>Ga0193726_1000232_pt1 | contig 74503 bp, 61 predicted proteins | sample H2c1metaG_FD_144928 | JGI IMG/M metagenome (GOLD analysis project Ga0193726, IMG submission 144928) | Soil microbial communities from a riparian zone of the East river system, Colorado, United States - H2c1 | ecosystem: Environmental > Terrestrial > Soil > Riparian zone | place: USA: East River... | reverse complement strand
GTTCGGACTCCACCGGCGACGGCATTGCGAAAGCGCTGCCGGCCGCCGCGAGACAGCACAACACCCATATCGCGAATGCAACCCGACGCCCTATCACCAATGAAGCCGCCCCGAGGATGATCAGTTAGGCAATTGAGAACCCGATCCGCCTGAATGGCGGATGAATGTCACTCGTTGACCGTAGCCTCCGGGCGCCAGATCAGCAATCGGTCCTCGATCATGGTCAACAGCCATTCGGCGATCAGCGCCACCACCGCGATCACGATCATCGCGGCAAATACGCCATTGGAATCGAACGAGCCTTGCGCGGTGGCGATCAACAGCCCCATGCCTTCGCGCGCGCCCAAGAATTCGCCGACGATGGCGCCGACCAGCGCGAAGCCGAATGAGACATGAAGGCTGGCGAGAATCCACGACAGCGCCGAGGGGATCACAACTGCGCGCGTCATCTGCCAGTCGCTGGCGCCTAGGATGCGCGCATTGGCGATCAGGTTCTTGTCGGCCTCGCGCACTCCCTGGAAGGCGTTGGCGAACACCACGAAAAACACCATCACCACCGCGAGCGCGATCTTCGAGGCGGCGCCAAGGCCAAGGGCGACGATGAAGATCGAACCCAGCACCACGCGCGGAATCGAATTCGCCACCTTGATGTAGATCGAGAACACATCAGACAGCAGCTGATTGCGGCCGAGCGCAATGCCGCACAGGATGCCCATCACCGCGCCGATCAGAAAACCGGCGCCGGCCTCGTAGATCGTCACCCAGATCTGTTTCCATAGCGGGCCGATCGAGGTGCCGTTCTGGAACCAGTCGATCAGTTTGTCGACGATGCCGCTGGGTTGGCCGAAGAAGAACGGATCGATCAGGCCCACGCGCACGCCCAATTCCCAGCCGCCGACCAGGAACACCAGCACGGCAAGACGTAGGGCGAGTACCAGCCGCGCGCGGCGGCGCATGCGCTCGACCATGGTTTCGAGTTTTGGTTCGGGAGCGGTGGAAGCGGGAATTGTTGCGTCGGCCATCTGCTAATGTCCCGCCCGTGCGCGCAAAACTTCCTCGCGCAAATCGTCGGAGATTTTTCGCGCAATGGCGATGAACTTTTCGTCGTAGCGCAGCGTGGCGACATCGCGCGGCCGGGGCAGGTCGATTGTGTGCACCGACTTCACACGGGCAGGGCGCGTCGTCAGCACCGCCACTCTATCGGCCAGCAGGATCGCCTCGTCGAGATCGTGAGTGACGAACAGCACCGCCGATTTCGCCTGCGCCCACAACTGCAGCAGTTCCTCCTGCATCAGCTCGCGGGTCTGCACGTCGAGCGCGGAGAACGGCTCGTCCATCAGCAGCACTTGCGGATTGTTGATGAAGGTCTGAGCCAGCGCCACGCGCTTGCGCATGCCGCCGGAAAGCTGGTGCGGGTGGTGGCCTTCAAAGCCTTTCAGGCCGACGCGGACGATCCAGTCGCGCGCCATCTCTTCCGCCTTGGCCTTGGGCACGCCGCGAAACAACGGCCCGGCCATGACGTTGCCGAGCACATTGCGCCATGGAAACACCGCGTCCTGCTGAAACACGAAGCCGACGCGGCGATCGACGCCGTTCACCGGCGCATCGAACAGCGTCACGGAGCCTGCTTGCGGACGCGCGAGGCCCGCGATCAGCCCCAGCGTCGTCGACTTGCCGCATCCGGTCGGACCTACCACTGCGCAGAATTCACCCGGCGCAATCGCGAGGTCGAAGTCCTCCAGCGCCGACAGCACCTTGCCGTCAGGCGTGACGAAACGCCGGGCGACGTTTTTCAGCGCGATGGCGGAAGGGGCGGCTATCTGATCCATTTGAATCCAGTGGTTTCCGCGAACGCGAAACGCTCCCTCCCCCCTTGCGAGGGAGGATTGGGGAGGGGGTAGCTCCAAGCTCCGAGCCCGCGGCACCCCCACCCCCGACCCCTCCCCGCAAGGGGGAGGGGAGCAGGCGCAGCTTGCAGCTACTCATCGCTATAACATTTCAATGCGTCGCGTTCGCCTTGATGACAAACTCCGTGGTGTAGGTCTTGGACAGGTCGATGGTCTTGCCCTGCACATTGGGCGAGAAGCTCGACAGCACCTTCAGCACCGATTCCGGCGCGCCTTGCGGCATCATTCCATCAGGCGAATACTGCGCCTTGCCTTCGCGCAGGCCCTGCACATAGAGATCGAGTTCGCCGGCGTAATAATCCTTCGGCATTTGCGCGGCGATTTCTTCCGGCGAATGCGTGTTCATCCACTTCAGCGTCTTGACGAACACATTGACGATCTTCTGCGTCAGCTCCTTGTTTGCCTCCATGTAAGCGCGGTCCATGTAGAGACACGCGGCGGGATAATCGCCGCCGAGTGCCGCGCGCGCGCCTTCCGCGGTGCGCAGGTCGATGCCGACCTTGGCGGTGCCGTTCTTCACCGCGCGCGCCACCGTAGGCTCCGTGGTCATGCCGGAGACGATCTTGCCTTGTTGCATGGCGGCCAGGAACGTATCGCCGGCGCCGACCGGCACCAGCGAATAATCCTGCACCTTCAGTCCCGCCTTTGCGGCGAGCGCGCGGGTGAGAAAATCCGTCGCCGAGCCCAAGCCGGTAACGCCCAGTGCCTGGCCCTTCCAGTTCGCGGGATCCTTCAGTCTGTCGGCGTCCGCGGATTTCACCAGCACCACTTCGCCCGGCGAAATACCGAACTGCACCACATCGGTGATGAACTTGCCTTTCGACTGCAGGTCGATGGTGTGATCGTAGAACCCGACCACGCCCTGCACCTCCCGCGCCAATAGCGCAGTGGCGGCCTGCGAGCCCGAGGTCGAGTTGAACAGTTCGACGTCGAGCCCCTGTTCCTTGAAGAAGCCGAGCTGTGCGGCAAGTTTTGCGGGCAAGTAAATCTGCTTGTCGATGCCGCCGACCATGATCTTGACCGGGGTCTGCGCTGCTACCGGCGCGGCGGAGAGCGCTGCGACCAGCGGCATGGCGAACAGTGCGGAGGCGAGGATTTTGCGCATGGCGTTTCCTTGAGATTTATTGCCGATGGCGAAGCGTGCCGCGGCTGCCGCGGCCGGTCATTCCCGGAGATGATTTGGCGACGAAAACTTTTCGCCATGAGGACCTTCCGCGGCGTGCGGTGTCAATGCGTCGTTTGGCTGCTCTGTTTTGAGCTTCGGCGGTGTCGGCGCCGGCTGCCAGGCGCGGTTCGAGCCGGCGGATAAAGCGTAGCTTTTCCGCCACAGCCTGCGAAATTCTGCCCTGAAGGCGACTGCGGCGAGCCGATTTTGCGCTGAATCTATCGTGGGTTGCGGCTGGCGCCGTGACTCCTGGTTGCCGATTTGCGAAAGTTCCCGACGGGGAGCGCCGCGCATTTCGCGGCGGCAAGTTCGGGTGGGTTGAGGCGTTGCGTCATCATCATCACATGCGAGCGAACTCAGGCGCCGCGATATTCGCCGCGTTCGTTGGCGCGAGCCTGATGATGCCGGCCGCCGCGCAGGCGCAGTCGGTGTGGGGCGCGGGCGCGACCAACACCACGAACTACAATCTCGACAGCAACTGGGGCCCGGCCACATCGCCGGTCGCCGCCGGGCAATCTGCGGTTTTCAAAAACAACGGAAAAGTAAACGTCAACGTGACGTCCGGTCCGATCTCGCCGGATTCCTGGACCTTCAACGCCAACTCCAAATCTTTCACGATCACCGGCGCGGATGTGAATTTCAGCCTGGCTGGCGCAAACGGCGGCATCATCAACAAGGCCAACTCCGGTACGATCTCGATCAGCAACAATATCGGCGAAACCCTTGCCGGCGTCCGGGTCCAGCAGTTGGGCGCTGGCACGCTGGTCCTGTCGGGCGTCAACACTTATTCCGGCAACACTACGATCAGCGCCGGCACCTTGCAGGTCACCAACAACAGTTCGGTCGGCACTGGAAACGTTATTCTCGATGGCGGTGCGTTCCAGGCCGATGGCGTGAGCGATCTGAAATTCAGCAACAGGTTCAGGATCAATGCGGCCGGCGGAGAGATCGATGCCAACGGCGTCGCGCTGACGCTCTCCGGCAATATCGTCGATGGCGCCGGCGCGGGCCCGCTCCTGATACGGGATTCGTCGCTCGGTAGCGGGCGGGTTATCTTCACGGGCAACAATACCTACAGCGGCGACACCACGATTTGCGCCTGCGCCACCTTGCAATTGGGCACGGCTGCGAATTCGGGAAGCATGGTCAGCGCCGTCACCAATGAAGGCATCTTCAACATCGTCAACGCCAACGCGTTGGCCATCACGGTGACTAACGAATCCGGCTCGTTCATGACCTTCCGCAATTCGAGCGATGCGGGAACGATGAAGATCGATAATTTCGACGGCTTTTTCGGCGGCGGTTCGCTGGAATTCCACCAGACGTCGTCGGCGGCGGATGCCGTCATCACTAACCATGGTCTCACCAGCACGAGGTTCTTCAATAGCAGCACGGCCGGCAATGCGACCATCACCAATGCCAGTGCGGGGATTGGAGTCATTGAATTCAACAACAACAGCACCGCGGGCTCCGCGACGATCAATAACGCGGGCCACGGTTTCGTCGTGTTCAATGACCAGGCAAAGCTCGAGGGCGGGAAGATCGTCAACAACGACGACGGGCTGGTGCTTTTCAATTCGAAAAGCAGCGCCGGAAATGTCGCCGCATCGATCACGAACAACGACCATGGCGAGGTTCATTTCCTGAACCAGAGCACGGCCGGCAGCGCCACCATCAACAATAAAGACTTCGGCGTGCTGGATTTCAACAACCACAGCTCGGCGGACAACGCCACGATCGTAAACAGCAGTGCGGCTGTGATCAGCTTGGCGTTTCTGAATCACAGTACCGCCGGCAACGCCTTCATCACGACAAACAATGGCAGCGCGACATACTTCTTTGACCACAGCGATGGCGGCACCGCGCGTTTCGAAACGGCTTTGGGCAGCCTCGTCGATTTTTCCGGCAGCCGCGGCGCCAACAATGACGGCCGGATCAACGCCGGCTCGATCGCCGGCGCCGGCAATTATTACATCGGCGGCGGCAATACGCTGATCGCCGGCGGCAGCGACCGCTCGACCGAGGTGAGCGGCGTCATCGTCGACAACAATCCGTGCGGCTGCACGACGGGACCCGGTGCGCTGGAAAAAGCCGGCCTCGGCACGATGATCTTGTCTGGCGACAACACCTACACCGGCGGCACCATCATCACGGCCGGCACGCTGCAGCTTGGAAATGACGGGCTGACGGGGTCGATTGTCGGCAACGTCGTCGATAACAGCATCCTCGCCTTCAACCATTCGAACCCTTTCACTTTCTCCGGAGTCATCTCCGGGTCAGGCGAGTTGCAGCAGATTGGCAGCAGCGTCGCCGTGCTGACCGCGGTCGAAAGCTATACCGGCCTGACCACGATTGCCTCGGGCACGCTGGCGCTGGCCGGCGCCGGAGACATCTCCAGTTCAAGCGGCGTCGTCGCTAACAGCGTGTTCGACATATCCGGACTGACCGCAGCCGGGACCTCGATCCAAAGCCTGTCCGGCTCGGGCGGCACCGTCGTGCTTGGCGCCAAGACGCTGACAATCGGCAGCAGCAATACGGATACGACGTTCGACGGCTCGATCAGCGGAACCGGTGGACTTACCAAGACCGGGATCGGCACGCTCACGCTGCAAAACACGTTGGGCGGCGCAGGATTCTCCTATAGCGGAATTACGCTTGTCAACGCCGGCATCGTTCGCGCCGGTTCGCTTGGAGCTTTCTCATCGGCATCGACGTTTAGCGTGGCTAGCGGGGGGCGCCTTGAGCTCAACGACTTCAATCAGACCATCGGCGCGCTTGCGGGCGACGGCCCCGTCAGGCTGGGTACTGCGAGCCTGACGACAGGCGGCAACAATGCGAGCACGGTGTTTTCGGGCGAAATATCCGGCAGCGGCGGGTTGATCAAGACGGGTACCGGCAGATTCATTATAACCGAAGCCAACAGCTATGCCGGCGGTACGACGATCAGTGACGGCACCCTGCAGCTCGGCACTGTCGCCGCCAGCACCGGCTCCGTCGTTGGCGACATCGTGGACAATGCGCGGCTCGTGTTCTCCAAGTTCGGCGCCACGAGCTTCAACGGCGTGATCTCCGGCAGCGGATCGGTCGCCATCGAGGATACGCCCGGCGGTTTCACCACCCTCACCAACAACAACACCTATACCGGCGGCACCACGATCACGTCGGGAACGCTGGCGATCGGCAATAACGGCACCACCGGATCGATTGTCGGTAATGTATTGAACAATAGTTCGATCATATTCAACCGGTCGGACAACATCGGCTTCGACGGACTGATCAGCGGTTCCGGCGGACTATTAAAATTGGGCGCCGGCGTGCTGACCCTCTCGGCTGTCAACACCTACACCGGGGCGACCACGGTCGAAGCCGGCAATCTGCGGGTCAACGGAGCGGTGGTTGGCGCTGTCACCGTGCAGTCCGGCGCGACGCTGTCGGGCATCGGCGCGGTCGGCGGCCTGGTTACGGTTCAATCCGGCGGCACCTTGTCGGCAGGCCAAAGCCCGGGCACGCTCACCCTCGGGGCGCTGAATTTGAATGCCGGTTCGGCGTCGGTTTTCGAACTGGGTTCGGCCGGCGTGGTTGGCGGCGCGAGCAACGATCTCGTCAGTGTCACCGGCAATCTAACACTGGGCGGTACTTTGTCGGTCAACGCGCCGTCGGCCGGTTACTACCGGCTGTTCAATTACGGAACGCTGACGTCAAGCAGCTTCGGTGCCGTCACCGGCAGCACCAACGGCACGCCCACCGTGCTGACCAACGTACCCAACCAGGTCAATCTGCTGATCGCAGCCGCCGGCCAGCGGATCCAGTTCTGGGACGGCGCCGATCAAACCGGCAACGGCGTCGTCAATGGCGGCACTGGAACCTGGAACGCAGCTAACACCAACTGGACCGGCGCGCCGGGGCAGGCCGGCATCAACGATCAATGGCGCAGTTCGGTCGGCGTGTTCGCGGGCACGGCAGGGACCGTCACGATCGCCGGATCCCAGGCTTTCGACACACTGCAATTCAGCACGACCGGCTATGTCCTCAATGCCGGCGCCGGCGGTCAGCTTCAACTCGCCGGCCTGTCCGGTACCGGCACCATCAATACCGACAACGGCATTGTCGCGACGATCAATGCAGCGATCGTCAACGGCAGTTCGCAAAGCCTGACCAAGGTCGGCGGCGGCACGCTGATCCTCGCCGCCGCGAATACCTACAGCGGCGGCACGACGATTTCCGGCGGTACGCTGCAACTCGGCAATGGCGGCACCACGGGCTCCATCGCCGGCAACGTCATCGACAACAGCATCTTCGCGATCAATCGCTCCAACGCCTTCATGTTCAGCGGTGTGATCTCCGGCGCCGGCGCGTTCCAGCAAATCGGCGCTGGCACCACGACGCTGACCAACACCAACACCTATACCGGGCCGACGACGGTAGCCGCGGGTACGCTGACCGTTTCCGCGACCGGCAGCATCACGTCGAATGTGACCAATAATGCAACGTTTAACAATGCGGGCACCGTTACAGGTTTGTTGAACAATATGAGCGCCGCAAACAATTCGGGCACAATCACCAACGGCTTGACCAACACCGGGACGGTTAATGCCGCGGGCATCGTGAATGGCGCCATCGCGAATAATGCCGGCACGTTCACGGTGACGGGCGTCCTGACCGGCGACGGCAGCTTCACAAACGCTGCAAGCGCGACCCTCGCGGTCGGCGGCTCCGGCGCCTACACATTGCAGGGGATGCTCAGCAACAGCGGCGCGGTCACCGTGGCCAGCGGCGGCCAATTGATCGCGACCGTCGGCGGCATCAACAACAATGCCGGCGGCACCATCACGGTCGCGGCCGGCGGCACCGTGAAGGACGATCTTAACAATGCGGGCGCCATCACCAACAATGGCGTTTACCTCGCCAACGTCGCCAGCAACACCGGTGTCATCACCAACAATGCTGTCTGGACCGGCACTGTGTCGAATGCCGGCGCGTTCAACAACAACGCCGGCTCGACGGTGTCCGGCCTTTTGGCCAATACCGCCGGCATCACCACGAATAACGGCGCGCTGAATGGCGGAGCGAATATAAGCGGCGGCTTGTTTACCGGCGCCGGCACCGTCGGCAATACCACGATCGCCAGTGGCGCTGTTTTCATGCCCGGCAACGGCGCGCCGGGATCGTTCATGACGGTGACCGGCAATCTCGCGTTTCAGTCCGGCGCGCTGTATCTGGTCGGACTCGATCCTTCGACCTCGAGTCTTGCCAAAGTAACCGGCACCGCCACGCTGAATGGCGGCGCGGGCGCGGCCTTCCTCGCCGGCAATTACGTGGCGAAGCAATACACCATCCTGACCGCGGCGGGCGGCGTCGGCGGCACCTTCAGTTCATTCGATACGCTCGGCGTTCCCTCCGGCTTCAAGGCGAGCTTGAGCTATGACGCCAGCGACGTATTCTTGAACTTGGCACTGATCTTCGCCCCGCCACCGGGCAGCGGTCTTAACGTCAATCAGCAGAATGCCGCCAACGCGATCGTTGGATTCTTCAACAGCTATGGCGGCATTGCGTCGGTATTCGGCGGACTGATGCCGGCGGGTCTCACGCAGATCTCCGGCGAATTGGCCACCGGCTCGCAGCAGACCACCTTCGATGCGATGAACCTGTTTCTGGGTTTGCTCACCGATCCGTTCGTGGCGGGTCGCGGCGCTGGCGTTGCGCCGCCGGCCGGCGCGACACCATTTGCCGAAGAGAGCGATGCTGCGAGCGCTTATGCGGCGAACGGCAAAGCGCGCTCGAAGAGCGAGCGCGATGCTTATGCCGCGATCTATCGCAAGGCGCCGCTGCGCGACGTCTATGATCCGCGCTGGAGCGTGTGGGCCGCGGGCTATGGCGGTTCGCAGACCACGGATGGCAACACGGTGCTCGGCTCCAACAACACACGAAGCAGCATCGGCGGCGTCGCGGTCGGCGCCGACTATCGCTTCTCGCCGAATACGCTGGCGGGCTTTGCGATCGCCGGCGGCGGCACCAGTTTCAGCGTCAACGGATCCGGCAGCAGGCGTTCTGACCTGTTCCAGGCCGGCGCGTTCGTCCGTCATACCGTCGGACCAGCTTACGTCTCGGCGGCACTGGCCTATGGCTGGCAGGACGTCACCACCGACCGCGTCGTAACCATCGCAGGCACCGATCTGTTGCGCGCGAACTTCAACGCCAATGCCTATTCGGGCCGCGTCGAAGGCGGCTATCGCTTTGTCGCGCCATGGATCGGTGGTGTAGGCATCACGCCTTATGCGGCCGGTCAGTTCACCACCTTCGACCTGCCGGCTTACGTGGAGCAGGCGATTGCGGGCGCCAACACATTTGCATTGAACTATGGCTCGAAGAGCGTCACCGACACGCGCAGCGAACTTGGCGTTCGCACCGACAAATCCTTTGCGATGCAGAACGGCGTCTTCACTCTGCGTGGACGCGCCGCGTGGGCGCACGACTTCAACCCGGATCGCAATATCGGCGCCACGTTCCAGACGCTGCCCGGGGCATCCTTCGTCGTCAACGGCGCGGCGCACGCAGCGGACTCTGCGCTGGTCACCGGCTCGGCCGAGATGAAATGGCTGAGCGGTTTTTCGCTGGCCGCGACTTTCGAAGGCGAGTTTTCCAACGTCACGCGCAGCTATGCCGGCAAGGGCGTCGCGCGGTATGCGTGGTGAAGATCAACGCATGAAAAAGCCCGGCGGTCTGGATGGGTCCAAACCGCCGGGCTCAATGCAAGTAAGTGGGCGAAACGCTAGATCACGCCCAGCACGATGGCGCCGACAAAGGCGAACGCGACATAGGCGGTAAACACGCTCAGTCTGCTGACGATAGTCATGGGAAATCTCCCTGGTTAACGCCGCTGCCCGATCTAACGGAGAAGGTAGCGGATCGTTCCGGGAGAAAAAAGTCAGCCTTGCTGTCTATTGCCATTTTCCCACAGCCGGAACCTTGGTTAAAACTTTGTAAAATCAACGCGTTGAAGAGTCCTTAAATAAATTCGAGCAACGTGCGCGGATGACGCACGGAGTTCGTTTGGTTCTCGTCGGCTCCTTCGTCCTTGTCTCGTTGGCAGGTTGCGGCCGCGGCTTTTTTCAGTCCGCGGAGCGCGAACCGTGGCGGGCCGAGGCCGAGGTCGCATGCCTGAAGTCCGGCGCGGTCAAGGAAAACGTCGATCTGGTGCGGATCAACCCGATTTCAGGTCCCGGCGTCTGCGGCGCGGAATTCCCCTTGAAAGTCGCGGCGCTGGGTGAAAGCACCGCCAGCTTCGGTTTTGCCGACGAGCTGCGGCCTCCGGCCGGCATCGGCGGCAACCAGCCGCGCTGGCCGGTGTCGCAACCGCAACCGGCTGCACCCCTATCCTCCTATCCGGAAACCGCGGTCCGGCAGCCCGGATATGGCGCGAACTCCAACGGCCCGGTCTCGCTGACCGCGCCGGGCGTAGCACCCGGGGAGGACGAGATCGAACTCCCGCCCGACGGCAGTCCTTCTGATGTCGCGCCGATGAATGCGCCGCGAACTCGCGCGCCTGTCGGCCGTGTGGAAGCCTATCCCCAGACCGAGCGCTATTCCGCGCCGCCTTCGAATGGCCGCGAGTCCGCCGCAACCGGATCGCAGGATTATTCGCCGCTGCCGCGGCTCGGGCCGTCGCAGGGTAATCCGGTCGCCGCCTTCGGCCCGGTCGCGGTGACGCCGACGGCGACGTTGGCTTGCCCGATCGTCTCGGCGCTGGATCGCTGGCTCGCCGATTCCGTGCAGCCGTCGGCGATGCGCTGGTTCGGCGCCCACGTGGTCGAGATCAAGCAAATCTCCGCCTATTCGTGCCGCGGCATGAACGGCAATTCGCGCGCGCATATTTCCGAACACGCCTTCGGCAACGCGCTCGATATCGCGGCGTTCACGCTCGCCGACGGACGGCGCATTACGGTCAAGGACGGCTGGAAGGGGATGCCGGAAGAGCAGGGCTTTCTGCGCGACGTGCAGGGTGCCGCGTGCCAGCAGTTCAACACCGTGCTGGCGCCGGGATCCAACGTCTACCACTACGATCACATTCACGTCGACCTGATGCGCCGCGCCAGCCGCCGCATCATCTGCCAGCCGACCGCGGTGTCGGGCGAGGAAGTCGCTTCGCGCAGTTCGCAGCGTACTCCTTATGCCAGCCGCGAGCCTTCGGTGACGGGATCGCTGGGCGGACGCCATGTGCGATCCCACCGCGCCAAGGTCGACGAAGAAGACGAATTCCAGGACGATTAGTTCGGCGCTCGCTTCAGACCGGCTTGACCTGATAGGCCGCGAGAAACATCCGCGTCGCGCTCTCGACCACATGCGCGATACGCGCGGCCGAAGGCGCGGGCGCGGCCTGAAAGATGAATGGCTGGAACAACGTCGCCTGACACATCTGCATGAACTGCGTCGCCGCCAGTTCGCAGTCCTCGATCGCAAGATCGCCCGCCGCCACACGCGCGCCGAGATAGGCGGCAAGCCGGCCGATGGTCAGGGCTATCACGTTTTCGTAAAAGCGCCGGCCGACCTCAGGCATCCGCTCGGCGATCGCCATCACAGTGCGCGTTGCCGACCCGACGCCCGGGCGGCACAGCAACTGGATATAGGCCTGACCGAAATCCATCAGGGTCGTAGTGACGTCGCGCGCCGGATCGAAATTGAACGCTACCTTGCCCTGTTCGAGACATTCCTGTTCGACGATGGCTTCGAACAGCCGGTTCTTGTCGGCGAAATAAACGTAGAGCGTGCCCTTGGAGACGCCCGCCGCGCGGGCGATTTCGCCCATGCTGGCGCCGTCGAAGCCCATATCCAGGAAAAGCTTGCGCGCGCCCTCGAGAATCTGGCGCCGCTTCGAACTGTCTTCGTCCGCGACCAAAGAGAGCGTCGCGCGCGTGGATGCAGTCATTTGTTCAGCTTTTTTCCGAAAAAAGCCGCAGCCGAAACGCTTTGAAAGGGGCCGCCAGCTATGCTGCGTTTCGACGAATATATCTTGACCGAACCGTTCGGTCAATGATAATTTGCCGAAATGGCGACATCGCGCGGGCCTGGTTGGCCGACGCAGCAAGGTCGCGCGATGTAGTCAGGGAGGCCTTAATGGCCGCAGCGAGAGACCAGGCGGCCCGTGTCATCCGCGCCGAACCGGATGCGGATGAAAGTGAGTTGGCTCGCGCCGCAGCCGAGCTGCGCCGCGCCGCTCCGTCCGACGATCCCGCCGCACGCGGCGCCCCGTCTGCTCCGGCAACCGACAAGCCGGATACGCCCGTTGCCCCGGCCGCTGCTACTGCGCCGAAATCCGGCAAGCGCAAATTCGTGCTGATGGGAATCGTCTCGCTGCTTGCGCTCGCAGCGGTGAGCTATGGCGCCTATTACACATTGGTCGGGCGTTTTTACGTCTCTACCGACGACGCCTATGTCCGCGCCAACAACACTACGCTCGGCGCGCGGGTGTCCGGCCACATCGCGGCAATTCTTCCCGGCGACAATGTTCTGGTTCACGCCGGCGACGTGGTGTTCAGGATCGACGACGGCGATTATCGTATCGCCGTGGACGCGGCGCGCACAAAAATCGCTACCCAGCAAGCGACCATTGATCGTATCGGCCGCCAGGTCACGGCGATGGAAAGCGCGGCCGAACAGGCCAAGGCGCAACTCGCTTCCGCCGACGCCGCATTGAAGCGTGCCGGTCTGGACTTTGACCGTCAGCAGGCGCTGAGCACCAAGGGATTTGCGTCGCGTGCGACCTTTGAACAATCCGAAGCCGGACGCGATCAGGGTGCCGCGGCGGTGAAATCCGCACAGGCCGCATTTGACGCGGCGCGCGACAGCGTCGAAGTCACCAAGGCGCAGCAGGGCGAAGCCCGCGCGCAGCTTGCGGAACTGCAGACGTCGCTCGCCAAGGCGCAGCGCGATCTCGACTTCACGTCGGTGCGCGCGCCGGTCGATGGCACGTTCTCCAATCGTCTGGTCAACACCGGCGACTTCATCCAGGCCGGCCAGCGGCTCGCCAATGTCGTTCCGCTCAACGACGTGTTTATCGATGCCAACTTCAAGGAAACCCAGCTCAAGCGCGTCCGCCCTGGCCAGCCGGTGACGATCTCGGTGGACGCCTATGGCCATCGCAAGTTCTCAGGCGTCGCCGAAAGCATTTCGCCCGCGGCCGGTTCGGTGTTCACGCTGCTGCCGCCGGACAACGCCACGGGCAACTTCACCAAGATCGTGCAGCGGCTTCCGGTTCGCATCCGCGTGCCGGACAGGGATGCCGATCTGGATGCGCCGCAAGCGGTTCATCCGCAATAAGATAAGCGTCAGGCGGCGCGCCTGATCGGACCCACGCCTTGATTCGAGCAGACCATGGCTGATGCCACCACCGCAACGCCCGCAATGATGAATGCCGCCGCGGCGCCGTCCGAGCGGATTTCGACGCGGCGGCTGATTGCGTTTCTGATCATGGTGTTCGGGATGTTCATGTCGATCCTGGACATCCAGATCGTCTCGGCGTCGCTGGCGGAAATTCAGGCGGGATTGTCGGCGAGTTCGAGCGAGGTGTCGTGGGTCCAGACGGCGTATCTGATCGCCGAAGTGATCGCGATCCCGCTCTCCGGATTCATGTCGCGGGCGCTCGGCACGCGACTGCTGTTCGCGATTTCCGCTTCCGGCTTCACCATCGCGAGTTTCCTGTGCGGCTTCGCCTCGACCATCGAGCAGATGATCGTGTGGCGCGCGATCCAGGGATTCCTTGGCGCCGGCATGATCCCGACGGTGTTCGCATCCGCCTATACGGTGTTTCCGCGCAACAAATTCCACATCGTCGGCCCGATCATCGGCCTCGTCGCCACGCTGGCGCCGACCATTGGACCCACGGTCGGCGGTATCATCACCGACGCGATGTCGTGGCACTGGCTTTTTTTCATCAACATCGTCCCCGGCATCGGCATCACCATCGGCGTGCTGGCGCTGGTCGATTTCGACGAGCCCAATTTCGCGCTGCTGGACCGGTTCGACTGGTGGGGTCTGATCACCATGGCGGGCTTTCTCGGCTCGCTGGAATACGTGCTGGAGGAGGGGCCGCAATACGAATGGCTGCAGGACACCTCGGTCGCCACCTGCGCCGCGATTGGCGTGGTCTCCGCGATCGCTTTTTTCTATCGGGTGCTGACGGCGGAAGAGCCGATCGTCGACATCCGAACCTTCACCAACCGCAATTTCGCGGTCGGCTGCCTGATCTCGTTCTGCGTCGGCATTGGCCTCTACGGCCTGACCTACATGTATCCGCGCTACCTCGCCGAAGTGCGCGGCTACAGCGCGCTGATGATCGGCGAGACCATGTTCGTCTCCGGCATCACCATGTTCCTGACGGCGCCGATTGTCGGAAGGCTGATGCAGAAGGTCGACATGCGCTACATCATCGCCTCCGGCATCATCATCTTCGCGCTGGGTTCCTGGCAGATGACCTGGATCACCCGCGACTATGATTTCTACGAATTGCTGATCCCGCAAATCCTGCGCGGCATCGGCATGATGTTCGCGATGGTGCCGACCAACAACATTGCGCTCGGCACCTTGCCGCCGGAGCGGGTGAAGAACGCCTCGGGCCTGTTCAACCTGACGCGAAATCTCGGCGGCGCGGTCGGGCTCGCGGTCATCAACCAGGTGCTGAACGAACGCACCGACCTGCATATTTCGCGGCTGCATGACCGGGTGACGTGGGGCAACACCACCGCGACCGAAACGCTCAACATGTTCTCCCAGAAATTCCAGGGCATGGGCGACGCATCGCTGATGGCAATGAAGCAACTGTCCCAGATCGTCCACCGCCAGGCGGTGGTGATGGGCTATGGCGATGCCTTCTTTATCCTGACCATGTTTTATTTCGGCCTCAGCCTGATGGTGCTGCTGCTGAACAAGCCGGCCGCGATGTCTGCGCCCGGAGGGCATTAGGTCCCTCATGTTGTCTGCCGCGGCGGTTCATGCTTGATGGCGGCATGATGCGCAGCCTTTTAGCCAACACCGGAGAACCGCTCCAGCGCGTGCAGGCCGCGTCCGCGCGATGGATCGCGGGCGCGCTGGCGCTGACATTGGTGGCTTGGCTCGCGGCGCTGGCGGGATTGCTGGCGGTTGCCAACCGCGTCCATGACGATGTGCCGGTCCTGCTCGCGATAAAACTGCCGCTGCTGCAATCGAAGCCCGAGCTGATCTTCGGCGGCGAGAGCCGCACCGTCTATCAGGTCGATGCCGGATTGGCCGCGCAACTGATCGGCAAGCCGCTAGGTGCCGCGGTCAATATTGCCTATGACGCCGGCGAGCCGCTGGCATTGCTGGCCGCGATGCGCCGCGAGCCGGAGCGATTCAGGAACGCGCAGGTGGTGGTCAGCGTAGCACCGTTCCTGTTCAATGAAGGCGTGCGATCGGCAGCGGTGTATCCGCAGGACGTGGCGGCGCGGCTCGGCGTGTTCGAGCAGATGATTTCGTTTCTGCCGCTGCGCGTCGGCACGCTGATCCGGTTTATTCGCGAAGCCTTCAACGCACGATTGTCCGCCGAGCAGCACATTGCCAGCGCCGGCCCGCAACCGGCAGGGTTTGGCCTGACCGTCATTCCGAAATCGCAACGCGACGATCAATGGGCCGCGGACATCGGCAGCCATCCGCATTACGCCAACTGGAATATTTCGGGTCCGAAAGCGAAATTCGAGACCGGCGCGCTGTGCGACATGGTGGCGCTGACGCGACAACTCACCGTGGTGGTGCCGCCATGGGCGCCGCGCTACGACCGCGCTACTGAGCCATCCTGGCGTGAGAAGGAAGATCAGATTGTCGCGCTGGTGACCGATGCCGGCCGCCGCTGCGGCTTCGATGTCCTGAATATTCCCTCGGTGCCGGGGCTGGAGCAGGGCAACTATGCCGACGAGATGCATGTCAACGCATCCGGCGTCCCGATCTATACGCGCTATCTCGTGTCGCGGCTGAAGCGTTAGCCGCCGGCGATGCTGTTCAGTTCCTACACCTTCCTGTTTCAGTTTTTGCCGGTGACGGCACTGGCATTCGCCGCGGCCCGCCGTCATTCGCCGCGAGCCGGCATCATGGTGCTGGTTGCCGCGTCGCTGTTTTTCTACGGCGCCTGGAAGCCGATTTATCTGCTGCTGTTTGTCGCCTCGGTCGGAATCAATTTCTGGCTCGGCCTCAGGATGGAAGACCCGCTGCGCCGGCGCACCTTCGGTGCGCTCGGCGTAGCGCTCAATCTCGCGCTGCTGTATTATTTCAAATACACCAACTTTATCTTCGACAGCCTGAGCACGCTGACCGGCACGCCGCTGCCGTTCGTCAACGTTATCCTGCCGCTCGGCATTTCGTTCTTCACCTTCCAGCAGATTGCGTACCTGGTCGACGTGATGCGCGGCGCCAAGGTCGAGCGCGACATCGTCAGCTACACATTATTTGTGTCGTTCTTCCCGCATCTGATCGCGGGGCCGCTGGTGCACCATGCCGAGATGATCCCGCAATTCAAGCGCGTTCGCTCCGGCCGCTCGGCGGTGCTGGCGGCGCGCGGGCTTGCGATCTTCGCCGCCGGATTATTCAAGAAAGTCGTGATCGCGGACAATCTCGCGCAATTCGTGACACCGGTGTTCGCCCATCTCGACGCCGGCGGCGGCGTCACCACGGAATGGGCGTGGCTGGCGACACTGGCTTACACGCTGCAAATCTATTTCGATTTTTCCGGCTATTCCGACATGGCGGTGGGCTTAGCGCTATTGTTCGGCATAAGGCTGCCGGTGAATTTTCGCTCGCCCTACAAGGCGACGTCGATCATCGAATTCTGGCGGCGCTGGCACATCACGCTGTCGCGATTCCTGCGCGACTATCTCTACATTCCGCTCGGCGGCAACCGCCTCGGCGAAAAGCGCCGCTACCAGAATTTGCTGGTGACGATGCTGCTCGGCGGGCTCTGGCATGGCGCGGGCTGGAATTTTATCATTTGGGGCGGCCTGCATGGGACTTACCTCTGCATCAATCACCTCTGGCACGGGTGGCGCGGCGATGCCACGCCGGCGTCGGCAGCGACAAAAATCGTTTCATGGGCCATCACGTTTTTCGCCGTCGTCATTGCCTGGGTGTTCTTCCGCGCCAAAACCGCCGCGGGAGCGTGGCAGATGCTGGCTAGCCTGTTTGGGTTCGAGGCCGACAGCTCCGCCTATGCATCGCCCGGAATCTTGCGGGTGATGGACCTGCCAATTCTGGTGGGGGGCGACATGCTGCTTGCGATCGGCGGCGGCGCCGTCGCGCTGGCGCTGCTGATTGCGCTCAGCCTGCCCAACGTGCCGCAATTGTTTCGCTATCGCGAATACCGCCGGGCGCCGGAACGGGGCAGTTCTGTGCGCTGGCGGCCGAACGGCGCGTGGGCGCTGTTCACCGCACTCGCCTTTGCGATTTCGCTGTTCGGCATGTGGCAGCGGCTGGAGTTCTTGTATTTTCAGTTCTGAGCGCGTCTGTGTCGCCAAGAATGTGCTGATTTGATTTTCGTCAGGGACTGCGCGTTCTTCGAAGTTGTTCAGGGTGTAGGCCGTGAACCCGCATGCGCGCTTAATTGTCGAAACCGACGAATACTGTAGCTTCGTCGACAGACTTTCGTTCGGACACGACCGCATTTGCCGGGAAGGTTTCATCGGGCCAGCCCAGCGCGATACTTTTCATGATGACTTGATCGTCAGCTATTCCGGCGTGCTCGCGCACCACCGGGGACTGCATGATGCCCTGGCTGTTGATCACAGCGCCAAGCCCGCGAGACCAGGCGGCGTTGACCAGGGCGGTCGCCACAGCGCCGCAATCGAACGGCGTGTCGTCGCTGCCGTCCAGCACGCGGTCATAGGTCACGATCACGCAAACGGGCGCGTCGAATTGACGGAAGCCGCGCAGGACCCAGTCTTGGCGCTTATCCTTTTCCTCGCGCGCGATCCCCATGGCGGAGAACAATTGCTTGGCGACGCCGACCTGCCGGTCGCGATGCTGACCTGCAAAGGCCTGGCCCGTGCGGAACTCGCGCGACTGCGGCACGCCTGCCACCATCCGCTCAGTATTGCCGGCGCGGATCCGATTCAGCGGCTCGCCGGTGATGACGTAGAAATTCCAGGGCTGGGTGTTCATCGACGACGGCGCGCGCATCGCCAAACCGATGATTTCCTTGATCAACGCCTTGGGTACTGGATCGGGCTTGTAACCGCGGATACTTCGGCGACCGAGGATGACGTCATCAAACCGCATTTTGTCTGGGCTTCCCCTCGGATTATTCCTGAAGTGGCTTGGATATTCACGAATTCCCGGCGCTCGCGCAAGATGGCCGCGAAACAGAGAACCGTCTCAGCCTACGGATGCGCCGGCGTTTGCCCGGCTTATTCCGAGCGCCAGAATGCGATGCAGGAGGCCCGGGTAATCAAGTCCGTCATGTTGGGCCGCCGTAGCGAACTCCTGGCTCTTCGCGATTTCGGGATTGGGGTTCGCTTCAATGAAATACAGGATGCCGTCGGCAGAGAGGCGAAAGTCGATGCGGGCGTATCCATCGAGCCCCAGTGTCCGGTAGATGCGTTTCGCCGTTCGCTGAATGCGGGCGCGTAGCTCCGGCGCAAGGTCCTCGGCCGGCCCATCTACAATGCCCACGCGCTCCTGATAAGCGGGATCGTGTTTGACCTTCTCGGTGGCTATGGCCTGGCCGCCCATGGTGCCGAAGTTCAATTCCCAGATCGGCAGCACTCGCAACCGATTGTTGCCGAGCACGGCGACATAAAGCTCACGTCCCTCGATATATTGCTCGGCGATCGCGGCAGTTCCGATCCGCTGGTGGACGAAGGCGACGCGCTCTGCGAGCTTCTCGTCCGTATCGACGATGGATGCCTGAGAAATACCCCGGGATCCATCCTCGTTCAGGCTCTTGACGATCAACGGCAGTGCAAGACGCGCCGGGCGTTTGACCTTTCGGCGCATCGGGAATACGGCGAAGGCCGGCACCGCGACCCGGCGATGGTGCACCAATGTCTTGGACAGATCCTTGCCGCGCGCCAGGATCAGACCGCGCGGGTTACACCCGGTATACGGGATCCGCATCAGTTCGAGATAGCTTGCGACGTGCTGGTCATAGGTGGGCTCGTTGTGAAACTGCTCCAGCAACGTAAATACCACGTGCGGCTTGAAACTTTCGATCTCCTCGCGCACCGGCTTGATTTCCTCCTGCGCGCCGAGCGCACGAACATCGTGGCCGGCCGACCGCAAGGTGCTCACGACGTCGTATTCCGTTTTCCATTCGTTGATTTGCCGTGCAGTGAATCCGTCGGTGGAGTCCGGCGGCACGAAGTCCGGATGCATGAGCACCAGAACGCGCAGGCGTCTCATAGCGCAATCCATTTTCGCCGCGAAGGACCGAACAGCGCGTGCATGGTCTTGGCGGTCAACAGCACGGTGAAGTCAGCCACAAGCTTCCGGTCGGAGCCGACAGCGCGCAGATCGAGCTCCCGGCAGCGCAAGATCATGTCGTCAAGTACAGCATCGAGCGTAAGTTGGTTCTCGCCCGTCCACCGCGCAACCAACTGCCTGATGTGGGCGCGGTGCCGCCTGATGAATGCAGAGGCCGGCGGCCCCCTGCGATGCCGTGGATCGGCGGAAAACAGCCGGGAGAGGTCGCGGTCGTAAGTCTTCGGTGGCCTGAAGGTGTAGAACGCCTGTTTCTTTTTATAGTGGTCGTCGAGTGTCTGGCCGAGTTCATGCAGCGGATCGATACGCTCCCGCGTCGTGACCAGCGGCCGCTTCCCGGCGATTTCCTCCATCAGTTCGTCGACATATTCGAGCTTCTTCAGCGCCGGCCAGCCAGCATAGCGCGTCCGCCAGTTCGAACGCGGCCGCAGCCACACCGCGAAGGTTTCAGCGAAATCCTCGTCCGGATGGCTTTGTGCGTACCAGAGCCGAAGATGCTGGACATATTGCCGGCTGGCCGGATTGGGCCGGTAGTAGCGCGGGTAGTGTTTTGAGGACCGGCCGAACAGCTGCTGCCAGCGCCGGCGGCGCTGCAGCTGATAGCCGTGCTGGATGGCATGACCTGCCTCATGGCGGAGGATGGCCATGCATCCGGACCAGGTGCCGCCCTCGACGTCGAGCATCATTTTCTTCTCGAGCTTCATCAGGCGGGGATGGGCGAGATAGAAGGGAATCGCAATGCCGGGCACATCCGCCGGACTAAACCATTCGCTCGATATCCATGTATGTGGCCGCAGCCGGATGCCCCGCTCTTCGAGCTCTTCATAAAGAGTGCTGATACAATCCTCGAGCCAAGTGCCTTCGACCGCAACCCTCAGACTACGGAGGCGTTGCTGGAGCAACTGCGCATCCGATAGCTTTTCCCAGGCATATTTCCGGCGGGGCATAGGCATCTAGAAGTCGTAACACTCGGTACTCGGATGGTGTCATAGGATGCTGCTGACAACAACCGCCGAGGCTCCGCGGCGCGGTGACCTAGCGGCAAGTCCGGCGACTCGCACGAGCAAGAGGTCGCCACCTTGCAAAACGCCCGCGACGCAGCTATAAGCGCGGCCTCATCGCTCGAACCGGGGAGGATTTGCATGATTTCGATGTATTTGCAGACCGCGCCCTCGCGTCCGAAGCTCATGTCGGACGCCTGTCTGGCCCTTTGAGGGCCGCCTCCGCCGGCTTCGATCGGGTCTGATGCCCCGGTCCCGCTAACTTCCAGTCTGTGCAGACATTTTCCCTCGACGCGTGGAATCGGCTTGGTGCCGCCGCGCGTCAATTTTGGAGCCGGTTCGCGCGTGAGCGTGGCCGGATGACGCCATGACCGCACTCGTCAACAAGCGCGCCACCGCCATTCGCATGGTGCTGCCGTTCGTGTTTCGCCATTGGTGCAATCAGCCGCTCCGCGCGGCCGCAACGGCGGGCGGCCTGCTCGGCGTTACTGTCGCCGACCTGTTCATGCCGCTGTTCTCCGGGCGTCTCGTCGATGCCGTGACGTTAGGCGCATCGGACCCGGCGGCGCGGCGCGCGGCATTCACAGCCTTCGGCGCCATCGTGGCGCTGGGCCTTGCCTCGATGATCCTGCGCCTGATCGGGCTGCAGGCGATCGTGCCGTTCACGCTGCGAATGATGTCCGACGTGTCGCGCGATGCGTTCCTGCGCGTGCAGCGTTTTTCGACCGACTGGCACGCCAACAGCTTCGCCGGCTCCACCGTGCGCAAGATCACCCGCGGCATGTGGGCGCTCGACCTGCTCAACGACACCATCCTGATGGCGTTGCTGCCGTCGCTCATGGTGCTGCTCGGCTCGATGATCCTGCTCGGGCTGCACTGGCCGTCGCTCGGTCTCGTGATCGGGGTCGGCACGCTGGTCTATGTCACCATGACCGTGATCTTCTCGACGCAATACATCGCGCCGGCCGCGCGTATTTCCAATGCCTGGGACACCAAGGTCGGCGGTACGCTGGCCGATGCCTTGACCTGCAACGCGGTGGTGAAATCGTTCGGCGCGGAAGAGCGCGAGGATGCGCGGCTGGCGCGCGTCATCGGCCGCTGGCGTACGCGGGTGCGCCGGACCTGGCTGCGTTACAATTATACGAGCACGGCGCAGCTCACGGTGCTGCTGTGCGTGCGCGCCTCCGTGATCGGCGGTGCGTTGCTGTTGTGGATGGCCGGCCGCGCCTCGACGGGGGACGTCGCCTACGTGCTGACCAGCTACTACGTCATCCACGCCTATCTGCGCGACGTCGGTTTCCACATCAACAACCTGCAGCGTTCGGTAAACGACATGGAGGAACTGGTCGCGATTCACGACGTCGCCATCGGCATTGCCGATGCGCGCGATGCCGCGCCGATCCGGATACAGGGCGGGCACATCGTCTTTGAAGACGTGACGTTTCATTACGGCGGCCATCACACGCCGCTGTATGAAGGATTGTCGGTGGACATCCGCGCCGGCGAACGCGTCGGCCTGGTCGGCCGTTCCGGCTCCGGCAAGACCACCTTCGTCAAGCTGGTGCAGCGGCTTTATGATGTCAGCGGCGGACGGATTCTGATCGACGATCAGGATATCGCGAAGGCCACGCAGCAATCGTTGCGCAGCCAGATCGCGATCGTGCAGCAGGAGCCGATCCTGTTTCACCGCTCGCTGGCCGAGAACATCGCCTATGGCCGGCCCGGCGCCAGCATGGCGGCGATCGAGCAGGCCGCGCGTCTCGCCAACGCGCATGAGTTCATCCTGCGGCTGCCGAAGGGCTACGGCACGCTGGTCGGCGAACGCGGCGTCAAGCTGTCGGGCGGCGAGCGGCAGCGCGTCGCGCTGGCGCGCGCGTTTTTGGCGGACGCGCCGGTGCTGATCCTCGACGAGGCGACGTCGAGCCTCGACTCTGAGTCCGAGGCGCTGATCCAGCAGGCGATGGAGCGGCTGATGAAGGGCCGCACCTCGATCGTGATCGCGCACCGGCTGTCGACGGTGCGCAGCCTCGATCGCATCCTGGTGTTCGACCGCGGCAGGGTAGTCGAGCAGGGCACGCACGCCTCGCTCGCCAAGCGCGCGAACGGAATCTACCGCGGCCTGTTCGAGCGGCAGGTGCTGGAGTTCGATCGTAACTCGGCGGCGGGGTGAGCGCGTCTCGTGTCCCGGACGCGCTGCGGCGTTCTTCACGCTGCTGCGCAGAGCCGGGACCGTCACAAACGCCGGCGCCCGGTACGGCCCCGGCTCTGCAGCGCACCACGCCGTAAAGAGGCGGCGCCATAGCGCGTCGAAGACGCGCGTAAACGCGCTTATGGCGCTGCGTCCGGGGCACGAGAAAAACTGGCGAGGGGTCCGGCGTGTTGCGCCGAACCCCTCATTCTTCAGATATCAGCCGGCCTGTAAGCCGGGTTTTGTAGGGCACCGCCTGCTTGCGCTGGCGATACGTGACGGCCATTCCTCTGGGACAACGTTCGCACGTTGCCTCGAGCAACCTACCCGGACGGTCGGGCCCAACACAGCCCTGCGGTGTTATCGCTTAAAGCGAACATTCCGCGGCGCCGTCCCTATTCGGTTTTGCTCCCGGTGTGGTTTGCCATGCCGCCTCCGTTGCCGGAGGCGCGGTGCGCTCTTACCGCACCTTTTCACCCTTACCTCGCCGAAGCCCCGAAGGGGCGAAGGCGGGCGGTTCGTTCTCTGTGGCACTGTCCCTGGGGTCGCCCCCGCCGGACGTTATCCGGCACCGTATGTCGATGGAGCCCGGACTTTCCTCTCCCGCAGCCTTTCGACCGTAGCGGGAGCGGCCGTCCGGCCGACTGACGCTGTAGGCATGGGGGCTCGGGGTCATCAGGTCAAGGGTTCCGGTAGGTTTTGTCATTGCGAGGAGCCAACGGTCCGGCCTTTTGGCCGGCCCGATGATAAACTCCGCGACGAAGCAATCCAGGTTGCCCACCTCACACTGGATTGCTTCGCTTCGCTCGCAATGACGGTGGAAATTCCGCCGTTCCGGCCAAAATAATTTATTCTGAAGATGTCGTTCCGCAGGCCGCCCGTTCGACTGACGGCATGATCCCGAAAAGTGGATACCGGTTTTCGGACCCGATCATGCCTAACAGCGTCGGCGAATAGCGCCGATCAAAGAGGAGTTACCGATGCAGTATTTGTTGCTGATCTACCGGAACGAAGCCGAGCAAGCCAAGATGGACGCCGCCGCCGGCCAGCAGATGCGGACGGAATACGGTGCGTTCACGCAGTCCATTATCCAGAGCGGCAATTTCAAGGCGGGCGACGCGCTGCAGCCGACCAGCACGGCGACGACGGTGCGGGTCCGCGACGGCAAGACCATGACCACCGATGGCCCGTTCGCCGAGACCCGCGAACAGCTCGGCGGCTATTATCTGGTCGAGGCCAAGGATCTCGATACCGCATTGGCCATCGCGGCGCGGATTCCCGGCGCCAAGGTCGGTTCGATCGAAGTCAGGCCGATCTGGGTCTATAGCTGACGGCTATTGCCGTCATTCCGGGGCGCATCGAAGATGCGAACCCGGAATCTCGAGATTCCGGGTTCGTCCTTCGGACGCCCCGGAATGACGGGTAACGTGGACACATGACGCCTGGCGACATCGAAACCATATTTCGCGACGAGGCGGGCCGGGCGCTGGCGACGCTAATCCGCCTCCTCGGCGATTTCGATCTCGCCGAGGACGCGTTGCAGGATGCCTTTGCCGCGGCGCTCGAGAAATGGGCGGCGGCGGAACTGCCGTCCAATCCGCGGGCGTGGCTGGTCAATGTCGGGCGCAACAAGGCGATCGACCGCGTCCGCCGCCAGATCGCATTTCGCGGCAAGCAGCAGGAACTGCTGCGGGAAATCGAACTCGCCGGCGCGGGCGCGTCCGTCGCAGACGATGCTGGCGACGATGCGACGCTCGATGATGACATGCTGCGGCTGATCTTCATTTGTTGTCATCCGTCGTTCGCGATGGAGGTCCAGGTCGCGCTGACGCTGCGGACTGTCTGCGGCCTGACCACGCTGCAGGTCGCGCGCGCCTTTCTTACGAGCGAGGACGCCATGGCGCAGCGGCTGGTCCGCGCCAAGCAGAAAATCCGGCTGGCCGGAATTCCCTATCAGGTGCCGGACCGCGCCGCGCTCGATGCGCGGCTGCGCGGCGTGCTCGCGGTGATCTATCTGGTCTTTACCGAAGGCTATGCCGCGACGTCGGGCGAGGACCTGATGCGTCCCGACCTTTCGCGGGAAGCGATCCGGCTTTGCCGTGTGCTCGACGCACTGATGCCGCAACGAAGTGAAATCGGGGGACTGCTGGCGCTGATGCTGCTGCACGACGCGCGCCGCGCGGGACGTGCGACCGCGGGCGGCGATATCGTGCTGCTGGAGGAGCAGGACCGCGCGCTGTGGGACCGGCAGCAGATCGCCGAGGGTCTGACGCTGGTGGAGCATGCCCTGCGCGGGCCCGGCCGGCCCGATTCCTATGCGGTACAGGCCGCGATCGCCGCGTTGCATGCGCAGGCGCCGAGCTATCGCGATACCGACTGGGCGCAGATCGCCGGCCTTTATGAGGTGCTGTTGCGGATCAGTCCGTCGCCGGTGATCGAACTCAATCACGCCGCGGTTGTCTCGATGGTCGATGGACCGGCGCGCGCGCTGGATCTGATCGATGCGCTGGCGGCGCGCGGCGGCCTCAACGGCTACGAACTGATGCCGGCGGTGCGCGCCGATCTCTTGCGCCGGCTGGGGCGGCGGGAAGCTGCGCGCGAGGCTTATCTGGCGGCAACGGCTGCGACACAGCTGGAGCCGCTGCGGCGACTCTACGCCCGCCGGCTTACGGAATTGGATGGCGCGGGCGATCCGAACAATCGCATTGATCAATAGGTCTAATGGTCGCAGTCAAAGCTTGCATGGGCCGGGAAATTGCCCGCCGCGGTGTCCTCAAAAGCACACCCTCCAACAATGTTAAGGAAGGTTAATCTGCTACCTTGACGCGTCTTTCGATCACCTTCTAGCATCCGCTCAGGGCTGAGTTATCGGCCTCAAGGCGGCGTAGTCAGCAGAGTTGTTAGTTGTGTCGGGGGTAGCGATGCGTTCGTATCGGTTGCTGGGTTCTTCGTGCGCGTTGCTGTGTTCCCTGTCGCTCGGCGGCTGCAACGGCCTGATGGGCGAAGTTGGAGACGTCGACTACAACGCGGTGATCGTTCCGATCGTCACCCAATGCGACGCCACCCCTCAATACGCCATGTCGGTGCTGGAGGTCGGATTTGCCAAGGTGAGGGCGGCCTGCGAGGTCTTTTTCGTGGATGCGACGAGGGTCCAGCAAAACGCGCTTCAGGCAACCGGCACGTTGGACGCCACATTTGCCGCGGCGACTTCCGTCATTTTCGCTACCTCCTCTGCCGCGTCAGCAGCCAAGGCGATTGCCATAACCAGCGCCGGAATCATCTTCGGCAAGGCAATATTCAACCAATATGCGACGGTCTACGCGTTTGGCACGCACCTGCAAAAAGTTCGTCAGCTGACCTACGCGGCGATGGATCAATACGCCAACGAAAAAAGAACGGTCGGGTTCGCACCCGTTAACGCTTGTCAGGCTTATGGCATGGTGCAGGAGTTCGCCATGAAATGTACGCTTGCGGGGCTCAAAGACATCGAACATCAGCAATTTAATATCCCGTCCGGACCGGTGCCGCCGGATACCCGTGTTGCACTCGTAAGTCGCAGTGCTTCCGGTCGTCAGTTTAGCCGGGCGGCGCCCCTGAGCAGGATCGCTCCTTCCGGAGCCGGTGTGACCATCATGCCTTATTGATCCGCGTCGAGCGGATTTGATATCGGCAATTTCGATGCGGCGGAGCGCGCCGCAAACTCTAATTTCCATGGATCGGACTAGCGCGAAGCCACCGCGGTCTCGCTGAGCAGGTTCGCGAGCAGCGCCTGCAGCGTGGTCAGCGTCGAGTGGTCGGCGACGCCATCGACGCGGGCGGGGCGGAAGTGGCGCTGGAAGGCGGTGACCACTTCCATGGTCGGCCCGTCATATTTTCCGCTGGCCTCGATGCCGTAGCCGTATCGCTTCAGCGCTTCCTGCATGCCGCGCACGTCGTCGCTGATGGCGCCGAGTTTCAAGGTTTCGCCGCGCACGATCGCCGCGGGATGCACCCAGTGGCCGACGCCGGAATTGGCCAGCGAATGCCACGGAAATTTTTCGCCGGGATCTTTCTTGCGCGCCGGTGCGACGTCCGAATGCGCCAGCACGCGATGCGATGGAACGTTGCGCCGGAGCATGATGCCACGGCAGAGCGCGATCACGGCCGCGACCTGGCGCAACGGAAATTCCGGATAGCCCCAGTCATGACCGCGATTGACGATCTCTACGCCGATCGAACAGGAGTTGATGTCTTCCTCGCCCGCCCATGACGAGACGCCGGCATGCCAGGCGCGCTTCGCTTCAGGTACGCATTGCACGATGCGGCCGTCCTCCAGCACCACGTAATGCGCGGATACGTCGGTGCCGGCGGTGCACAGTCGCGCCAGCGCGCCCTCGACATCCGGCATGCCGGTGTAGTGCAGCACGATCATGTCGGGGATGCGGTCCTTATTCCGGTCGCCGTAATTGGCGGACGGAATGACGTCGGAAACGACGGAGGAATCCGGAGTGAATGTCTGCATGTCCGCGTTGCCCTTGGGGATCGGGAGGGCGCGTCGACGCTTCGAATCGGAACCAACAGACGCGAACGAACCTTGCAACATCAGACGACCCAAACCGGGCAGGAGAACGGCAGCAATTCTTTTCAGACGGAATGCGACCCGAATTTCACTATCCGGACCCGGCCGTCCGCGCGCAATCATAACTCCGACACCGTTAAGCCTTTTTTAACCGAGTGTGGGCGCGGTGCATCACCCCCGTCATTCCGGGGCGCGCCTCTTCGGCGCGAACCCGGAATCCAGCAACATATTCCCGTGTTTCTGGATTCCGGGTTCGTCGCTTCGCGACGCCCCGGAATGACTCGAGTCCGTCAACGCTTTCTTAAGCCTAAATGACGTTACTGAAGGGTGAAGCGCCGAACCGCGGGGTCGGCCGAGGTTCCGTTGACGCTCATCCCATGGCAACCCATCAAATCCCATGTGGAAATCCGGGTTTGCCGGCCAAATTCGCGGACCGAGCGCTTTTTGCGGACCGGACCCGCGCGACGTCGGAAGTTTCGAGGCGGAATGGGCCTGCGCGCGTCCAATTTTATCCTTTGCCGCGATGCCCAAAACCGGGCGCGCGAATGACCGCCGACGCGCCGCTCCGGCATATTCCGGTGCTTGGCCGCGAAGCGGTCGAAATGCTCGCACCCCGTCACGGCGGAATCTTTGTCGACGCCACCTTCGGCGCCGGCGGCTATAGCCGGGCCATTCTCGGCGCGGCCGATACGTGCGTCATCGGCATCGACCGCGACCGCACCGCCATTACAGGCGGCTTCGGCCTCGTCGATCGCTCGGCCGGCCGGCTGACCCTGGTCGAAGACAAATTCTCCAATCTGGCCGAGGTTTGCGCCGCGCAAGGCATCGACGCAGTCGACGGCGTCGTAATGGACGTCGGGGTCTCCTCGATGCAGCTCGACGAGGCCGGCCGCGGCTTCTCGTTCCGTCTCGACGGCCCGCTTGATATGCGCATGGGGCATGAGGGTCCGACCGCCGCGGATGTCGTCGCCAAGGCCTCCGAGGCCGACCTCGCCAACATCATCTATATTTTCGGCGAGGAACGGCATTCCCGCGCCGTCGCCCGCGCCATTATAGCTGCGCGGAAAGAGGCGCCGATCACGACCACCCGCGCGCTCGCCGAGATCGTCTCCAAAGTAGTGTGGTCGAAGCCCGGAGAGATTCATCCGGCGACGCGAACGTTTCAGGGTTTGCGGATTTTCGTCAACGAAGAACTCGATGAACTGCGTCTGGCGCTGTCGGCGGCCGAGCGCGTGCTGAAGCCGGGCGGCCGGCTGGTGGTGGTCTCGTTCCATTCGCTGGAAGACCGCATTGTCAAGAATTTCTTCACTGAGCGCGGCAAGGCCGGCGGCGGCTCGCGGCATCTGCCCGAGGTCGCGCAGGCCGCACCGAGTTTTCGGATTCTGACCAAACGTCCGGTCACCGCGGGCGACGTCGAGATTGCAGCCAATCCGCGCGCGCGCTCCGCAAAACTGCGCGCCGCCGAACGCAGCGATGCGCCCGCGCATGAAAGCGGCGCGCTGCCGAAATGGCCTTCGCTTGCCGATGTCATGAGGGGAGGCTGATCATGCGGATCATCCATCTCCTGGTCATCGCCGCGCTGGTATTCGCCGCGGCCTATGTCTACCGCATCAAGATGGAATCCACCGCCCGCACCGAGCGCGTGCTGCGGCTGCATGCGGAAGTCCGCGAACAGCGCGACGCCATCGCGGCACTTCGCGCGGAGTGGGCGAGGCTGGACGCGCCGCTGCGGCTGCAGGGTCTCGCCGAGCGGCATTTGGGGCTGAAGCCGATCACCGCCACGCAATACGATCAATTGAAGACGTTGCCCGACCGTCCGCCGAGCTTCTTCCGCAAAGGCGATCCCGATCCGATCGGCGCGATGCTGCAGGCGATCGAGCCGGAAGCCATCACGGGCTCGGTGCCGGCGCCGGAGGGGCAGCAATGACCGATCAGGCGCTCGCTCTCGTCAAGCCGAAGGAGCCGTGGCGGCAGCGGCTGGTCCGCAGCCTGCTGTACGGGCGCAATGTCGATCGCTCCGCCAAGGCGCGCGCCCGCGTCGGCTTCGCCATGGTCGCTTTCGCGGCCATCTATGCGGTGATCGCGGCGCGTCTGGTGATGTTCGCCGTCGTCGGCGACAATCACGGCGCGCGCCGCACCGCCTCGGCAGACGCGATCGCAACCGCGCGGCCTGACATCATCGACCGCAACGGCGAGGTGCTCGCCACCGACGTCAAGGCGCCCTCGCTGTTCGGCGAGCCGCGCCGCATCATCGACAAGGATGAGGCGATCGAGCTCTTGACCGCGACATTGCCCGATCTCGACACCGGCGAAGTGCGCGAACGGTTGTCGGGCAAGAAAGGTTTTGTCTGGCTGAAGCGCGAAATCACGCCGACGCAGCAGCAGGAAATTCATCGCCTCGGCATTCCCGGCATTGGCTTCCTGCGCGAGAACAAGCGCGTTTATCCGACCGGCGCCGAAGTCGCGCACCTGATCGGCCTCGTCAATATCGACAATCAGGGCATCGCCGGGATGGAGAAATGGCTCGACAGCAACGGTCTCGCCGACCTGCATCGCGCCGGCTTTGCCACCGACCGGCTGCAAAAGCCGGTGGAATTGTCGATCGATCTGCGCGTCGAGCACGCGCTGCGCGACGAACTTCTCAAGGCCAAGGAAAAATTCAAGGCCAAGGCTGCCTCCGGCCTCGTCTCCAACGTCAAGACCGGCGAGATCGTCGCCATGGTATCGCTGCCGGATTTCGATCCGAACAATCCGAAAGAGGCGCACGATCCCGACCGCATCAACCGCCTCACCACCGGCGTGTATGAGATGGGCTCGACCTTCAAGACCCTGACGCTGGCGATGGCGCTGGATTCCGGCAAGGCCAATCTCGGCACGCTGTTCGATGCCCGCGGCGCCTTGCACTATGGCAAGTTCGCGATTCACGACGCCCATCCGCTGGGCCGCTCCATCACGCTTTCGGAAGTCTTCACGTTCTCGTCGAACGTTGGCGCGGCGCGGGTAGCACTTTCGCAGGGCGTCGAGGCTCACCGGGCGTTTCTGAAAAAAGTCGGCCAGCTCGACCGGCTGCGCACCGAACTGCCCGAAAGCGCGTCGCCGCTGGTGCCGAAGCGATGGGGCGAACTCAACACCATCACCATCGCGTTCGGGCACGGCATCGCGGTGGCGCCGTTGCAGGCGGTGATGGGCATCAACGCCATGATCAACGGCGGTAATTTGATCCCGCCGACTTTCCTGAAGCGCAGCGAAGAGGAAGCGCTGGCGATCGCCAAGCGCGTTGTGAAAAAGGAAACCAGCGACAAGATTCGCTATCTGATGCGGCTCAATGCCGAAATCGGCACCGCCAAGCAGGCCGACGTGAAGGGCTATTATATCGGCGGCAAGACCGGCACCGCGGAAAAAGTCGTCAACGGACGTTATTCCAAAAAACAGGTGCTGAACTCGTTTACCGCGATCCTGCCGGCGGACAACCCGCAATTTCAACTGCTTATCATGCTGGACGAACCAAAGGCGCTGCCGGAAACCCACGGCTTTATTACTTCGGGCTGGAACGCGGTGCCGACCGGAGGCAAGGTGATCGCGCGGATCGCGCCGCTTCTCGGAATCGAACCGCGGTTCGACCTGCCGCCGTCCGACCGCCTTATTCTTGCGACATCGAAGGCAAGCCAGTAGACGCATATTCGGTGCGCCGGCTGATTTGGAAGACCATGAAACTTCGCGACCTGTTCAGCGATGACGCCGTGATCGACCCGGGGGCCGGCGACATCGCCATCCAAGGCCTTGCCGTGGACAGCCGCGCCGTCAAGCCGGGCGACCTGTTCTTCGCGCTTGCGGGTGCGAAAACCGACGGCGCGCGATTCATTGACCAAGCCATCGCTTCCGGCGCGGTTGCCGTCGCGGGGGAGCATCCCTCCAAGGAAAATTTACGCGTGCCATTCGTGGCGACGCCGAATCCGCGCCGCGCGCTGGCGCTCGCCGCGGCAAAATTCTATCCGCGCCAGCCCGCGGTTATCGCCGCCGTCACCGGCACCAGCGGCAAGACCTCGGTCGCCGCCTTCACGCGGCAGATATGGCAGCGACTCGGGCATGCGTCGGCGAGTATCGGCACCATTGGCCTCGTATCGCCGAAACGCACCGTCTACGGCTCGCTGACTACGCCCGACCCGATCGCGCTGCACCGGCAGCTCGACAAAATCGCAGGCGAGGGTGTCACGCATCTCGCGCTCGAGGCCTCGTCGCATGGTCTCGATCAATACCGGCTCGATGGCATCCGCATCAGCGCCGGAGGTTTCACGAACCTGTCGCGCGACCACATGGATTATCATCCCGATGTCGCTCATTATCTCAATGCCAAGCTGCGGCTGTTCCGCGATCTGGTTACGGCCGGTGGCGCGGCAGTAATTTCCGCGGACCATGACAGTTCGCGGGCCGCGATCGACGCGGCCAGTGAACGTAAGTTGCGCATCATGACCGTCGGACGCAAAGGCGATGGTGCCGATGGCATCCGTCTGGCCGATGCCGCGATCGACGGTTTTGCGCAGAGCCTGGCAATAGAACATGCCGGACAAATACGAAAGCTGCGATTGCCTTTGGTCGGCGAATTCCAGATCGAGAACGCGCTGGTCGCCGCCGGCCTTGCCATCGGCACCGGCAGCGACGCCGATCAGGTGTTTGCCGCGCTCGAACATCTCGAAGGCGCCAGGGGCCGGCTGGAGCGCGTCGGCGAGCGCAATGGCGCGCCGATCTTCGTCGATTACGCGCACAAGCCGGATGCGCTGGCGAAGGCGCTGCAGGCGCTGCGGCCTTATGCCAAGCGCAAGCTGGTGGTGGTGTTCGGCGCCGGCGGCGACCGCGATGCCGGCAAACGTCCGCTGATGGGCGAAATCGCCGCTGATAATGCCGACAGCGTCATCGTCACCGACGACAACCCGCGCAGCGAAAATCCTGCCGCGATCCGCGCCGCGATTTTGGCCGCGGCGAAGGGCGCCAGGGACATCGGCGACCGCGCCGAAGCCATTCGCGTGGCGATATCGGGCCTGCAACCCGGCGATGCGCTGCTGATCGCCGGCAAGGGCCACGAGACCGGACAGATCGTCGGCGACCGTGTGCTTCCGTTCAGCGATCACGATGCCGCGGCGGCGGCGTTGGCGTCGAGGGTCGCATGAGCGCGCCGCTGTGGACCTCTTCTGATATGGCCGAGGCGATGCGCGCCGAGCGCAACGGCGCACTGCCGCAGCCGATCACAGGCCTTTCCATCGACAGCCGCACCATCGCACCCGGCGAAGCCTATTTCGCAATCAAGGGTGACGTGCATGACGGCCATGATTTCGTCGCGGCGGCGTTGAAGGCTGGCGCCGCGCTGGCGGTGGTCGAAACCGCGCAGCGCGACAAATTTCCCGCCGATGCGCCGCTGCTGATTGTGGACGACGTGCTCGCCGGTCTCGTCGAACTCGCACACGCGTCGCGGGCGCGCTTAAGCGCGCGCATCGTCGCGATCACTGGCTCGGTCGGCAAGACTTCGACCAAGGAAGCGCTGCGCCGCGTACTGGCTGCGCAGGGCGAGACCCACGCCTCGGCGGCCTCGTTCAACAATCACTGGGGTGTGCCGCTGTCGCTGGCGCGATGCCCGGCTTTCGTGCGTTTTGCAATTTTCGAAATCGGCATGAATCACGCCGGCGAAATCGAGCCGCTGGTGAAGATGGTGCGACCGCATGTGGCTGTGATCACCACCGTGGAGCCGGTGCATCTGGAATTCTTCTCCGGCATCGAAGCGATCGCCGACGCCAAGGCAGAAATCTTCTCAGGCCTCGAGCCCGGCGGCGCCGTGGTGCTGAACCGCGACAATCCGCAGTTCGCGCGGCTGCAGCGGCGGGCCAAAAAGCTCGGCATCGCGCGCATCGTCTCGTTCGGCGCCGACAAGAAATCCGATGCAAGGCTGATCGACGTGTCGCTGCATCCGGCCTGCTCGGCGGTTCATGCCGATATTCTCGGCCATGATCTCACCTACAAGCTCGGCATGCCGGGTAAGCACATGGCGATGAATTCGCTTGCCGTGCTGGCGGCGGCGTCACTCGCCGGCGCCGATATCGCGCTCGCGGGTTTGGCGCTGTCGCAGGCGCAGCCCGCGGCGGGTCGCGGCGTCCGGCATATTCTGGAAGTCGGCAGCGGCGAGGCCACCCTGATCGATGAAAGCTACAACGCCAATCCGGCCTCGATGGCCGCCGCACTGAACGTGCTGGGCGCGGCCTCAGTCGGTGCGCAGGGCCGGCGCATCGCGGTGCTCGGCGACATGCTCGAACTCGGCCCCACCGGTGCGGAACTGCATCGCGGGCTGATCGATGCGGTCAAGGCCAACCACATCGATCTGGTATATTGTTGTGGTCCGCTGATGCGGTATTTGTGGGACGCCCTTTCCTCGGGCAAGCGGGGCGGCTATGCCGAGAACGCGGCGGCGCTGGAATTGCAGGTGGTCGCCGCGATTCGCGCCGGCGATGCGATCATGATCAAGGGATCGCTCGGCTCGAAGATGAAACCGATCGTTACCGCGCTCGAAAAGCGCTTTCCCGGCAAGACCGCGCTCGACGATATCGCGGTATAAGGCGGATTGAATGTTCTACTGGCTGATCGACCTTTCCAATACCGTGCCTTTTCTATTTCCGTTCCGCACGATCCTGAACGTATTCCGCTACATCACCTTCCGCACCGGCGGCGCGATGTTCACCGGCGGGCTGTTCGTTTTTCTGTTCGGTCCCTGGATCATCGACAACCTTCGTCTGCGCCAGGGCAAGGGCCAGCCGATTCGGTCCGACGGCCCGGCATCGCACCTCGTCTCCAAAAAGGGCACGCCCACCATGGGCGGGCTGATGATCCTGTCGGGGCTGGTGGTCTCGACGCTGCTGTGGGCCAACCCGCTCAATCCCTATGTCTGGATCGTGCTCGCGGTGACGCTCGGCTTCGGCTTCGTCGGCTTCTACGACGATTACCTGAAGGTGACGCAGCAGAGCCATAGCGGCTTCGCCGGCAAAATCCGGCTGGCGATCGAAGCGCTGATCGCGCTCGCCGCCTGCTATGCGCTGGTCCGGCTCGGCCGCGACCAGTTGTCCAGTGCGCTGGTGATTCCCTTCTTCAAGGATGTGGTGATCAACTTCGGCTGGTTCTTCGTCCTCTTCGGTGCGTTCATCGTGGTCGGCGCCGGAAACGCGGTCAACCTGACCGACGGTCTCGATGGTCTGGCCATCGTGCCCGTCATGATCGCAGCCGCAAGTTTCGGCGCGATCGCCTACCTCGCCGGCAACGCGGTGTTCGCGGACTATCTGCAGATCAACTACATCGCCGGCACCGGCGAACTCGCGGTGCTGTGCGGCGCGGTGCTGGGCGCGGGATTGGGCTTTCTGTGGTTCAACGCGCCGCCGGCATCGATCTTCATGGGCGACACCGGTTCGCTGGCGCTTGGCGGCATGCTGGGCTCGGTCGCGGTCGCAACCAAGCACGAGATCGTGCTTGCGGTGATCGGCGGGCTGTTCGTGCTCGAGGCGGTGTCGGTGATCGTCCAGGTGGCCTCGTTCAAGCTCACCGGCAAGCGCGTGTTCCGGATGGCGCCGCTGCATCATCATTTCGAGCAGAAGGGCTGGACCGAGCCGCAGATCGTGATCCGGTTCTGGATCATCTCGGTGATGCTGGCGCTGGCCGGCCTCTCCACGCTGAAGCTGCGGTGACGTTGTTGATGGCGGAACGACATCAACCACGTCATTCCGGGGCGCGAGCTCTTGCGAGCGAACCCGGAATCCGGCCACGCGCTCCGACCTCTGGATTCCGGGTTCGCGCCGAAGAGGCGCGCCCCGGAATGACGGAATAGATATATGATCCCCGTCACCTCTTTCGCGGGCAAAACCGTCGCGGTGTTCGGGCTCGGCGGATCGGGCCTCGCGAGCTGCCACGCGCTGAAGGCCGGCGGCGCGGAAGTGATTGCCGGTGACGACAGCCCGGACAATGTTGCAAAGGCCGCACAGGCCGGCTTCATCACCGCGGATCTGCGCAAGGTTTCATGGGCGAATTTCGCAGCGCTGGTGCTGACGCCCGGCGCGCCGCTCACCCATCCGGCGCCGCACTGGTCGGTGCTGGCGGCGCGCGAGGCCGGAATCGAAGTCATCGGCGACATCGAACTGTTCTGCCGCGAGCGACGCCGCCATGCGCCGGATGCGCCGTTTGTCGCCATCACCGGCACCAACGGCAAATCGACCACCACGGCGCTGGTGGCGCATCTGATGCGCGAGGCCGGACACGACGTGCAGATGGGCGGCAATATCGGCACCGCGATCCTGTCGCTGCAGCCGCCGCGCGCCGGCCGCGTCCATGTGATCGAGATGTCGTCGTATCAAATTGATTTATCGCCGTCGCTCGATCCGAGCGTCGGCATCCTGCTCAATATCAGCGAAGACCATATCGACCGCCACGGCACGCTCGAAAACTACGCGGCGGTGAAAGCGCGTCTGGTCGCAAACGTGCAGCCGCAGGGCGCCGCGATCGTCGGCGTCGATGACGGATGGTGCCGGGCGATTGCCGATCGCATCGAGCAATCCGGCCGGCGCGTAATTCGGGTCTCGGTAAAGCGTCCGCTGGCGGACGGCGTCACGGTGGAGCGCGAGATGATCGTGCGCGCGGCCGGCGGGGCGCGCAGCGAAATCGCCGCCATCGGCGGCATCGGTTCGCTGCGCGGGCTGCACAATGCGCAGAACGCCGCCTGCGCGTCGGCCTGCGCGCTGGCGCTGGGCGTCAGCAAAGATGTTCTGCAGAAGGGCCTGCGCAGTTTTCCGGGGCTCGCCCATCGCATGGAGCAGGTCGGCCGCCGCGGCCGGGTGCTGTTCGTCAACGACTCCAAGGGCACCAACGCGGATGCGGCGGCGCATGCGCTGTCGTCGTTTTCGGATATTTTCTGGATCGCCGGCGGCAAGCCGAAACTCGGCGGCATTACCGGCCTCGCCGAATATTTCCCGCGCATCCGCAAGGCCTATCTGATCGGCGAGGCGGCGCAGGAATTCGCAGGCACGCTCGGCGGCCGCGCGCCGCACGAGATCAGCGAGACGCTGGAGGTTGCGGTGGCGAACGCTGCCAGAGATGCGGAGGCGTCGGATCTTGCCGATCCGGTGGTACTGCTGTCGCCAGCCTGCGCCTCGTTCGACCAGTACCGCAATTTCGAAATCCGCGGCAACCGCTTCCGCGACCTGGTGATGGCGCTGCCGGGTGTGAAGCCGGTGGTGTGATCCTTACCCTCCCCTGGAGGGGGAGGGTGAAGAAAGAAGCCGCGGCATTAACCCTCCGGTAACCACGAGCGCGCACCAATGGGCAAACCCCTGTCCGCAAGGCGCGCCCGATGATCTCCCGTGAACAACGCACCCCCTTAAGCGAATGGTGGTGGACCGTGGATCGGCTGCTGCTGGCGGCGATCGTGGCGCTGATGTTGGGCGGCATCATCCTGTCGCTGGCGGCGAGCCCGCCGGTGGCGACGCGGATCGGGCTTGATCCGTTCCACTTCTTCAACCGCCATGTGCTGTTCCTGCTGCCGTCCTTCATCGTGCTGATCGGGGTGTCGTTCCTGTCGCCGCGGCAGATCCGCCGCGCCGCGCTGATCGTGTTCGCGATCAGCATCATTTTGATCGTGGCGACGCTGCTGTTCGGCCCCGAGGTCAAGGGCTCGCGGCGCTGGATCACGCTGCTTGGCCTCAATATCCAGGCCTCGGAATCCGCAAAGCCCGCCTTCGTGGTGCTGGCGGCGTGGCTGTTCGCGGAATCGGCGCGGCGGCCGGAAATGCCGGCGACCTCGATGGCGCTGGCGCTGCTGATGACGCTGGTGGCGCTGCTGGTGATGGAGCCGGATTTCGGCCAGACCATGCTGATCCTGATGGTGTGGGGCGCGCTGTTCTTTATCGCCGGGATGCGGATCGTCTGGGTATTCGGGCTCGCGGGCGCAGCGGGGGCGGGCCTGTTCAGCGCCTATCTGTTCGTGCCGCACGTCAAGGGACGTATCGCGCGGTTTCTCAATCATACCTCGGGCGACACCTTTCAGGTCGATACCGCCAACGAGGCGTTTTCCAATGGCGGCTGGTTCGGATTGGGCCCCGGCGAAGGCATCGCCAAGCGCAGCCTGCCGGACAGCCATACCGACTTCGTCTTCGCCGTCGGCGCGGAAGAGTTCGGCATCATTCTCTGTCTGGCGCTGCTGGCGCTGTTCGCCTTCATTGTGATCCGCGCGCTGTCGCGCGCCTATGCCACCGAGGACATGTTCGCGCGCTTCGCCGCATCGGGGCTCGCCATCCTGTTCGGCGTGCAGGCCGCGATCAACATGGCGGTGAACCTGCAACTGATTCCGGCCAAGGGCATGACGCTGCCATTCATCTCCTATGGCGGCTCGTCGATGATCTCGCTGGCTTACGGCGTCGGCATGATGCTGGCGCTGACGCGCCTGCGTCCGCGCACCGAGATGGAATCGATCGGCGACGCCAACGACGCCCACGCGGTGCGCGGCTACGCCTGACCTTGTCGTCATTGCGAGGAGCAAAGCGACGAAGCAATCCAGTCTTGCTTTTTCATCTCTGGATTGCTTCGCTGCGCTCGCAATGACGGCGTTTTATCCGCGAAGATATAGTTCATGACCACTGCGCCCCTGATTCTGCTGGCCGCCGGCGGCACCGGCGGCCATCTGTTTCCCGCCGAGGCGCTCGGCGTCGAACTGATCAGGCGCGGCATGCGCGTACGGCTGGTGACCGATTCCCGCGCGCTGCGCTACAGCGGCTTGTTCACCAGGGACATGATCGACGTGGTGCCGAGCGAAACCGTGCGCGGGCACGACCCGTGGTCGCTGGCGCGCACCGGCGTGATGCTCGCCGCCGGCACCGGCGTCGCGCTCAACCTGATGCGCCGCCTAAAACCCGCGGCCGTGGTCGGCTTCGGCGGCTATCCGACACTGCCGCCGCTGCTGGCCGCGCGGCTGTTCAAAATCCCGACCGTGATTCACGATTCCAACGCGGTGCTCGGCCGCGCCAACCGCTTTCTCTCGGGCCGCGTCAGTGCGATCGCGACCTCGCTGCCGGGCGTACTCGATCAGGATCCGGCGCTGGCCGGCAAGACCACGACCACCGGCACGCCGATGCGTCCGGCGATTTTGGCCGCGGCGGCAGTGAAATTCGCGTCACCCGATCCGGCCGGTCCGCTGCGCATTCTGGTGGTCGGCGGCAGCCAGGGCGCGCGGGTGATGTCCGACATCGTGCCCGGCGCAATCGAACGGCTGGAGCCTAAGCTGTGGGGCAGGCTCGATCTGGTGCAGCAGGTGCGCGAGGAAGACATGGCGCGGGTGCGCGCGGTCTATGACCGGCTCAAGATCGGCGCCGAACTGGCGCCGTTCTTTTCCGATCTGCCGGCGCGGCTGGCCTCGAGCCATTTGGTGATCTCGCGCTCCGGCGCGGGCACCGTGGCCGAACTCGGCGCGGTCGGCCGTCCCTCGATCCTGGTGCCGCTGCCGGGCTCGATCGATCAGGATCAATTCGCCAATGCCGGCGTGCTGGTGCAGGCCGGCGGCGCGGTTCGCATCGCGCAGGCGGACTTCACGCCGGACCGGCTGGCCGCGGAAATCTGCGCATTGGCCGCCGAGCCGGCGCGGCTGACCGCGATGGCGGCGGGCGCCCGCACCGTCGGCAAGCTCGATGCCGCCGAGCGGCTGGCCGATCTGGTGGGAAAAGTGGCCGGAATCTAGGCGATTTTGGGCTTGTCATGCCCCGCGAAAGCGGGGCATCCAGTATGCCGCGCGGCTGCGTTGAATCGCTGACGCCACGGAATACTGGGTCGCCCGCCTTCGCGGGCGATGACGCCTCGGGAATTGACAATGAGACTGCCGCGCGAGATCGGACCCATCCACTTTGTCGGGATCGGCGGCATCGGCATGAGCGGCATCGCCGAGGTGCTGTGCAATCTCGGTTACACGGTGCAAGGTTCCGACGTGTCCGAAAGCGCAAATGTCAGCCGGCTGCGCGAAAAAGGCATCAGCATCAGTATCGGCCACAGGGCCGAGAATGTCGCCGGCGCCGACGTGCTTGTGGTGTCGACCGCGATCAAGCGCGACAATCCGGAACTGATGGCCGCGCGGGCGCAGCGCATCCCCGTGGTGCGCCGCGCCGAAATGCTGGCCGAGCTGATGCGGCTGAAAAGCTGCGTTGCGATTGCCGGGACCCACGGCAAGACCACCACCACCTCGATGGTGGCGGCGCTGCTCGACGCCGGCGATCTCGATCCGACCGTGATCAATGGCGGCATCATCAATGCCTACGGCACCAACGCGCGGCTCGGGGCCGGCGAATGGATGGTGGTGGAGGCCGACGAGAGCGACGGCACCTTCCTGAAATTGCCGACCGACGTCGCCATTGTCACCAATGTCGACCCCGAGCATCTCGATCACTTCGGCACTTTTGAAGCCGTGCAGGACGCGTTTCGCAGCTTTGTCGAGAATGTACCGTTCTACGGTTTCGCGGTGATGTGCATCGATCATCCGGTCGTACAAACCATCGTCGGCAAGATCGAGGACCGCCGCATCATCACCTACGGCGAAAATCCGCAGGCCGACGCGCGGCTGATGGATCTCGCGGCTGTGAATGCCGGCTCGACCTTCAAGGTGGCGTTTCGCGACCGCAAGGCCGGCACAAGCCACGAGATCGCCGATCTCGTGCTGCCGATGCCGGGTCGGCACAACGCGCTCAATGCCACGGCGGCGATCGCGGTGGCGCATGAACTTGGATTGTCCGACGCGGTGATCCGCAAGGCGCTGGCCGGCTTCGGCGGTGTGCGCCGTCGCTTCACCAAGACCGGCGAATGGAACGGCGTCACCGTCATCGACGATTACGGCCATCACCCGGTCGAGATCGCGGCGGTGCTGCGGGCCGCGCGTGAATCCATCGACGGCAAGGTCGTCGCCGTGGTGCAGCCGCATCGGTTTACCCGGCTGCAGTCGCTGTTCGAGGAATTCTGCACCTGCTTCAACGACGCCGACACCGTGATCGTCGCCGACGTCTATCCGGCCGGCGAGGCGCCGATCGCAGGGGTAGACCGCGATCACTTCGTGCTCGGCCTGCGCGCCCATGGCCACCGCGAGGTGATCCCGCTGCAGAATTCGGCGGCGCTCGCGGGCTTAGTGCGCGGTGTCGCCGGCCGCGGCGACTATGTGGTCTGTCTCGGCGCCGGCAACATCACGCAATGGGCCTACGCGCTGCCGGCCGAATTGAAGGCGCTGGGGTAGCCGTGGCTTTTCTCGACATCACGCCGCAACTGAAAGCCGCGATGCCTGGCTTGCGCGGGCGGCTATTGGCGAATGAGCCGCTGTCGCCGTTGACGTGGTTTCGGGTCGGCGGCCCGGCGCAAATTCTGTTCACGCCGGCGAATGAAAACGATCTAGCTTATTTCCTCAGGCACCTGCCGGGCGAATACCCGATCTACACCGTCGGCGTCGGCTCCAACCTGATCGTGCGCGACGGCGGCATGCCCGGCGTGGTTATCCGCCTCAGTCCGCGCGGTTTTGGTGAGACCAGTGCCGAGGGCGAGATCGTTCGCGCCGGCACCGCGGCGTTGGATAAGCGCGTGGCGGAGACCGCGGCGGCAGCCAATATCGCCGGATTGGAGTTCTATTTCGGCATTCCCGGCACCATCGGCGGCGCGCTGCGGATGAATGCCGGGGCCAATGGCGGCGAGACCAAGGACGTCTTGATCGAAGCGACCGGCATCGGGCGCGACGGCGACAAGCACGTGTTCGATAACGCCGGCATGAAATTCGAATACCGCAACAGCAAAATCTATCCGTCGGTGATTTTCACCTCGGCGCGCTTTCGTGGGCGTGTAGAGGCGCCGGAGAAAATCCGCGCGCGGATGATGGAGGTGCAAAACCACCGCGAGACCGCGCAGCCGATCCGCGAAAAGACCGGCGGTTCGACCTTCAAGAATCCGCCCGGCCACAGCGCCTGGAAACTGATCGACGCCGCCGGCTGCCGGGCCTTGCGCGTCGGCGGCGCGCAGGTGTCGGAAATGCACTGCAATTTTCTGATCAACACCGGCGAAGCTACCGCGCAGGATATCGAGACGCTGGGCGAGACCGTGCGCGCGCGGGTGAAGGAGAATTCGGGAATCGAGCTACAATGGGAAATCAAGCGAATCGGCGTTAGCAAAGGGTAGCGGTCCAAAATTTAGATCGTCATTCCGGGATGCGCCTCTTGGCGCAGGCCCGGAATCCATAATCCCAATCGTGGTTATGGATTCCGGGCTCGCGCTTCGCGCGCCCCGGAATGACGAAGAAGCGGAACGGCATGATGCGGATTACCATTCTATTCGGCGGCTTGAACAAGGAGCGTCTCGTTTCGGTGGCGAGCGCGCAGGCGCTGCATTCGGCGCTGCCGGAAGCCGATCTGTGGTTCTGGGATGTCGGCGACACGGTGCATGACGTCCGGCCTGAGGCGCTTCTCGCGCATTCGCGTCCGTTCGAAGAGCCGTTCAAGCCCGATAATCCCGGCGTCGGCGGGATCGCACAGGCGCTCGATCAGGCGAAGGCCGAAAACCGCCTGCTGGTGCTCGGCCTGCACGGCGGCATGGCGGAGAATGGCGAACTGCAGGCGATGTGCGAAGTGCGCGGGATTCCCTTCACCGGCTCCGGCTCGGCTTCATCGCATCTCGCCTTTGACAAGGTGGCGGCCAAGCGTTTTGCAGCCATTGCAGGCGTGAAGGCTCCGGCCGGCGTGGTGCTGGAGGATGCCGAGCGGGCTCTGGCAGAGTACGGCAGACTGATCGCCAAGCCGGCACGGGACGGCTCGAGCTACGGCCTGATTTTCGTCAATTCGAGTCAGGATCTCGTTGCCGTACGCCGCGCGGCCAAAATCGAGGAATATCTGATCGAGCCGTTCATCGCAGGCGCGGAAGCGACTTGCGGCGTGCTGGAGCTGCTGGATGGCTCGCTGATCGCGCTGCCGACGATCGAGATTATCCCGGCGGAAGGCGGCTTCGGCTTCGACTATCGCGCGAAATATCTCGCCAAATCGACTCAGGAAATTTGCCCCGGGCGTTTTGCACCCGACATCAGCGCCGCGATCGTGGATCAGGCACTGAAGGCGCACAAAGCGATGTCGTGCAGCGGCTACTCCCGCTCCGACTTCATCATTTCGCCGCAGGGGCCGATCTATCTCGAAACCAATACCCTGCCGGGGCTGACCGGGGCCTCGCTGTATCCGAAGGCGCTTGCCGCGCAGGGGATCCCGTTTGTCGATTTCCTCAACGACCAGATTGCGCTGGCGGAGCGGCGGGTGCGGCATCCGCGTTGAGTGCGGCCTTCACCCGGCATCCTGAGGAGCCGCGCGCTTGCGCGGCGTCTCGAAGGATAGCCACGAGGACGGTGTGCGTGGCCATCCTTCGAGACGCGGCAAAAAGGCCGCTCCTCAGGATGACGGCAGTCTTGGAAATGGCGTAGAATGCGGAGAGGCTGAGGCGATGAGCATCAAGCGCGACGATTTGGATGCGGGCCGGGTCGACTTCTCCGAGGTCACCACGGGTAAGCGATTGCCGCTCGTTCATCCGGGTGAAATCCTGCGCGACGATTTCCTGCAGCCGATGAAGATCAGCGTCTATGCGCTGGCGCTGGCGATCAAGGTGCCGCGGTCGCGGGTCAACGATATCGTGCTCGGTCGCCGCGGCGTCACCGCGGACACGGCGTTCCGCCTCGCGCGTTATTTCGGCACCACGCCGGATTTTTGGATCAACCTTCAGGCACGTCACGATCTGGAGGCGGCGACCGAAAGCTTCGCCGTCAGATCGAGCGTGAGGTCAGGCCGCGGGCCGCCTGACGAAAGAGCAAACGTAACCGATCGGGACGACGCAGGCCGTTCCAATGGTCGAATTGTAACGGTTGCGCTGCAAATCCTTCAAACCCCGCATCAAATCACACCCTGCCTCCACCTATTTTACCCTTTGTTTACCAGGAAGTCCGAAGGTTAACGCTGGCGCAGGAGTGCCAGCGCTCGCGTTTGCGGGCATAACATTTGACGAGCTCGTGCAATGGATGGTGCAGGACGCCTCAATCGATCGCTGCGATCGCTGAGGCCCCAAGCTGACCTGAAAGCCGCCGCAAGAGGCGCGCTGATCCTGCTGCGCGAGCGGCTGGCGCCGCTGCGGGCGCGGCTGGCCGAGATCAAGCGTGCGCGGGCCAGGCGGCTTACGCAGCGCGAGCAAAACCCCCATCGCGTGATCGCATGGCTGGAGCGCCGCATTCCGCGCCGCGTCGGCGTGACCGCGACCATTGTGATCCTGCTCGGCAGCGCCGGCCTCGGCATCATCAAGGGCGGCCATGTCGATGAAGTGACCACCGCGCTCAGCGACACCCGCAATGCGCTTGCCAATTCGGTCGGGTTCCGCATCACCGCCGTCGCCATCAATGGCCGCAAGCAATTGACCCAGGACGAAGTGCTGGCGATCGGCGGCGTCAACGGCCGTTCGTCGCTGCTGTTTCTCGATGCCGCCACGGTGCGCGACAAGCTGAAGGCCAATCCATGGATCGGCGAAGCGACCGTGCAGAAATTCTATCCCGGCCAGCTCCAGATCGACATCACCGAGCGTTCGGCGTTCGCGCTGTGGCAGCAGGACGGCCGTCTTTCCGTAATTGCCGATGACGGCGCCGTGCTCGAACCCTATGTGTCGCGCCGCTTCCTGGGATTGCCGCTGATTGTGGGCAAGGGCGCCGAAACCCGCGCCCGGGATTTCCTGGCGCTGCTCGACCGCTATCCGCAGGTGCGCTCGATCATGAAGGCGGCGATCTTCGTCGGCGAGCGGCGCTGGAACCTGCGGCTCAAGGAAGGCCTCGACGTGCGGCTGCCGGAAAACGATGTCGGCAATGCGCTGGCGGCGTTGACCAGGCTCGACAAGGAAGAGCGGCTGTTTTCGCGTGACATTACCGCGATCGACATGCGGCTGCCGGACCGGCTGACGGTGCGGTTGTCTGAAGACGCCGCCAAGGCCCGCGAAGACCTGTTCAAGGACAAGGCGAAGAAGAAGGCCGGTGCGGCATGAGCGGCCTTGAACGCAAACAGACGCCGAAGACGCGTCCGATGCCGCAAAAGCGCACCGCGCTAGTGGCCTCGCTCGATATCGGCACCAGTAAGATCGCCTGCATGATCGCCCGGCTGAAACCGTGCCCGCCCAATGACGCGTTGCGCGGCCGCAGCCACGCCGTCGAATTGATCGGCTACAGCCAGATCCAGTCGCGCGGCGTCAAGGCAGGCTCAGTCGTCGACCTCGCCGAATGCGAGCAGGCGGTGCGCCACGCGGTGGCGCTGGCCGAACGCATGGCGAAAGTTCGGGTCGAATCCGTGCTGCTGTCGGTGTCCGGCGGCCGGCTGCAGGGACAATTGATCGAAGCCGCGGCCGATATTCGCGGCGGCGCCGTGACGCCCAGCGATGTCACCCGCGTCACCTCGACCGGAATGCGCCACGCCACCGGCGAAGGCCGCACCGTGCTGCATGCGCTGCCGGTCGGCTACGCGCTTGACGGCGTGAAAGGCATCCGCGATCCCAGAGGCATGGTGGCGCGGCAGTTCGGCGTCGACATGAATGTCGTTACCTCGGACGCCACCGTCGCCAAGAACCTGATGCTGGTGGTGGAACGCTGCCACCTCAATGTCGAGGCCATGGCGTCCAGCCCCTATGTGGCCGGGCTTTCGGTCTTGACCGACGACGAAGCCGATCTTGGCGCCGCCGTGATCGAGATGGGCGCCGGCACCACCACGATGGCGATCTATTCCGGCGGCCGCTTCGTGCATGCCTCGGGTTTTGCGGTCGGCGGGCAGCACATCACCATGGATCTTGCGCGCGGACTTGGCGCGTGCATTGCGGATGCCGAGCGAATCAAGACGTTATATGGCACCGTGCTGACCGGCGGGTCCGACGCGCGCGAGTTGATGTCCGTGCCGTCGGCCGGAGACAACGATCGCGATGCTCCGCAGATCGTGTCCCGCGCCACGATCGCGAACATCGTCCGGCAGCGCGCCGAGGAGATTTTTGAGATGGTCAGGGACCGGCTCGCGGATTCTCCCTTTGCGGCAGAGCCGAGGGCGCGAGTGGTGTTGAGCGGCGGCGCGTCGCAGCTCACCGGCATCCCCGAACTGGCAAGCCAGATTCTGGGCCGCCCGGTGCGCATCGGCCGCCCGCTCGGTTTCGGACGGCTGCCCAGCGAGGCCAAGAGCGCGTCGTTCGCGGTGCCCTCGGGCCTCTTGGTCTACCCGCAATACGCTCATCTTGAACATGTCGAACCGCGGCATACGCGGCAGCTCAGGACAGGGACTGACGGCTATTTCGGAAAGGTCGGACGATGGCTTCGCGAGGGCTTCTGATGATCTTTTCCGCAAAACCCTGGACTTGGAATTCCATCAACTCCTTTGGCCGCCGGCTTTAGGACATTGTGAAACAACGCGCGCGTAATCGAGAGGCAACCATGGCACTCAATCTTACTCCCCCAGACATCAGCGAGCTGAAGCCCCGGATCACCGTATTCGGCGTCGGCGGAGCCGGCGGGAATGCCGTCAACAACATGATCACCGCCGGACTGCAGGGCGTTGACTTCGTCGTCGCCAACACCGACGCGCAGGCGCTCACCATGTCCAAGGCGCAGCGCATCGTGCAGATGGGCACCCAGGTCACGCAAGGCCTCGGCGCCGGTTCGCAGCCGGATGTCGGCGCCGCGGCAGCTCAGGAAGTGATCGACGAGATCAGAGATCATCTCTCTGGCGCCAACATGGTGTTCGTCACCGCTGGCATGGGTGGTGGCACCGGCACCGGTGCAGCTCCCGTCATCGCCAAGACCGCCCGCGATATGGGCATCCTCACCGTCGGCGTGGTGACAAAACCGTTCCACTTTGAAGGCCAGCGCCGCATGCGCACCGCGGAGGCGGGGATCGCCGAACTGCACAAGGTGGTCGATACGCTTCTGATCATCCCGAACCAGAACCTGTTCCGGGTCGCCAACGAAAAGACCACCTTCGCCGACGCTTTTGCGATGGCGGATCAGGTGCTCTATTCCGGCGTTGCCTGCATCACCGACCTGATGGTCAAGGAAGGCCTGATCAATCTCGACTTCGCCGACGTTCGCGCCGTGATGCGCGAAATGGGCAAGGCGATGATGGGCACCGGCGAAGCCTCCGGCGAGAAGCGCGCATTGACCGCCGCGGAAGCCGCGATCGCCAATCCCCTGATCGACGACTCGTCGATGAAGGGTGCGCGCGGCCTGTTGATCTCGATCACCGGCGGCAAGGATCTGACGCTGTTCGAAGTCGACGAAGCCGCCACGCGAATTCGCGAGGAAGTCGACCAGGACGCCAACATCATCGTCGGCGCCACCTTCGACGAAACCCTCGACGGCATCATCCGCGTCTCGGTGGTCGCCACCGGCATCGAGCAGGCGGCGATTGCCAAGGCCGCCGGACCTGCCGCGGCCCCGGCGACATCCGCTGTGGCCACGCCGGACAGCCGCCTGGCGGACGTCACGGCGAAGCTGCGTGCCGACAATCAGCGCGCCGTCGCCGCGACCGCGCAGAAGTCGGACGCGCCGCGTCCGCAGGCCGCGCCTGCCGCGGCTCGCGCTCCGGCCAACAGCATTGAACGCGCGGCGCTGGCGGCGATCGCCGCCGCCGTCGCACCGGAATCGATGCAGCCGGCCTCTTACGGCGACGTCACCGTACGGCCGATCGCGCAGAAGCCGTCGCTGTTCCCGGATCACGACGTCAAGAAGCTCGAGGCCCAGGAGCCGGCGACGCCTGAGGCGTTCATCCCGCAAGCGGCTGAGCGCGCACCGCTCCGTGCGCCCAGGATGCCGAAGTTCGAAGACCTGCCGATGCCCGCGCAAGCCGAGATCAGGCAGGCCCGCGGCGAAACCGACGAAGAGCAGCATCCGCAGAAAGTCCGGATGTCGCTGCTGCAGCGCCTTGCCAATGTCGGCCTCGGCCGCCGCGACGAGGAAACCGAGCCGCCGATCGCGGCCCGCGCCTCCGGGCCTGCGATGGCGCCGATACCGCCGCTGCCGGCGTTGCCGGAACGCAAGCCGCAGCGCAGCGTAGCTGAACAGATGGCGGCCAATGAGCCGGTATCGGAATATGCAAGGCGGCCGGCGCCTCAAGGACTCGATTCCCATGGACGCCCGGCGCCTGTTGCGGCGGCGCCACAGGGCGACGATCATCTTGATATCCCGGCGTTCCTGCGCCGCCAGGCCAACTGATCTTTGTTACAATTCCGCTCACGAAAAAGGCCCCGGCTGTCGCAGCCGGGGCCTTTGCTTTGCAACGATCTGCATTGTTTTGTGATTTTCAAGTACCTGATAATAAACGATAAATTATCAAACTCGTGGCGATATGATGCTGTCCTGCGAAGCTCGATCCGGCGCTGAATTTGGTCAAGCCTTGGCGCGAATGCGGCAGAGTTGGGGTAACAATCGGTAAACAAGCGTGAGTTGGCGCGCTTTGTGGCAGTGACTATGGTCTCGCCGTGACTTGGGGAAACTAAAGACGAATCGCCGCGCACTTCGGATCGGTCCGTTTTTATGTGAGTCAGTTGTGGGTAGTCTTCGAATGAAATTCAGCCGTCAAACAACGCTTCGGTCGCATGCCACCGTGACAGGCGTCGGCGTTCATTCCGGCTTACCCGTCAGCCTCACGCTCGGACCTGCATCCATCGATGCAGGTTTTATTTTTGTCCGCAGCGGTCCGGACGGTTCCGACCGCGAAGTGCAGGCCATCGCGCAATCCGTGATCGCAACCGAGTTCGCCACGGTATTGGGCGACCGTGAGGGTCCGCTGGTTTCGACTGCGGAGCATGTTCTTGCCGCGCTGCGCGGAATGGGCATCGACAATGCCACTATCGAGGTCGACGGGCCGGAAGTTCCGATCATGGACGGCAGTTCGGCGGCTTTCGTCGCCGCGATCGATCAGGCCGGTATCCTGACCCAGTCCGCGCCGCGCCGCTTCATCCAGGTGCTGAAGCGCGTGCAGGTCGCATTGGGCGACGCCTTCGGCGAGTTGCGGCCGCACGCCAGCGGCTTCCGCGCCGAGGTCGAAATCGATTTCGCCAATCCGGTGATCGGCAAGCAGAACTATACGCTGGATCTCACGCCGGAAAGCTTCCGCCGCGACATCTGCCGCGCCCGCACCTTTGGATGCATGAACGATGTCGCACGGCTGTGGAGCGCGGGTTTCGCGCTCGGCGCGTCGTTCGAAAACTCCGTGGTGTTCGACGAGGAACGCCTGCTCAATACCGAGGGCCTGCGTTACGCCGACGAATGCGCGCGGCATAAGGTTCTCGACGTGGTCGGCGATCTCGCGCTCGCGGGCCTGCCTGTGCTCGGCGCCTATCGTTCGGTGCGCGGCGGCCACAAGCTCAATCACGCCGTGCTGACGGCCCTGATGGCCGATCGCAGCGCCTGGCGGGTGGTGGAATCGGAACCGGCGCAGCGCCCACGCGGCCGCGTCGAAGTCCGCAGCGGAATGGTCGGCGGCATGGTCGCCCCGGCCTATGGCCCGGACGTGTCCTGACCGCCGTTCGGGCGTTCCCATTGCCCGTCAGCAGGTACCACAATAGACCGCATTCGGTTTGCACCCGCCTTAATCCGGGCGAAATGCCTGCGTATTCGGTTGGTTAAGGGGCATTTTTCGGGTACACAGGCTCGCGGTCGCACGATGAAGCACCACGGGCATGTTGAAGATTGCGTCCATGACCCTACTCATGGCGCGCGCAGCGGGCACCGCATCACAGGCGTCAGGTTACTACGAATGTCGGCACAGGGTATGACGCTCGAATTGCGCAGATTATCCGGGCTCCATCGGCTCGGACGACAATTGCGCCTGACCTCAGGTCTCGCCGTGCTCGCCCTATCGCTCAGCGGATGCGGCAGCGGTGCGCTCCTGGACAAGTTCATGGCCAAGGACGACACCTTCAAGGAAGAGCCCGCGGACAAGCTCTACAATGAGGGCTTGTACCTGATGAACCAGAGCAAGGATCCGAAGGCGGCGTCCAAGAAGTTCGAGGAAGTCGACCGCCAGCATCCCTATTCGGATTGGGCGCGCAAATCGCTGCTGATGTCGGCCTATGCGTTTTACAATTCCGGCGACTACGACAACTGCATCGGCGCCGCCACGCGCTACGTCACCTTGCATCCGGGCAGCCCGGATGCCGCCTACGCGCAATACCTGATCGCAGCCTCGCATTACGACCAGATTCCGGACATCTCGCGCGACCAGGGCCGCACCGAAAAGGCGATCGCCGCCCTCGAGGAAGTGGTGCGCAAGTATCCGACCTCGGAATACGCCACCAGCGCCAAGGCCAAGCTCGAAGGCGCCCGCGACCAGCTCGCCGGTAAGGAGATGAATGTCGGCCGCTACTACATGGAAAAGAGCGACTACACCGCCGCCATCAACCGCTTCAAGACCGTGGTGACCCAGTATCAGACCACCCGCCATGTCGAGGAAGCGCTGGCGCGGCTGACCGAGGGCTACATGAGGATCGGAATCGTCGGCGAAGCGCAAACCGCGGCCGCCGTGCTTGGGCATAATTTTCCCGACAGCAAGTGGTACAAAGACGCCTACAATCTTGTAAAGTCTGGCGGACTCGAGCCGAGCGAGAACAAGGGCTCATACATCTCCAAAGCCTTCAAGAAACTGGGCCTCGGCTAAATTCGGTCAGGAATTTCCTTCGCATGCTGGCGCGTCTGTCGATCCGTGACATCGTCCTGATCGAACGGCTCGATATCGAGTTTTCGAAGGGCCTCGCGGTGCTGACCGGAGAGACTGGTGCTGGCAAATCCATCCTGCTCGATGCGTTCGCGCTGGCGCTTGGCGGCCGCGGCGACGCGGGTCTCGTCCGCCACGGCGTGGAGCAGGGCCAGGTCACCGCGGTATTCGACGTGCCGAAGAAACATCCGGCTTCCGCGATCCTTGCCGACAACGGGCTCGACGATACCGGTGAGATGATCCTGCGCCGGGTGCAACTGGCCGATGGCCGCACCCGCGCTTACATCAACGACCAGGCGATCAGCGTGCAGACGCTCAAGGCCGTGGGCGCCGCGCTGGTGGAAATTCACGGCCAGCACGACGAACGCGCGCTGGTCGATGCCGCAACCCACCGGCGGCTGCTCGATGCCTTCGCCGGCCTCGAGAAAGATGTCGCGGCCCTCGAGACGTTGTGGGACGCGCGCCGCGCCGCGCATGCCCTTCTCGAACAACATCGCGCGGGCATGGAGCGCGCCGCTCGTGAGGCGGATTATCTGCGCCACGCCGCCGACGAGTTGAAAAAGCTCAAGCCTAGGGACGGCGAGGAAACGACGCTCGCCGAGCGCCGCACCTCGATGATGCAGGGCGAGAAAATCGCCGGCGATCTGCGCGAGGCGCAGGACGCCGTCAGCGGCAACCATTCGCCGGTCGCGGCCTTGTCGGCGGCGGTGCGCCGGCTGGAACGCCGCGCCGGCAATTCGCCAACCCTGGTCGAGCCCGCGGTGAAGGCGATCGATGCGGCGATCAATGCGCTGGAAGAGGCCGACCAGCATCTGGCCGCTGCGCTGATCGCGGCGGATTTCGACCCCGCCGAGCTCGAGCGCATCGAGGAGCGGCTGTTCGCGCTGCGCGCGGCATCGCGGAAATATTCGACGCCGGTGGACGGGCTGGCGGCGCTGGCCTCGAAATACGCCGCCGACGTGGCCCTGATCGACGCCGGCGCCGAGCAATTGAAGAAGCTGGAGGCGGCTTCAGCGGAAGCCGACGGGCGCTACAGCGCCGCCGCAACCAAACTGTCCGCGGCGCGTAAAAAATTCGCGGAAAAACTCAACAAGGCGGTCAATGCCGAGCTCGCGCCGCTCAAGCTAGAGCGCGCCAAGTTCTCCACGCAAATCGATTCCGATGCCGCCGCGCCGGGACCGCAGGGTTTCGACCGCGTCGAATTCTGGGTGCAGACCAATCCCGGCACGCGGCCGGGGCCGCTGATGAAGGTCGCCTCCGGCGGCGAGCTGTCGCGCTTCCTGCTGGCGCTGAAGGTGGTGCTGTCGGATCGCGGCTCGGCGCCCACGCTGGTGTTCGACGAAATCGACACCGGCGTCGGCGGCGCGGTGGCCGACGCCATCGGCGCGCGGCTGGCGCGGCTGGCCTCCAAGGTGCAGGTGATGGCGGTGACCCATGCGCCGCAGGTGGCGGCGCGCGCCGACCAGCATCTCCTGATCTCCAAGGACGCGCTCGACAAGGGCAAGCGCGTCGCCACCCGCGTCAACGCGCTCGCCGCCGATCACCGCCGCGAGGAAATCGCGCGGATGCTGGCCGGCGCCGAAATCACCGCCGAAGCGAGGGCGGCGGCGGAACGGCTGCTGAAAGGCGCGGCGTAATCGCCCGCGTCATTCCGGGGCGCGAAGCTCTTGCGAGCGAACCCGGAATCTCGAGATTCCGGGTCTGGTCCTTCGGATCATCCCGGAATGACGAGGCCAAAATGTGCGCCCGCGTCATTCCGGGGCGTTGCGAAGCGACGAACCCGGAATCTCAGCGACAAACTTCCTCGTACAAATCTTCCCAATTCGGGTTCTTTGCTTCAATCAACTGCGTCTTCCAAACCCGCTTCCATTTCTTCAATTCTTTCTCGCGGGAAATTGCAGAAATCGGATCGTCGTAGATTTCGAACCAAACAAGCCGAGTGATATTGTATTTGGATGTGAAGCTGCGGACAGCTTTGGTACGATGTTCGTAAATCCTGCGCACAAGATCGTTCGTTACCCCGAGGTAAATTGCCCCGTCTTTTCTACTGGCTAAGATGTAAACATAGTAGGCCATGTCCTTGCGCTCACAACATCGGGATTCCGGATATGGTCCTGCGGACCATTCCGGAATGACCAACCATAGATTCCCTTCATGATAGCAAAATCAAAAAAAACAGCATCTCCCGACGTAGCCACCCTCACCAGGGCGCAGGCCGAGGTCGAGCACAAGCGGCTGGCGCTCGAGATCGAGGACCACGACAGGCATTATTATCAGGACGACGCGCCGAAGATTTCGGACGCCGCCTACGATGCGCTGCGCCAGCGCGTCAATGCCATCGAGGCGAAGTTCCCCGAGCTGGTCACGACAGATTCTCCGTCGCAAAAAGTCGGCGCGGCGCCCACCGGCCGCTTCGCCAAGGCGCAGCATTCGGTGCCGATGCTGTCGCTCGGCAATGCCTTCAGCGACGAGGACGTCGCCGACTTCGTCGAGCGCGTCAGGCGCTTTCTGAAACTTGGGGCCGACGAGATTCCGGCCATCGTCGCCGAGCCCAAAATAGACGGGCTGTCGCTGTCGCTGCGTTACGAGCACGGCGAGTTGGTGCGCGCCGCGACGCGCGGCGACGGCTATGTTGGCGAGGACGTCACCGCCAACGCCCGCACCATCAAGGACATTCCGAACATGCTGAAGGGCCGCAAGATCCCGGCCGCCTGCGAGGTGCGCGGCGAGATCTACATGCTGAAGCAGGATTTTCTTGCGCTCAACAAGAAGCAGGCCGAGGCCGACGACACCGTGTTCGCCAATCCGCGCAATTCCGCCGCCGGCTCCTTGCGCCAGAAGGACGTTTCGATCACCGCGTCACGCCCGCTGAAATTCTTCGCCTATGCCTGGGGCGAGATGTCTGAGCTGCCATCCGACACCCAGCACGGCATGCTGGCGTGGATGGACAAGGCCGGCTTCGTGGTCAATCCGCTGACCAAACTCTGCAAGAGTATCGACGAGGTGCTGGCGTTCTATCGCAGAATAGGCGAGGAGCGCGCCTCGCTCGGCTACGACATCGACGGCGTGGTCTACAAGGTCGACCGGCTCGACTGGCAGGAGCGGCTCGGCTTCGTGTCGCGCAATCCGCGCTGGGCGGTGGCGCATAAATTCGCCGCCGAGCAGGCGATGACCATCCTGAAGGCTATCGAAATCCAGGTCGGCCGCACCGGCTCGCTGACGCCGGTCGGCAAGCTGGAGCCGGTCGGCGTCGGCGGGGTGATCGTGCAGAACGTCACGCTGCATAACGAGGATTACATCAAGGGCATCGGCGGGGACGGCGAGCCGTTGCGCGAGGGCCGGGACATTCGCATCGGCGACACCGTGATCATCCAGCGCGCCGGTGACGTCATCCCGCAGGTGGTCGATGTCGTACTCGACAAACGTCCGAAGTCTGCGAAACCTTACCACTTTCCAACGAAATGCCCGTGCCCCTTGCATACCGATATCGTGCGCGAGGCCACCGCCACCGGGGAGGAGGGCTCGCGCGCGCGCTGCACCGGCGAGTTCGCCTGTCCGTTCCAGAAAATCCAGCATTTGATGCTGTTCGCATCGCGCCGGGCCTTCGATATCGACGGGTTAGGCGAGAAACAGATCGAATTCTTCTACGAGAAAGAATGGGTGCGTGAGCCCGCCGATATTTTTACGCTTGAAGAACGCAACGATAGAATAAAACTCGAAGACGAAGAGGGCTATGGCGCGACCTCGGTTGGCAACCTGTTTGCCTCGATCCGCCGGCGCCGCGAAATATCGCTTGACCGGTTCATCTATGCGCTCGGTATCCGCCAGGTCGGCGAGACCACGGCATTGGCGCTCGCGCGCGGCTATGGATCGTGGCAGGCCTTTCACGATGCCGCGCTGAAGATCGTCGAGGGCGATGAGGAAGCCATCGCCGACATGGATGCGCTCGACCAGATCGGCGACACCGTGATCGAGGCGGTGAAGGCCTATTTCGGCGAGAGCCACAACCGCGGCATCGTCGAGCGGCTGACCAGATATGTGAAGATCGAGGACGCCGAAAAGCCGAAGACCAACAGCGCCGTCGCCGGCAAGACCGTGGTGTTCACAGGCTCGCTCGAACGCATGACCCGCGACGAGGCCAAGGCGACGGCGGAACGCTTCGGCGCCAAGGTGTCCGGCTCGGTGTCGAAGAAGACCGATCTGGTGGTGGCGGGACCGGGCGCGGGCTCCAAGCTGAAGGAAGCGGAGAAACACGGCGTGAAAGTCGTCACCGAGGACGAGTGGCTGAAGTTGATCGAGTAATCTCTCGTGTCCCGGGCGCGATGCGGCATTCTTCATGCCGCTTCGCAGAACCGGGACCCCGGTTGCAGTGTAAAAAAGCTGGACCCCGGCTCTGCAGCGCACCGCTACGCGAAGAGCTACGCGCTGCGCTGCGTCCGGGGAACGAGTCGCTACAACAACCCGGTCTCTTCCTCTTCCGCCTTCTCGATCAACTCCTCGGTCGCCAGCACGCCACGCCGCGGCACCAGGAAAATCATGGTCGAGGCGCAGGCGGCCGACAACACCACGATGGCGATGTTGAGCGGGACCGGCGTCGCGAAATGGCCGCCGAGATACGCGCCGAACTGCGAACACAGCGAGCCGAACCCCATCTGCAAAAATCCCATCGCGCCGGACGCCGTGCCCGCCGCCTCCGGCCGCACGCTGATCGCGCCCGCCGCCGAGTTCGACATCACAAAGGCATTGGCGAACATCACCAGCATCTGGGTGATGAACAGCCACGATGGCATCTGGTTGAGCCCGGCGAGTCCCCACGCGAGATTCAGCAGCGCGCCGGCCAATTGCAGGACGAGGCCGAACCAGATCAGTTTCTCCAGCGAGTGCCGCGGCGCAAAGCGCACGCAGGCGAGATTGCCGATCAAAAACGCAAAGCCGGTGGTCGCGAACCACGCGCCATATTCGACGCTGGAACGGCCCATCTGGGTGACGACGACATAAGGTCCGCCGCCGGCAAAGGTGAAGATCAGCGATGACGCCAGCACCTGGCACAGCACATAGCCGATGAAGGCCCGGCTCGTGAACAGGAAGCGGACGTCGCTGCGAAACCCGCTGCCGGCACCGGGATCTCGCGCGCGCCGCGTTTCCGGCAATGCCATGGCGATAGCCACAACGATCGCGAAAGATGCGGCGGTGATGAAGGTAAAGATCGAGCGCCAGCCGAAGCCGGTTTCCAGCAAGCCGCCGACCAGCGGGCTCAGCATCTGCGCGATCATCATGACGGCAATCACCAGGCTGATCATGGCGCCGACCCGCTCGCGGGGGTAGAGATCGCGGATAATGGCACGGCTGATAACCATGCCGGACGCGCCGCCGAATGCCTGCAGGAAGCGCGCCGCGATCAGCTGCGGCAGGGATTCGGCGAACATCGAGCCGACGCCGGCGGCGACCATAAGACTGAGGCCTGCGAGCAGCACCGGGCGGCGCCCGAAGCGATCCGACAGCGATCCCATGATGATTTGCGAGAACGCGAGGCCGACCATGTAGAGCGAGACGGTCATCTGCGCGATCGAGATGTCGCGTCCGAAACTGGTCGCAATCACCGGCAGCGCCGGCACCAGCATGTAAAGGGAAATCGGCGCGACACCCGTCATCGCCACCAGCAGCAACAGCATGACCCTGGATGTCGGAGCCGGACTATTGAGCACCGCGTCGGACTTGCCGGTCACTCCGTGCATTGTTGTTCGTGCCGGTTCGGGACTGATGAATGCGCTGAACCGGACTGTAGCGTTATCTTGGCAAGGGAATATGGTTGTTTCGGAATGCGGCTATTCCGATTTCGGGACAATCATTTCGTCATTCCGGGATGCGCCCTCTGAACTCGGGTTTACCCGAGTTCAGCAATATCATTGTCCAAGTCGGCAACAGCCGACTTGGATGGCGCAGACCCGGAATCCAGACGCATGGCACTCTGGTTCTGGATTCCGGGTTCGCGCCGAAGAGGCGCGCCCCGGAATGACGTGGCACACAATTGCGCTACGCCGGTGAAAGCGGTTCGGTCGCGGCGTCAAGCCAGGCTTTGGTGGCCTCGTCGAGATGCGGACGCACTTCGCGACGCACCCGGGCGTGATAGTCGTTGAGCCAGTCGAGTTCGTCGCGGCTGATGAGGCTACGGTCGATCAGCCTGATATCGATCGGCGCCAGCGTCAGCGTCTCGAATGCGTTCATCGGCTTTTCCGCGCCGGCGATGTCGGCGGCGACGACCAGCTCGAGATTCTCGATGCGGATGCCGAAGGCGTCGGTCTTGTAGTAACCAGGCTCGTTGGACAGGATCATGCCGCGCTTCAGCGGCGTGGTGCCGAGTTTCGAGATCCGCGCCGGGCCTTCATGCACCGAGAGATAGCTGCCGACGCCATGCCCGGTGCCATGCTCGAAATCGATGCCGGCCTGCCACAGAAATTGCCGCGCCAGCGTATCGATCTGCGCGCCGGTGGTGCCGTCGGGAAATATTGCACGGGCGATGGCAATATGGCCGCGCAACACGCGCGTAAATCGATCGCGCATCTCGTTCGTCGGCGCGCCGATGGCGATGGTGCGGGTGACGTCGGTGGTGCCGTCTTCATATTGCGCGCCGGAATCGATCAGCAGGAGATCGCCGGGCGAAATGCGGCGATTGGTCTTGCGCGTGACGCGGTAATGCACGATGGCGCCGTTCTGTCCGGCGCCGGCGATGGTCGGGAACGATACGTCCTTCAGCGCGCCGGTGTCGCGGCGAAACGTTTCCAGCGCCTCGACGGCATCGATCTCGGTCAAGGCGCCCGACGGCGCTTCGCGGTCGATCCAGGCCAGGAAGCGCGCCAGCGCCACGGCGTCACGGCGATGCGCGGCGCGGGCGCCTTCGATCTCGGTGGCATTCTTGACGGCCTTCAGCAGCGCCACCGGATCGGTGCCGCGCACCACCTTGCCGCCGCTGCTCACGATCAATCGGCTCAGCGCGTCCGCTGCGGTCGCACTGTCCAGCGCGATCGATGCGCCGCCTTGCGCGAGTTCGGTGAGTTGCGGCGTCAGCGCGTCCGGCTCGCGGACGTCGGCATTCTGCTCGAGATGATCGCGCGCGCTGTTGGAAAGCTTGCGGTGGTCGATGAACACGGTCGCGCGGCCTTCTTTGGGCACCAGCGCATAGGACAGCGGCAGCGGCGTATGCGAGACATCGGCGCCGCGGATGTTGAAGGTCCAGGCCACCGCGTGAGAATCCGACAGCACCAGCGCATCGGCGCCGAGCCGCGCGATCTCGCTGCGGATGCGGCCGAGCTTGTCGGTCTCGCGCTCGCCGGAAAATTGCGCGCCGTGAATGGCGACCGGGCCGAGCGGCGGCGCGGGACGCTCGGTCCACACCGAATCCAGCGGATTACTCTCGACCGCGACCAGTTCCGCGCCCGCCTTGGAACACGTCGCCGCCAGCCGCTCGGCTGCCGCCGAAGTATGCAGCCACGGATCAAATCCGAGGCGGTCGTCCGGAGAAAGGTGCTTCGCCAGCCAGGTTTCCGGCGGCGGATCGACCAGCGGCTCGATATTCCAGGCCTTGCCGTCGACCTGTTTGGCCGCCTGCAGGGTATAGCGGCCATCGATAAAAACCGCGGCCTGCTGCGCGAGAACGATGGCCATTCCGGCCGATCCGGTGAAGCCGGTCAGCCACGCCAGCCGTTCTTCGGAAGGCGCGACATATTCGTTTTGTTGCTGATCCGCGCGGGGAATCACGAATCCGGTCAGCTTCCGGCGCAGCAATTCCTCACGGAACGCGGCCAGCCGCGCGGTCAGCGCAACGCCGCCTTCAGGCTCTTCGAATGTCTGGAAATGGGCTTCGAACATTGTCCGATACCTTAGGATTGCGGGGAGAACTCCGCAATGCGACGCGCATTGTCGCTAATTTGGCACAAAACATGCTTGAATCGTACCGCCTGCCTTAGACGGGATGGAACGATTAGCTGTCACCAGCGGTTGGTCCAACGATATCTGGGGGAATTCCAGGAGTGTTTCAACTCAACGAAGAGGGGAATCACAATGCCTGCATTTACGTTTGAGAAGATATCGCCGCCGGTTCGCCGCGGACCGATTCCGCCCATCGTGAAAAAACAGCGCGGCCTCATCGTCCAGATCCTGGATAGCTTTGTCGAGGCGCGCGTGAAGAAAAGCGAGCGTAAAGACAAGGGCGTCATCGCCCGCTACGAAAAGAAACCGCCGGACTGACCCTTCACGCAGGCCGCTGCATCAACAGGCTGCTCCATCCATCGATTAGCAATTGCCGCCGCAAGATCAATCCACGCGCGCGATACGATGCGATGACGCCCTGGGCCTGATGCGGCAGCAATCCTGAGAGAATCACCAACGCCGATGGCGCCAGATGTTGCGCCATCGGCGTTGCCATTTGCCGCAACGGATTGGCCAGGATATTCGCCAGCACCAGATCGAACGGTTTTCGCGCGGCGAACTGCGGTGCTGAAAATCCCGTGGCGCAGATCGCCTCGACCAGATTGCCGACCCCGTTAAGCCGCGCGTTCTCGCGTGCCACCTCGACGCTGACCGGATCGATGTCGCTCGCCAGCACCCGCCGCCGCTGTGCCTTCGCCGCGGCAATCGCAAGAACGCCGGTGCCGGATCCCAGATCGAGCACGCGTTTTGGCGAGCGCGACCGCAATACCTGATCGAGCAGCAACAGGCAGCCGCGCGTGGTGCCGTGATGCCCGGTGCCGAACGCCAGCGCTGCCTCGATCTCGATGCCGAGCTTGTTCGCCGCCACCCGCGCGCGATCGTGCCGGCCATGCACGATGAAGCGGCCGGCATGAACCGGCACCAGGTCTTCCAGGCTGGCCTTGACCCAGTCCCTGGCTTCGACCGTGTCGAAGGTGATGGTCTGTGCGGCTTCGTCGCCGGCGGCGAGGCTGACCAGTCCGCGGACCGCGGCTTGATCCGGCGCTTCGGCGAAATGCACGCTGATGTCCCAGCGCCCGTCGGGGCGTTCAAACGCGGCGACCGCCGCCTGGTCGTCATCGAGGCTTTCGTTGAGCAGATCGACCACGCGCCGCGCGGTTGGTTCATCGCCGATGGCGAAGGTTGCACGGCTGGTGGTCGGCGTGAGTGTGGAAGTCATCAGCGGTTCGGAATGGATGGTGTTTGCCGGGGCGTTTTTTCGCCTTTAGGGCCCCGAGGCATTGCCCTCATTCATGAATAGTAGCTGGGCCGCTGCGAGCTGAAGGAAATCAAAGAAGCCAGAAAGGCGTCTGCGCCGCAGCATCGAGAATACCGAGAACTACGAGGACAACGGCCACTGCGCCCAGAGCCAGCATATTCCACATGTTCGGAATCCCTCATCGAGTGAGCTATGCCGCGATGCTCCCGAATTATGGTTAATAATCTCTTAATGCAAAAAACAAAGGCCGCCTCAGTGGCGGCCCTTTCATCCTGGTCCCACCGTGCACGACCCGGTCACGACGACGGGAATAACAGATGGTGTCGGCGGGGCGCCCATCGCCTTTAGGGCCTCGGGGCACTGATCATCTTCCTGACCGCGTAAGCGGCGTCCGCCAGATAAACCAATGGAATGGCCAGTGGGCCAATCGTCAGTGCCGCCACCGCCCAACGCGAGCGATTCCATCCCCGCTCACGCGCGAGGTAATCGACAATAAAAAGCGACCCTAAGATCGCCGCAAAAAACAGAAGATATCCCATCGCGGCCTCCTGCTTTGCCCGAAACTCCAAATAATGCCTAGCGGTAAGCTTCGCAAGGGGAGGCGCGGGCTGCGACTATGTCTGCCAAACGGCGCAAGGAGATCGCCAAGCTGGCGGCGGCGAAGCGGTGGCAGGGCTAGCGAGCGCATCGAGGCACTACCGTCCCTTCGGTAGTGTCTCAGTTTGAATTTCTCGGCCCTTGACGGGACGGTCGCGCGCCGTCCCGGCTCCTGTGCTATGCTTAGAGCAAGGGGGTGTCGAAATGCGGAAAATTACCTTCGCCGTGTATAGTTGCCCGAAAGAGGGTCTTCCTTATTTGGCCGTGATCATTGCGCCGAATGGCGCCGTTGCTGCTGCGGCGGCCTATAAGACGGCCGCCGAAGCGGAGGCTTACAGCCTGAAACTCGCGATGGAAACCGCTAAGGCCCTCCGATAATGCCCCGAGGCCCTAAAGGCGAAAAAGCGGTCGCAGACTGTTCCAGCCGCAAACAGCATTTTTGACCAATGTCCTTTCCGCTATCTATTGAGCGCTACAGGTCTAAGCTTGCTCCCAACGTGCCGCCGCAACTGGCGCGGATACGCCGTCAACTTTAGCCCCGCCCTGTGTACCCCCTCGGACGGGGTTTCTCTTGTCCGCAACGCCTAAGCATAAAGTTTCAGATTTCGAACTGACGCACTACCGTCCCTTCACAGCTTTCCGGACCTCGATGCAAGGGTTATCCGCCTGGCTGTACACCGGGATATACTGCGCTTTTGAACAAATGAGCCCCGAAGTTTCCGGTAGTGTCTCAGTTTGAATTTTTTGCGCGAGTTCGTTTCGGTCGGTTGGGATCGTAACCGTAGTAAATGGTATCGATGATTGAAGCGGCGCAAAAGCCGACCAACAGTCCGATCGGGTAAAACCATATTTCTGACGTTTGGGAATGCGACAAAAACTGAAACAATCCCATTACCGCCCCACCTGTAAGGACAGTGACGGACGCCGAAAGAACCTTTAAGTTCATTTCCTTGGCTTCGAGTACAAACCATGCGACCAAAATTCCAATTACGATCCCTAGCGACGACGCGCCGAGCGCAATTATCCAATTCATAAAAATACTCCCTCTCCCTTGCGAAGCTTACCGCTAAGCATTAGCATATTGACGTGTGTTAGGCAAAAGCGGGAGGGGGATTTGACGGGAAACTGGACTTCAGAGAAGGCGGCCGAATACGAGCGTCTATTCGCTCAGTACGTAGCCGCATCTGCGAACGCTTTTGAAGTGCTAAAGGCCAAGGGCATGCAATCTCCTGAATTTCGAGAGGCGGACGCTGCCACCGGCAAATTCTGGGTCAAGCTCCGCGCCTTGCAAGGCAAGGCCGGCATGCATTGGATGGCATAAATGTGGGCGCTTAGAGCAAAGCAGGAGTGTCGGATGAATCTAACCATCTTTTACCTTCGCGCAGCTAAGGAAACCAAGTCTCAGCCCGTATTTGTCCCGATTTCGGGTGACTTTGACGGGGTCGGGGATGCGAAGCTGTGCGCAATCGCTACCGCTACACGCAACCCCAACTTTAGGGAGTGGTGTGTCGCGTTCGACATCCAAGATCGGAACGGGAATATCGTTGCGGATTGGAAGGCCGACAATGCCCCGAGGCCCTAAAGGCGAGAAACGTCCTGCCGACGCCATCGGAAACGCCATCATGATCGCCAGAATCGCCACTGGCGAGATTGAGGACATCACCACAGAGGACGGCAAGAACGCCGCCGCCGTGGCGCTCGGGCGCATGGGTGGCAAGGCGCGGGCCGAAGGGATGACGGCCAAGCGGCGGAAAGAGATCGCCAAGAAAGCCGCCGCTACCCGGTGGAAAGCCCGTTAACTGCCTGTTGACATTTTGTAACGAATATCGGATTTTGTTGTCCAGCGTGATTCACAACGGAGCTGGCAAATGGCCGATAACCCGGCAGAGCTTTTTACCGACGAAGAAGTGCCGCCGAGTATTCGGCCGCTCATCCCCACCGCTATCCGCCGGGCTTATCTCGCGGCCGATGCCACCATTGAGAGTGCGCCGTATCTGACCACGCCGGGCGGCAGGTATCAGCGCGGCGACCTGATAATGTTGGCCGCGTCTTACGAATTTCAACAACTCGTAACGAACGGAAGCCTTCCGTTCGACGGTGCATGGGAATTCTTTGCAAAACCGACCGGCAAGCATTTTGTGATGCTGACGAATCGCGCTCGAATTACGGTCAACCAAATCGAGGACCCGCGAAAGAAACCTCGGAGAGCGGTTCACCGAAATAACTACGCTGAGTTGAACCAATCAAATTTATTTGCCGATTTTGATGAAGATCTAAAACGGGCCAGAGAGGAAGCAGCCAAGGACGGTGCCCGTCGACTGCTTCACATTCTTCATGGCTACCAGGAGCTGGATTTTGCGCATCTTGCTTATCCCCATCCGGTTAGAAACCGGCATATTTATCGCTCTCCGAATCTCATGAAGATGCCGCACGAAATGCCAATGGACCTGCCGGCGGCAGAGGGTCCATCAGAATCGCCGAATCCCGAAACCTTAGAAAACATCAAGAGACATTTGCGGGACGATGAGTAAGTTAGTTGCCTTCCCGGATCGAACTACAGGGTTTATACCACAGCGCCTTGTCGAAGCCCGACTTGTGCGGCAGGTGTCGCGCGCAGAGTTGGCTCGCGATCTTGGATTAACCGGGCAGGCAATTGGATATTATGAAACTGGCGACCGTCGCCCGGATATGTCCATCTTGCTCCGCATGGCGGAAATACTACAGCAACCAGTATCGTTTTTCCTTCGAGCCAGCCCATCGTTCGAGGGAATGAGGGGGACACGGTTTTTTAGAAGCATCGGAACGAGGTCGAATAAGGTAAATTACGCCCTAGACGTAAAGACAAAATGGCTTTGGGAGCTTGTCAGTTTTGTTGGTCAAAATATCAAACTGCCAACTGTAAATCTGCCAGATGTTCCGCCGCCAAAGAGAGAGTCAGGTTATAGCGCAAATGAAATTGACGACATCGCATCGTCGGTGCGGAAACATTGGGGGCTTGGTGAAGGACCCATTGCCAATGTGATCGCGCTGTTCGAAACGCACGGCATTGTGGTCACTCGTTTCGAGCTTGGCTCAGATGAAATTGATGCTTTCTCTTGCTGGATACGGCAACGTCCATACGTCTTGCTTGGCTCAGATAAGAAATCTTGCTCGCGGTCCAGATTTGATGCTGCTCATGAGTTAGGACACCTGCTTCTTCATAGGCATATCGCGCAGGAAGATTTAGAAAACAAAGAGGTTCGAGATCACATTGAGAGCGAAGCAAACATGTTTGCCGGCGCGCTCTTATTGCCGCGCAATGCGATGTTGCGGGAGTTTTACTCTGTTCGCATGAAGCATCTGGAGGGAATGAAGGCGCGCTGGCGAGTCTCCATGCAAGCAATAGCGCATCGCGCGAAACAGATAGGTATCATCGACGAAAATCAATACATCCTTTTCCGTAAGCAGATCAGCTTTAACCGCTGGAACAAGAACGAGCCGCTAGACGACAAAATCCCAATGGAGCAGCCGCAATGGCTTCTAAAGTGCTGGCAACTTCTGACTGACCAGAAATTAGTGCGAGAGGCCGGTTTAGAGGATGAACTGGGCTTTTCACTAGACTTAGTGGTCCGGCTGTTCGGCCAAGAACTCAAAAAGACAGGCGCAACACAGCCTTTGCCAGCAAGCGTCTTTAAACTGAAATAAATGCTTGACGCTAAGAAGAAAAGTTCATATCATGCCGGGCATGAACAAACTTTCTGTGGCCACGCGTATCCAAATCCTCTCCATGCTTTGCGAGGGGTCGTCCATGCGTTCGGTCTCCCGGATCACCGGGGTATCCATCAACACGGTTTCGAAGCTGCTCATTGACGCCGGGCTGGCCTGCGCGGCCTTTCACGACACGATGGTGCGCAACGTGCCCTCGACCGCCGTGCAGTGCGATGAAATCTGGGCCTTCTCATACGCCAAGCAAAAGAACGTCAAGTTCGCCAAAGCCGCACCAGAGGCCGCTGGCGACGTGTGGACGTGGACGGCGATCGATGCCGACTCCAAGCTTATCGTTTCGTGGCACGTTGGCGACCGCAGCCAGCACACCGGCATTTCGTTCATGGGCGATTTGAAGGCCCGCCTTACCAATCGCGTCCAGCTCACCACGGATGGCCACAAGGCCTATCTGAAGGCCGTTAAAGAGGTTGATTTTGATGCCGACTACGCGATGCTGAACAAGATTTTCGCTACGGACTACGCTGGCGCGGGCCGCTACAGCCCGCCCAAGTGCATCGGCGCGATCAAGCAAACCATCATGGGCAACCCGGACCCGGACCTGATCAATACGTCCTTTGCCGAGCGGCAGAACCTCACCATGCGCATGTCGATGCGCCGGTTCACTCGCCTGACAAACGCGTTCTCCAAGAAATTCGAAAACCACTGCCACGCGCTGGCGCTGTATTTTGTGTTCTACAACTTCTGCCGCGTCCACAAGACGCTCGGCGCAACCCCTGCAATGGCGTCGGGACTTGTGGATAAGGTTTTGAAGATGGCGGACGTGGTTGGCATGATCGACGCGCGGGAAGTGCCTGTGGTTCGCGGGCCTTACAAGAAACAGAATGCCGAAATTTCAAACTGAGACACTACCAAGTTTCCGCGACTAGCGCACAGGCTTTTAAACAGAGTTATCCCGTAGTTTTCCACAAATTATCCCCGGACTTGTCAACAGGCTGTGCCGTCATTGCGAGGAGCACTTGCGACGAAGCAATCCAGCCCTTGCTTTGCTGCGCGGGTGGTCTGGATTGCTTCGCTGCGCTCGCAATGACGGCGTTGGCCGGCGCGCCACCTTCACCCAAACAACGCCCGATGATCCCCGAGGATCGCCCGCGCCGCGTTGTGGCCGGGTGCGCCGGTGACGCCGCCGCCGGGATGTGCGCCGGAGCCGCAATGATAGAGGCCTTTTAGAGGCCCGCGGTAATCGGCGTGGCCCAGCATCGGGCGCGCGGAGAACAACTGGTTCAGCGTCAGCGCGCCGTGGAAGATGTCGCCGCCCAACAGGCCGAATTCGCGTTCCAGATCGAGCGGCGACAGGATTTGCCGGCCGACCACACTTGCACCAAAACCCGGCGCAACCTTATCCACCGTCGCGATCATCAGGTCGGCGACCTCGGCGCGATGCGCATCCCATGACGCGCCGTCGGGCAGTTGCGGCGCGACGTGCTGGCAGAACAGGCTGGCGACATGCTGGCCGGACGGACTGAGTGAATCGTCCAGCGTCGATGGAATGAGAACTTCGACCACCGGTTCGCGGCTCCAGCCGTATTGTTTTGCGTCCAGCCAGGCGCGATCCATGTAGCCAAGGCTTGGGCCGATGATGATCCCGGCGCTGAGATGATCGCCCGGTCCCGGCAGCGCGGTGAAGGAGGGCAGGGCGTTCAGGGCGACATTGATCCGGAACGTGCCGGAGCCGTTGCGCCAGGTTTTGATGCGATCGAGAAACGGCGCGGGCAGCGCATCGGCGGGCATCAGGCGCGTATAGAGCAGTTTCGGGTTGACGTTGGATGCAACATATTTCGCGCGAATGGTCTCGCCGTCATCCAGGATCACGCCAACGGCGCGGCCGCGCTCGACGATCACCTCGCGCACGCCGGCATCGGTCTCGATCTCGGCGCCGTGCGCGCGGGCTACGCTCGCCATCGCCTGGGTGATCGCGCCCATGCCGCCGATGGCGTGGCCCCACACGCCTTTCTTGCCGTTCACCTCACCGAATGCATGATGCAGCATCACGTAAGCGGAGCCCGCGGCATAGGGACTGGCGTAATTGCCGACGATGGCGTCGAAGCCGAACAGCGCCTTGACCAGATCGCTCTCGAACCAGTCGTCCAGCATGTCGCCGGCCGAGCGCGTGAACAGGTCGAGCAAGGTGCGCTGCTGCTCCAGGTTAAGGCCGCGCAGGATGTTCGCGGTGCCTAGCGCGTTGAACGCTTCGTGTATGGTGTTGACGCCAAAGCCTTCGACGATGTTCGGCGGAGCGCGCAGCACAAACCGGCGCAGCACGTCGGCGATAGCTTGCAATTCGCTGTTGAATGCATCGATCCGGCCGGCGTCGCGTTCGCTGAGCTTTGCGATGGACTGATGGGTGCGGCCCTCGCCGGTGAGCAGATAGCTGCCGTCGGGCGCGGGCAAAAAATTCTGCGCGCGGCGCTCGACGATGCGCAGGCCGTGGTCGTGCAGTTTCAGGTCCGCGATGATCTTTGGGTTGAGCAGGCTCACGGTGTAGGCCGCGACCGAGTTGCGAAAGCCCGGATGAAACTCTTCCGTCACCGCGGCGCCGCCGACCACCTTGCGGCGCTCGACGATACGGACGCGCAGCCCGGCCATCGCGAGATAGCCCGCGCAGGTGAGGCCGTTGTGGCCGGCGCCGATGATGACCACGTCGGTGTCTGTCATGCCAACTTCATATCGCTCTTCGCGACAAATGTCGCGCCGACATGATCCGAACTCGTCATGCCCGGCCTTGTGCCGGGCATCCACGTCTTGGCTTCCCTAAGCAAGAAAGACGTGGATGGCCGGGACAAGCCCGGCCATGACGAAATGCGACGCATTCAGGCCTCGGGATGATGTATGACGATCTTGCGCGATGCGAGGCCATGCGCTTCAAGTCTTGTTCAACTTCATTCCGCCGCCGGCATCAGCCGGTGCCTCACCGGAGCTTTCATGTCCTCAATGCCGTCCGCCGTTACGGAGCAGACTTCCGTTTCCCGAAACCGGCTGATCCTGATCGTCTACACCGCCGCCATCTTTACCAGCGCGCTGCTGCTGTTCTCGGTGCAGCCGCTGTTCACCAAGATGGTGCTGCCGCGGCTCGGCGGCTCGCCGGCGGTGTGGTCGGTGGCGATGGTGTTCTTCCAGTCGCTGCTGCTCGGCGGCTATGCCTACGCGCATTACCTGATGCAAATCCGCAACCGCATCGTTCCGGTCGTAGTGCATCTGTTGCTGCTGGTGATCGCGCTGCTGACACTGCCGCTGTCGATCGCCAATGGCTGGGGCGAACCGCCGACCAGCGGCTACGCGTTCTGGCTGCTGGGGCTGTTCGCGGTTTCGATCGGGCTGCCGTTCTTTGCGCTGGCGGCCAACAATCCGCTACTGCAGGCGTGGTTCGTCCGCACCGGGCATCCTAACGGTCCCGACCCGTATTTCCTGTATGCGTCGTCGAATATCGGCAGTTTTCTGGCGCTATTATCCTATCCGGTGCTGCTGGAGCCGATGTTCACGCTGCGCACGCAGAACCTGATCTGGACCAGCGGCTATGGTCTGTTGATCTTGCTGATCGCTGCGTGCGGCGTGCTGCTGCTGCAATCGCCCGCGAATGTCGCGATTGAAACGCTTGCCGAGGATGCCGATGCACCCGCGCCGAGTTGGGCGTTGCGCGCGCGCTGGATCTTTCTCGCGGCGGTGCCCTCAGGCCTGCTGATCGCGGTTACCGCGCATATTTCCACCGATGTCGCCGCAGCACCCCTGCTGTGGGTGCTGCCGCTGTCGCTGTATCTCCTGACCTGGGTGCTGGTGTTCCAGTCGCGGCCGCTGCTGCCGCATAAATGGATGCTGATGCTGCAGCCGCTGGCGATTGCTGGCGTGATCGTGCTGCTCGCCGTGGGCGGCGAACAGAACCTGCTGCTGACGCTGGGCGGCCATCAGATCTGCTTTTTCGTGATCGCGATGGCGTGCCATGGCGAACTGGCGCGCACCCGTCCGCCTTCGAAATATCTCACCGGCTTTTATGTGGCGCTGTCGTTCGGCGGCATGGTCGGCGGCCTTTTTGCCGGACTGATTGCGCCGTTTGCGTTTTCATGGATCGCGGAATATCCGATCCTGCTCGCACTGGCCGCGTTGTGCCGCCCGCCCGCCGACGAGCGGCTGCCGCGATGGAGCCGATGGTATTGGCCATTGCTCGCGGTCGTCGCGGTGGCGCTGATCGCGCCGTCCTATTCCAATGGCAAGGTGTTTAGCTGGCTGGACGATCACCGGGTCTGGATGATCGGCGCTGTCGGTGTTCTGTCGGCCCTGCTGACGCTCGGACTGAATGCAAATCGCTGGAAGATTTTCGCAACCGTTATTGTCGCGCTGGTGTTGATCCGCGCCTATCCGGCGGACGACGGCCGGGTGGAAACCGTGCGCAGTTTCTTCGGCGTCCACAAGATCGTGGTGACCCCGAACGGGCAATATCATGTGCTGATGCATGGCACCACGATCCACGGCGCCGAGAAATTCCAGAACGATAACGGCACGCCGCTCACCGGCCGGCCCGAGGCCATCACCTATTATCACAAGGACGGCGGCATCGGGCAGGCGATCTCCGCCATTCGCGCGCGTAAGGGCGGACCGATCCGCGTCGCGGTGATCGGTCTCGGCGCCGGCACGCTGACCTGTGCGTCCGAGCCTGGCGAAGACTGGAAATTCTTCGAGATCGATCAAACCATGGTCGATACCGCGCGCGATCCGAAATACTTCACCTTCATCCAGAACTGCGAGCCGGATCTGAAGCCGGTGATCGGCGACGCCCGGCTAACCTTCGCCAAGGAGCCCGACGGCGTCTACGACCTGATCATCGTCGATGCCTATTCATCGGACGCGATACCGATCCATCTCGCGACCGAGGAGGCAATGGAGATCTACAAGCAAAAGCTGGCGCCGCAGGGCGCGGTGGTGATGCACGTCTCGAACCGGCATCTGGAACTGTCCAGCGTCGTGGTCGGCATTGCGGACGCCAACGATCTCAAGAGCTGGGTCTACAGCGAGGATTCCGGCCGCGATAACGAGTACATCTTCTCGACGTCGGTGGTGGTCTCGGCGCGCGAGGAGGCCGATGTCGGCGCACTTGCCTCATCGGACAAATGGGCGCTGACCGAAGCCGAAGACAACCAGCGGGTCTGGACCGATGATTACTCCAACGTGCTTGGCGCGGTCTGGCGCCGGCTGCGCGACGGAGAGCAGTGAAAATCAGTCCTGCGTGAACAGCCCGCGCGGCTGATAGGGCCGCGGCGCGTAGACCTGCGGGGCGTAGACCTGCGGCGCGTAGCTCCGGTTGTCGTAATATTGCTGGCCCTGCGCGTCATACATCCGCCGATAGCCGCGCGGCGCCGGATAGCGCGCTTCGTTGGAACTGCCGTCTGCCGGATAGATGTAGCCGTCATTGGCCTGCGCTTGCGGCATGACCTGACGCGGTTCTTGGCGCGGTTGCTGCGGGGTGATCACAACCGGATCGCCGGCGGCATCATATTGAGGAGCGCCAACCTGCGAATTTGGATCGCGGCGTGCGACGGCGGTGTTGGAGCGGGGCCTCGGATTGCGCGCAAGTGCTACCTGCGACGAACCGGTGAGGGTCACGGTGGTGTTAAGCACGCCTTCGGTCTGCACCAGCGCGTACAGCGTCGAGGCGTTGGCGCGCGACAGCCGCACGCAGCCATGGGAAGCGGGCGAGCCGAGGCGGCTCTCCGAATCGGTGCCGTGAATGGCGTGACCGATCTTGGTGAAGAAGATCGCGTGCGGCATCGGCGCGTCGTCGAACTCCTTCGAATAGTGATCCTCTTCCATGCGGAAGGTGCGGAAGCTGCCGTTCGGTGTTTCATGGGAGGGAAGGCCTGATGAGACCGGCCAGTGATAGCGCTCGACGCCATCGACCGCGACGGTCATCTGCTGCGCATCTTTGTCCACGGTGATGGCGACTTTGGCCTGCGCGGCGCTGCCAGCGAACAAGGCCAGACCCAATAGGGCAACGAGAGGGGAGCGCATTTTTACCTTTGGCCTCCAGGCCCTGACACGCAACGCTACCGATCCGTCCCCCAAACCCATAATGCACAAAAGACGGCTTTGTTTCCAGTGGCTTCGTGGACGCATCGTTAATACCGGAAACGGCGCAAACATGGCCCGCGCGCGGCTGAATCCGGCCGCTCCAGCAACCTTTTGGCAGCGGCGGCGTTGTATGCCCGCGCCGTTCCGGCACCAAAGGAATTCAAATGAAGACAAAGGCATCGACGCTGCAAACCGGCGCTTCCGTTAAGGTTTATCTCGCGGTGGCGGCCACGGCGCTGGCGCTGCTTGCTATTCCGCACGCCGGCCACGCCCAAGGCGTTTTCCGCGGCGCGGAGCAAGGCGGCAGGGAAGGCGTACGCGAGGGCGGACGCGCGGCGGGTCCCGTCGGCGCGGTTGTCGGCGGCGCGATCGGCACGGGCGTGGGAGCGGCTGTTGGCGGCGTCCGCGGCGTGCTTGGTGTCGATCGAGGGCGCCGCTGCCGCGGCTATTACGACCGTTACGACCGCTTCCGCTGCTATCGGTAGTTTACCTCGAACGTCATTCCGGGGCGCGAACCGTAGGGTGGGCAAAGGCGCGCTTGCGCCGTGCCCACCATCTTCGCTCCGGCGCTGGTGGAATGGTGGGCACGCCGCCGGACGCTTCGCGTCCGCCGACTTTGCCCACCCTACGCACTGCCCCCACATCGCGCGTCAGTTCTTCAACCGATAGCCGGTCCTGAAGATCCACCACACCGTGACCATGCAAATCGCAAGGAATCCCAGCGTGACGCCGACGCTGAGGCCGATGCTGACATCGGCGATCTCGTAAAAGCTCCAGCGAAAGCCTGAGATCAGGTACACCACGGGGTTGAGCAGCGTGATGGTGCGCCAGCCCGACGGCAGCATGTTGACTGAGTAAAAGCTGCCGCCGAGGAACGTCAGCGGCGTCACTATCAGCATCGGGATCATCTGCAGCTTCTCGAAACCATCGGCCCAGATGCCGATGATGAAGCCGAACAGGCTGAAGGTCACCGCGGTCAGCACCAGGAACGCCAGCATCCACCACGGATGATGGATGTGCAGCGGCACGAACAGCCCTGCGGTGGCGAGAATGATCAGTCCGAGGACGATCGATTTGGTCGCGGCGGCGCCGACATAGCCAAGCACGATCTCGAAATACGACACCGGCGCCGACAGAATTTCATAAATCGTGCCGACGAACTTCGGGAAATAGATGCCGAACGAGGCGTTGGCGATGCTCTGCGTCAGCACCGACAGCATCACCAGTCCCGGCACGATAAAGGTGCCGTAGCTGACGCCTTCGATCTGGGTGATGCGCGAGCCGATCGCCGCACCGAACACCACGAAATACAGCGAGGTCGAGACCACGGGCGAGACGATGCTTTGCAGCAGCGTGCGCCAGGTGCGCGCCATTTCGAACAGATAGATCGCGCGGACGGCCCGAAAATTCATGGCGCCCTCACCAGGCTGACAAAGATGTCTTCCAGCGACGACTGGGTCGTATCGAGGTCCGAGATGCGGATGCCGGCGTTGCGCAGGTCGCTGAGCAGGCTGGTGATGCCGGTGCGCTCGCCCTTGGTGTCGTAGGTGTAGGTCACGTCCCGGCCGTCGTCCGACAGTTCGAGATTGTAGGCCGCGAGTGCTGCGGGAACGGCGTCGATCTTGCCCTGCAGATGCAGCTTCAGCCGTTTCTTGCCGAGCTTCTGCATCAGGCCGAGCTTGTCCTCAACCAGAATGATCTCGCCCTTGTTGATGACGCCGATGCGGTCGGCCATCTCCTCGGCTTCTTCGATGTAATGCGTGGTGAGAATGATAGTGACGCCCGCGGATTGCAGCGTCCGCACCACCTCCCACATGCCCTTGCGCAACTCGACGTCGACGCCGGCGGTGGGCTCATCGAGAAACAGGATCTGAGGCTCGTGCGACAGCGCCTTGGCGATCATCACCCGGCGTTTCATGCCGCCGGACAGCGTGACGATCTTGGCGTCCTTCTTGTCCCACAGCGACAGGTCCTTCAGCACCTTTTCGATATGCGCAGGGTTCTTCGGCTTGCCGAACAGGCCGCGGCTGAAGCTGACCGTTGCCCACACCGATTCGAACGCGTCGGTATGAAGCTCCTGCGGCACCAGCCCGATCAGCGAACGCGCGGCGCGATAGTCCTTGTTGATGTCGCGGCCATCCACCGTGACGGCGCCTTCGCTCAGATTGGCGATGCCGCAGATGATCGAGATCAGCGTGGTCTTGCCGGCGCCGTTCGGCCCCAGCAGCGCAAAGATCTCGCCGCGGTTGATGTCGAGATTGATATTGCTCAGCGCCTTGAAGCCGGAGCCGTAGATCTTGGACAGGTTTTTGACGGAAATGATGGGGGGCATGGGCGGATTGAAATGGATAACCTGAAGGCAGGAAGGGCGGCATCAACAGATAGGCACGCCCAGACCATCGTGCAATCGGTCACTCATGAATAACTTCATTACTCGGCAGCATGGGCGTGAGCAGGAAATTCTATCAGCGCAACTACTGCGTCTTTCGATTCTTCGACGAATTCGGGATCACGGCGTAGCATATCGATAGTGCTGGGCGGTTTGAAACCCGTCGATCCGTCCGGATTGGTCCGATCCTCGGCGGCAAACCGCAGAACTTCGGCGGCTTGTTGCATGGCTTCCTCGATCGTATCCCCGGCGGTAAAAACGCCGGGGATGTCCGGGAATGACACGCCGTAACTACTGTCAGGGTCTTTGTGGATCAATGCGATGTAATGTGTCATCGCGAGCTCCTAATCCTTTTTCCAACCGACCTGCCGATATATCGCACGAACCGTACCGAGCGCTATATCCCGCCTTGGGTGAGTTACGATTTGTCGTCTTGTTAGACCCCGGATGACGGAATTTGTGATGAGAGCCGGTTACACTCACCAATTTGAAGCCATCCTGCTTCAAACGCCGAATAATGTCACTGCTATCCCTCAGCATCTCAGCCTCCCGTCTATTCATATGACGGAAGCTTGACGCCGCCCACTTAGCCCCGGTTGAGCGCGGAAGGTCTACACCCGCTCCACGAAACTATCGACCACCTTTTTCTCGCCGGCTTTTTCGAACGCGATGGTGAGTTTGTTGCCGTCGACCTTCATCACTTGGCCGTAACCGAACTTCTGGTGGAATACGCGATCATGCAACGAAAACTCCGAAATGGTGCCGGTGGATTTCGCGACCAGCTCGCCTTCGATGGTCATCGGCGCGCGCTTGTTGCGGGAGAAGCCCCCGGGCGCATCGCTGCGCGACGATGAGAACGGGGACTGGCTTTCATTAAAGCCGCCGCCGGCCTGTCCGCCGTTATTGCGTCCGCTTTGGCCGCGGGCGCGGTTGGCCTGCGCGCGCTGCCAGCCCGGGGTCGAATAGCTGGAGCCGAACGATTCCACATTGTCGAAGCGTGACGGACCGTAACCGCTGCTGCCGCCCCAGCCCGAGCCGCCTTTGGACTCGGTGATCTCGACATTCGGCGCCGGCAACTCGTCGAGAAAGCGCGATGGGATCGTGGTCGACCAGGTGCCGCGAATGCGCCGGTTGGTGGCGAAGTAAAGTTTGGCGCGGCGGCGTGCGCGGGTGAGCCCGACATGCGCGAGGCGGCGCTCTTCCTCCAGCCCGGCGCGGCCCTGTTCGTCGAGTGCGCGCTGATGCGGAAACAGGCCTTCCTCCCAGCCGGGCAGGAACACGTTGTCGAATTCTAACCCCTTGGCCGAATGCAGCGTCATCAGCGACACCGCGTCGGCATCCGCGCCGCTATCGCGATCCATCACCAGCGAGATGTGTTCGAGAAAGCCCTGCAGGTTCTCGAATTCCTCCATCGAGCGCACCAGTTCTTTCAGGTTCTCCAGCCGGCCCGCGGCGTCGGCGGAACGATCCTTCTGCCACATCTCGGTATAGCCACTCTCGTCGAGTACGATTTCGGCCAATTCGGTGTGCAGCATGACCTCGCTTTGCGCGCGCCAGCGCAGGAAACTGTCGAGCAGCGCGCGCAGCGAACTGCGCGCCTTCGGTTTCAATTCGTCGGTATCCACGACGGCGCGGGCGGCTTCCGACAGCGGAATGCGGCGCTTGCGGGCATGGTCGTGCAGCATTTGCACGGTGGCGTCGCCGAGGCCGCGCTTCGGCACGTTGACGATGCGCTCGAAGGCGAGGTCGTCGGCCGGTGAATTGATCACGCGCAAGTATGCAAGCGCGTCGCGGATTTCGGCGCGTTCATAGAATCGCGGGCCGCCGATCACGCGATAGGGCAGGCCTAACGTGACGAAGCGGTCTTCGAATTCGCGCATCTGGAACGAGGCCCGGACCAGGATCGCGACGTCGTTGAGCTTGTGGCCGGCGCGCTGCAACTGCTCGATCTCCTCGCCGATGGCGCGGGCTTCCTCCTCGGAATCCCAGGAGCCGGTGACGGTGACCTTCTCGCCATCGACATCCTCGGTGCGCAGCGTCTTGCCGAGCCGGCCTTCATTATGCGCGATCAGATGCGAGGCGGCGGCAAGGATGTGGCCGGTGGAGCGGTAGTTGCGCTCCAGCCGAATGATTTTCGCGCCGGGAAAATCGTGATCGAAACGCAGGATGTTGTCCACCTCCGCGCCGCGCCAACCGTAGATCGATTGGTCGTCGTCGCCGACGCAGCAGATGTTTTTGGCGTGGGGCGTCATTCCGGGATGCGCTGAAAGCGCAGACCCGGAATCTAGACGTTGATCTCTGGATTCCGGGTTCGCGCCTTCGGCGCGCCCCGGAATGACAAGAGATGGCGCCTGCGCCAGCAGCCGCAGCCAGAGATACTGCGCGACGTTGGTGTCCTGATATTCGTCCACCAGGATGAACTTGAAGCGGTTCTGATATTGCCGGAG
>Ga0193726_1000231_pt1 | contig 74579 bp, 55 predicted proteins | sample H2c1metaG_FD_144928 | JGI IMG/M metagenome (GOLD analysis project Ga0193726, IMG submission 144928) | Soil microbial communities from a riparian zone of the East river system, Colorado, United States - H2c1 | ecosystem: Environmental > Terrestrial > Soil > Riparian zone | place: USA: East River... | reverse complement strand
CATATGCGTATCTTCCGCAGCGGGCGACCGTCCCGGCATCAGCACCATCACCGTCGAGGTGGAAGGCTACTCACCCGCTGCGGAAGATACGCATATGGCTTCCCGGATCCAGATCCATAGTGAAACGCTGCTGGAAGTTTTTCTGGCGAGACCCTGACAAAATCCTGATAAGTTGCTGACATGATCATGATAAGGTCCTGACACTGCCCTGACAGGATCATGATAGAATACAAATCTGAAAATATATGCCGACCGGTTACTCACGCTCACCGAAATTGCTGAAAGGCGCGCTGGTGGAATTCTCAGAGCGCTTTATCGGGCCCATACCAAATGTTATCATATTCCAGTACAACCCGGAGGCGATGACACGCACATTGGAAGTCTGGAGCCAGGCGACTGGCGAGGAGTCTGCCGCCAGCAACGATACCTCGCATACGGCGCAGCCCTTCGATCCGCCGGAGAGTTTTACGCTGGCCCTTGAGCTGGATGCGGCAGATGCATTGGAACAGCCCGAGAGCCATCCGGTAGCCGTCATCTCGGGGGTGGCTGACCGGATCGCCGCCATGGAGATGTTGCTTTATCCTCAGACCGACAGTCTGCTGGGGGGCTTGCTGGGGTCGATCACCGGTTCGCTGAGCGTAGGCGCCAGCATCGGCGGGGGCAGCGGTATCAGCGCAGGTATCGGCGGTGCGGCGGGAGGAGGAGTGCAGCCAGTTCCAAGGGGCACGGTGCCGGTGGTGCTGTTTGTCTGGGGGCCGGGACGGATCGTGCCGGTGCGGCTGACCTCGTTTTCCGTGGAGGAGCAGGCCTATTCCCCCTTGTTGTATCCACTCCGGGCGAAGGTCAGCATCGGGCTGAAGATCCTTACGCCGAGGGATTTTCCGGCCTGCAACCGGAAGCTCAGCGAAGATCTGGCCATCACGGCCTTTAAGTTCACGCGTAAACAAAAAGAAGTGCTGGCGGCCGCCAATATGGCCAACAGCGTGGAATCGATATTGGGTATGTTGCCTTTTTAAAACAGGAGAATATGAATTTCGACGACAACAGCCGCTATAAAAATGCGGAGCAATACGAAATGCAGGACAGCCGGGGCCGTGCCGTGCAGGTAGTAGCCACCCCCGAAGCGCCCGTTCAGACGATCATGGGATATCATGTCCTGCGGCAGGGCCAGCGGATGGACCATCTGGCATCGCGGTATCTGAACGATCCGGCGGGATATTGGCGGATCTCGGCTGCAAATGATGCGATGCTGCCGGAAGCGCTCACCGAAAGATCGCCGATCGCGATCCCGAACAGACAATAATTATGGGACTGAATATTCTTATCTGCGTCGATGACGTCGCCAATGAAAAGCTTACTCACCAGGTGAGCAGCCTCGAGGTCTATGAGAAGATCGATGAGAACACGCATTACAAGCTTACGTTCATGGTGGATGTCTGCGACGAGGATATCGCAAAATCGCTGGATGAAAATACCGCTCCGGGCAAGATACTGAGCGTGCTCACCAAGGTGGACGATACGATGATCTCGCTTGTGAAAGGCCCGGTGACGCGGCAGGAGACGCATCTTCAGCATGGGGGAGCGGGGTCATGGATAAAAGTGGAAGGAGAGGATTCCGGGTATAATATGGACCGGGCCGTCAATTTTCAGGTCCATGCATCGGGCACGGACTCCGATATCGCCATGACCATCATCAGCAACAGCGACAATATGGAGGCCGATGTGGAAGACACACCCGATTCGTCCCATAGCGAGGATACGCACACGCTTGTACAGCGTCAGTCCAACCTCGCGCTTGTCCGCAGCCTGGCCCGCCGCAATGGTATGCATTTCTGGATCACCTGGACCGATCAGGGACAGGCAACGGGCCATTTCCGGTCGAGAAGCCTCGATGGCAGCACTACTGCCGATCTGCTGGTGAACGTTGAAAATTATAATATCGACAGCCTGCGGGTGCATGCCGATCCACGCCGCCCTTCGCAAACGGTCGGCAAGCAGCTGGACCTGAGCTCGAAGGAAACCTTTGGCGATACATTCACCCTCGATGACCCCATGCTGGGGAAGGACGGGCTTGCCGCTGTGACCGGCACGGGCGACAACACACAGTCCATGCATCTTGCTCCCGTGGTCGATGATATCGGCGCGATGCAGGCGAGGAGTAAGGGCGCACTAAGGGATGCGCAGTGGTTTATCCATGCTACCTGCAGGACCAGCCTGCACCGCCTCTGCAAGATCATACGATTTCACACGCTGGTGAATGTCCAGGGAGCGGGCAGCCGGCACAGCGGCAAATATTATGTGACCGCTGTCAAACATATCGTCGATGCAGCAGCGCATGTCATGGAGCTGGAACTGGCGAGGAATGCGTGGGGTAACGAGGCTGGCGGACCGACGGGCATACCGAACAGCATATTTTAGATGTGTAAAAGATACAGCCATGGAGAATGAAGGCAATGAACAGCTATTGCAATGGATCCGGAACCATTTCTTTGGAAAATACAGGGGCCTTGTAACGGATAATGACGACAGCACCAACCGGGGAAGGGTAAAGGTCAGCGTTCCATCCGTGCTGAACGATCTCGAAGTATGGGCCATGCCCTGTCTGCCTTTTGCGGGTGAAGATGTTGGGCTCTACACGATACCGGAACCGGGCGCGGGCGTGTGGGTGGAATTTGAAGGAGGGGATAGTTCCTACCCGATCTGGACGGGCGGATTCTGGGCCGACAATGAACTTCCCAAAGACGAAAAAGGATCGGACACCAAACCTTCCCTGCGGATCTTCAAAAGCGAGAAGGGTCTGATGATCCATTTCAACGACGACAGCGAAACGCTGACCCTGAGCGATAGCCAGGGAGACAATATCCTCACCCTCGAAGTACAGGACGGTAAAATAAAAATACAGGCCAAGCTGAAAGTGGTGGTGGAAGCACCGCAGATCGAGCTGGTAGAAAATTCGACCCATCCGCTGGTATATGGGGACGACCTGCTGCAATACCTGAATCAGATCGTGCAGACCTATGCCGCGCATACCCATCCGGGTCAGATGGCCGGTCCGGTCCCCGTTTCGCCGGCGCCTCCGATGCCCATCATGACGCCGCCGACGCCGGCGCTGCTGTCGCAGAAAGTGAAGACGGGATAATGGGGGATGAAGACGGGATAGACTTATCATTTTAATACTTGAGATATGGATGAACCGATACATAGTATCCGATACCCATTCGGTATCGATCAGGGGCTTGGCGAATGGGCCGAGGAGCCGGATTACAGCCAGCATGTGGAGCAGATGATCAAACAGGTACTGTTCACCGCGCCGGGTGAAAGGGTCAACCGGCCCGATTTCGGGTGTGGGCTGAGGAATATGGTCTTTGCTCCGAACAGCGATACCAGCGCCAATCTGACGCAGGTGATGATCCTGCAGTCCCTGCAGAAATGGCTTGGCAATCTGATCGAGCTGATCGATGTAAAGGCCAATGCTATCGATGAAAGGCTGGAAGTTGGGATCGTATATATTTTAAAGGCCCGGCAGGAGCGCCGGTATTTAAACCTTGAAGTTACATTATGAGCGCACCGGACAGAATTGCCGACCTTCTGGCTTCGACCCAGACCCGCGTTACGGGCATAGACTTTATCTATGTCTATCCCAACCAGCAGGATCTTGACGTGTATTTCCTGAGAAAAGTCGATACCCTTGATTCGCCGATGCCGGGCACGCTGTCGGCGGACGATATCCTTATCTATAGCACCGGCGGAGAGCTGCCGAAGATCGCCGTGTCTCCCACGCTGAACTGGACGACCCTGAACGGACAGAGCGTTCTGCAGCTCCATGCTATGCAGGCGGGCGATTTTGCTTTGTACAAATTTAAAATTGAGGACGCCAGGCTCGATCCCTATTATAACGATATCAGCTTCAGCTTCAAGGCCAATTGCCCGTCGGACCTGGACTGCAAACCACCCGCACATGAATGTCCCCCGGATGATCTGCCGGATTTCCCTATCGACTATCTGGCGCGTGATTTCTGGAGCTATCGTGCGGCGCTGTTGGATTTTGCTTCTCTCCGGTATCCTGGCTGGGCAGACCGGCTGGAAGCGGATGCGGGCGTCATGATGGCGGAGCTGATGAGCGCGGTGGGCGATGAGATGTCTTATTATCAGGACCGTGTCAGCCGCGAAGCTTATCTGGAAACGGCGACACAGCGTCGCTCGATCCGGCGGCATGCCCGGCTTGTGGACTACGACATGCATGATGGGCTGGGCGCTACGACCTGGCTTGATTTCACGGTGAAAGCCGGTAATGCGGGTGTCATAAACCCTGCGGTGCCTGCTGGATCGGATGTGGCGGCTATCGGGGACAACGGAGTCCAGACCGATTTCGCGGCGGGACGTGGTCTTGCCGGGGCGATCAAAGGTATCGGCTATGGGGTGGATGTGGACCGTAATGAATTCGCTCCGCATATCTGGGATAAGGAGCAGGTGTGCCTCCTCGTTGGTACCACGAGTTTTTATCTTGAAAAACATGTTGCAGCCGATCTGCCTTTTGACGACAGCGTGCCCGGCAAGCCCGATGGCAAATGGGTCCTGTTGCAGACCAGGCCAACCGATCCCGCGCAGGAGCCAAGGGCTCAGCTTGTCAGGCTGGTCGAGGTGACCGATGGTACGGACCCGGTGCTGGGTGTGGATATAACATTTATCCGGTGGGAAGACGACCAGGCCCTGCAGTTCGAATTCGATATGACCATTTTAGTGGTCAGGGGAAATATGGTGCCGGCGACGGCGGGCAACACCCTGACGAGCTATTTTATAACGGGCCAGTCTCCATCGGACCTGTCTGCGCTGCAACAAACGGCCTTCCAGCCTTTCCCCGTCAGCAGGACGATAGAGCGGGAAGGGCATGATAATACCCTTGTCCATCTTTATAGCCTGCCCGGCTCGCAGGATCTGCCCCTGATCTATCTGGGGGACGATCCGCATACCGCACAGCCCGAGATCATCGTGCGGGAAATGGTATTCGTGGGAGCGGCATGGACGCCAAATGGGGTGTTCTGGATACCACAGCGTTCATTGCTGGGCGTTAATTCCTCCGAGCCGGATGACACACATTTTACGCTCGACGATGGCGCCTGGCAGAGAGTGATTGGCTATCAGCGGATCGGTGAGGAGTTCATACATCAGGATTATGCCACCGGTAATGGCGTCAGCATCCGGTTTGGCGATGGCGAGTTCGGGAAGGTACCGGACACGGGTACGGTATTCCGGGTTGATTACCGGCTGGGGGGCGGCTTGACGAGCAATGTCGCGGCGGGAAGTCTCACGCGTCTGTTGTCGCCTCTGTCTTTTATCGATGCCGTCGTCAATCCTTTGCCAGCATCCGGCGGACTGGACCCCGAGACTCCGTCCGAGCTGCGGCAGCTTGCTCCGCAGGCATTCCGTGCAGTCACATACCGCGCCGTGAGGCCGGAGGATTATGCAGAAGCAGCAGAGCGGTTGCCATGGGTGCAGAAAGCGGGTGCGGCATTCCGGTGGACGGGCAGCTGGCTGACCGCGTTTGTCACGGCCGATCCGAATGGACAATTCCATCTTGACAATGTGGAGCGGGGGGATCTGGGCAACCAGATGGACAGATTCCGGCAGGCAGGCCGCGAAGTCGATATCCTCGATCCGGAATATGCCAATATGGATCTCGATATATGTATCTGCGTATCGTCCGATGCTTATGGAGGAGAGGTGAAGGGGAGGGTACTGGAAGCGCTGCTTGGAAAAAAAGGCGTGCGGCCGGTGGAGGGATATTTTTCTCCGGACCGGTTCACCTTTGGGACATTTCTGGAGCGGAGCGGGCTGGAAGCCGCGCTGCAGGCGGTGCCAGGCGTGAAGGCGGTAGAAAAGATCCTGTTCCGAAGAAGGGGATGGTTTGGCTGGAAAGAATTTCAGGAGCTGACCTATGACCCCGGAAAGAATGTCATCATCAGCATAGAAAACAATCCGCTGGAACCCCAGCGGGGCACGGTAAAAATTCATACACACGGAGGACTATGAGCTGTATCCATTGCGAAAATAAAAATAACGGAACATCATCGGTGACGTATCCCTGTCTCTGCGATGAATTCGTCTTCCCCGATCCGCTGAATATCGGAGCGGGCCTCGATGCGCTGCCGCGCCAGATCGCTACGTTCCCGGAATTCCGGAGGGCGATGCTGCACGAGCTGAAGAGCGAGGCGGTAAGCATCATCGATAAGAACAATCAGCACGTGAGCGTGCTGCCGTTTACCGCCTGGCGGGCGCGGGATAAGAACGATCTGGGTATCCTGTTGCTGGAGATGTGGGCCTATATCTGCGACTCGCTGTCCTTTTATGATGAGGCGCTGGCCAACGAATCTTATCTGTCCACGATACGTCTCCGACAGGATATCCGCCGGCTGGTAGGTATATTAGGATACCTGCCCCGTCCGGCAGTGGGATCGACGGTGGCGCTGGCTGCAAAGGCGAATGGACGGCTTGGAATAAATCTGCCTGCGGGCACGGCCTTCCGTTCGGGAGCGTTCGATGGCAATCCGCCGCAGGTGTTCGAGCTGACCCGGGATGCGATCATCCATCCGCTGACCAATAGCTGGAAAGTTTCGCCACCCCATTCCGGAAAGATCATGACGGCAAATCCGGCGGAGCTGGTCGTCTCTTTACAGCAGCCTGTCCGGGCAGGCGATCTGCTGCTGCTGACCGACAATTCGGATGCCAGTCAGGATCAGGCCATCGTGATCAGTCAGGTGGTCAAATATACGGGAGCTGACGGTCTGCTGTATACGAAGCTGGTGTTTGCTGCGGCGACGAACCTGAAGGCGGGTACGATATTAAAAAATCTCCAACTATTTAAACCTCAGCAGTCGGCGGCGCTGTGGACGACCAACCCGGTGTCGGGTCAGGATTCGCTGACGGATACTACCCTGACGCTGAATGTGCCGGATAACCGGATCAAACCCGGTGACTCGATTCTGGTGGCGTATCAATCGGACATCCGCAGCTTCAGTATATCAGGCGTCGCGCTGGTGGGCAGGGCACTCTTCCCCGATTCGCCCGTTACGGTCGTCGCCGTTGCCTATACCATGCCGGGGGCACAGGTGCAGGTCACGCAGCTGGCGCTGAACAAATCCATCAATGCCGGCGCAGCCTCTAGTTGGACGAACGCCCTTATCTCGGGGATCACCGTGTATTCCGGCATGCAGCCCGCAGCAACGGTGCTGGATGAACCCAACCCTGCCGTGACGCCAGCGGATACGCTGGGGCTGGATAACCCGGTAGAGATCCCCTTTGGAGGAAATGCACCTGCCGAATTCTTGTTGCAGGATAAAAATATTCAGGGGGCAAAGGTGGAAGGCCGGCTTGATTTCCAGGCAAAACAAGTGATCCCGGATATGGGCACGCCTGGCAATCCATCGCTGACGATGCCGGTGACCGTGTTTGGAAACGTATTGGAGGCATCGAGGGGGGAAAGCGTGAAGAATGAAAAGCTGGGGAGCGGTAATGCGTCTATGGCCAGCCAGGCTTTCAAGCTCAAGAAAAAACCACTGGCCTATTATCTTTCACCGACGGCCAGCAATGATAACGGCGTTGCCAATACGCTGACCGTATATGTGAATGGTACGCTGTGGTCGGAAATGAGCAATTTTTATGGCGTAACGGAAAATGAACAGGTATATATCGTCCGGCAGAATGACGATGGAGACTCTCTGGTGATCTTCGGCGATGGGATCAGGGGACAGCGCCTGCCCAGTGGGGTAGATAATATCATCGTCAATTACCGATTTGGCGCGGAACTCGCCTGCCCGCCGGCGGGATCGGTGAACCAGATCTCCAAACCCGTCAAGGGATTGCAAAGCGTGGTGAATATCCTTGCCGCGTCCGGCGGCGAGGATGCGCAGACGACGGATGATCTGCGCCGGCTTGCCCCGCCATCGGTGTTACTCCTGGGCCGTGTGGTATCGCTTGCGGATATGGAAGCGCTGGCAGCCAGCTTTCCAGGCGTCCGGGCGGTGAAGGCAGAGTGGCGCTGGGATAAGACCAAGCAGCGAACGGCGGCGCATATCTTTTATATCGGCGATGATGGCCTGGCCATCCCGCTGTCGCAGCGGCTGCGGAGCTACTCCGATCCCACGGTCGCCATCCGGGTCGAAAAGGCTCAGGCAAGGATTGTCGTGCTGTCCCTGAATATCCGCATCGATCCCCGGTCGCTTGCCGCCGATGTGATCGCCGATGTCCGCGAGGCGTTGACGGACCCGCTGAAAGGGTTGCTGGCCCCGGAAAATATCGGGATCGGCGATCCCCTGTACCGGAGCAGGATCTTTGGCGAAGTGCTGAAGATAAAGGGCGCGGTGGCCGTCGAAAGCATCAATATAAACGGAGCCGGCTTTTACGAGTTTGCCGTCGTGCCGGGAACGGGATATTATTTCGATGTGCAGCAGGGGCAGCTTATCATTAACGGAATGAATAGTTGAAAATTAATTACTATGGCAGAAGATCAGTTTGAAAGATATTATACCGAGAAATTGTGGGAAGGGATCCCCGCCATCTACCGGTATGAAGACGGGATCGCCGACCAGCCGGGGACGCTACGCGCGCTGGTCCAGGTCATAGCCCGTCAGGCGGCCGTATTGAGGCGCAGCCAGGACCATCTCTGGGATGACCAGTTCATCGAGCTGTGTAATGAATGGGCGGTGCCTTATATCGGGCAGCTTGTGGCGACGAGGTTGTTGTCGGCGATGAATAAAAGAGGCCGGCGTATCGATGTCGCGAAGACGATCTATTACCGGCGGAGAAAAGGCACCCCACGGATCCTCGAGGAGTTGATCAACGATATCAGCGGATGGGAGGGTAAGCTGGTGGAACAATTTACAAAACTGGGCCGTGCGAGACATGGACTGGACCCACATCCGCTGCCGCTGGCCGGCAGATACTCGGGTACGATGCCCGGTGGATGGGCCGATCTCCGCAACCCGCGGATCGGCGAGCTGACGAACGGGCCTTTCGAAGAATATTTTCATACACCGGATATGCGCCGCTATAATGGATCTGTCGGGAGATATTCCATTCCGAAGCTGGCATTTTATCTCTATCGTTTACGCGCATTTGCTGCCATCGGGGTCACACCTTTTGCGAAGGGGGATGGGATGAGCTATACGTTCGATCCTTCCGGCCGCGATATCCCCCTCTTCAGTAAGCGGCTGCGTTCGGACGACTGGGATGAGTGGCACAGCGCCCTTGAGTGGGAGCTGCCGGCGCCGATCCCCTGTCGTCTGCTGGGTCATGCGGAATATGTGATCGATGACACGGTCATTCTTCAACTGGTGGCGGGAGGGCTGAGCGTAGCTGCGGAGCAGGAACTGGGCAAGATAGAAGGGTTGCGCTTCAAAAACGAAAGCAGTCTGGTAACGGTGCTGGACAGCTTCAGCAACAAGGCCGAGCTGCTGGACCCAGCACATTTTATCCCGTTGCTGGCGGCGGCGCTGGTGCCCGATTGCGGCAAGCAGGCCCTTTTGCCGGATGCGGATACCTTATTGAGCGATCCGCTGGAGACCAGCTCCATCGTCGTCGGGTTCGATACCCCTGTGAACAGCATCATCAGCGTTGAACATATTGTGGCGGCCAACCTTCAGTCCTGGACGGCTGACACCGACAAGGACCTTGCCATCGATGCGGAAAGAGGCCGGTTTAAATTCACCATCGCTCCAAATCCTGCAAAGGTGATCTATACGGCCTACCATTATGGTTTTTCAGGACCGGTGGGAGCGGGTCCTTATGACAGGATGGAGACGGGAGTCAAGCCAGCCGATGTGACCAGGACAGGGGGCGGCGCCCTTGTGGCGGCCGATCTTCCCGATCAGGGGATAACACAGCTCGACGACAGCAAGACCTATGGCCCCTTACCAGACCTGGTCAGCATAAAAGATCTTGAGTTCCGGGCCGCAAATTCGCAACGGCCTTATTGCCGTCTGGACGGCGACTGGGTACTCGACAGCGGCGCCAATACGGATTCGTCGCTGACCCTTGATGGGTTATGGATCGGGTCGGCGGGCGATGTGAAAGCCGCCATCGTTATCCAGGGAAATTTCGACTGTGTGGTGATCCGCAACTGTACGATCGATCCCGGCGGCAGCAATAATGCCACAGGAGAAATCCTGCATCCGCTGTCCCTGATCATAAAAGGCAGGGTGGCTAACCTCTGTATCGAGGCGAGCATACTCGGACCTGTCGTCCTCGATGCGGCGGGAGATCTTCCGGAGTTATCCATCACGGATTCGATCGTACAATCGGTGGATGCGGGGGTGGCCGCATTACAGATCGGCATGGGGCTTACCAACCTGCAAAGCAGTACTGTCTTCGGGAATGCCCAGGTACACCGGCTGGAGGCATCGGAGGCGCTGATCACGGGGCTGGTGATCACGACGGATACGCAGAACGGCTGTTTCCGGTTCAGCGCCGCGCCAGCGGCGAGCAGGCTGCCAAGACCTTATGAATCCTTTCTCTTTGATAAAGACGCCAACCATTGGTTCACTTCCCGTCTTTTTGGCAACCCAGGGTATGGCCAGCTGAGCGAGACCGCGGAGGCGAAGATCGTGCGGGGAGCGGAGAACGGTTCGGAAATGGGAGCATTCAGCAGTCTGCTCAATCCGGTGAAGTTGGATGGACTGAAGAGTAAGGTCGATGAATATATGCCATTCGGGCTTATCCCGGTATTTATTAATAAAACATAAACCGATCATATGGGAAGCGATATCTCCAGAATAAATTTCGATGCGGCAAAGCATTATAAGAGCGTCCGCATGCAGCAGGGCCGGGTCCTGACCGACGACGATTACAATGAAGGGAACCGGATCCAGGAGGATGACCTCCGTAAGTCGAGAGTGGACATCATCGGTCCCTACGGGAGTCCCGATGACGGATGGCTGATCTCTTCGCCCCGTATAGACAAGGGGCTTATCAATTTCGATATTCTGGCGGGCGTGTTGTATCTCGGCGGGCTGCGGCTGGAGCTGGAGCAGCTGGAGACGTACCGGTTGCAGAAAGACTGGCTGCAACAGCCGGCTGACCTGGATAAGATGCCGCCCTTTTCGGACAAGCCAAGATATGACCTGGTCTTTATCGAAGCCTGGCAGCAGACCGTTACGGCGGTGGAGGACGATGCCTTGTTCGAAGTAGCGCTGGGAGGGCCCGATACCACGACCCGGCTGAGGAATATGCGGCGGGTCCATCTCGCAACGGATATCGGCACCTGCGATTGTTCGGATGCGTGGCAGCAACTGATTAAGAACTGGGCAGGAGAGAAGCTGGGCGCCGTGCAGAATTATCTGCGGGTGCCGGATGAATGGCTGAAAGTCAGCTATGGCGATACCGGGCTACCCCCCGATCTTTGCACGCCAACGGCGGCGGGTGGCTATCTGGGTGCGGAGAACCAGGCCATAAGAGTGCAGATAACGGACCCGGGGAATTTCACCTGGGGATTCGACAACGCCTCTCCATTATACCGGGTACAGATATCCGCAGATCAGAAAACGATCACGCTGCTGACCGATCCAAAGGACCAGTATCACTGGCCCTTGTCGGGACAGGTCGTAGAGCTGCTGCCCTGGTCGGCGGTGTTGTCCGACGGGGAAAAGCTGGCGGAGATGACGGGTCATCTCACCACGGTAGACGCTTCCTATGATCCGGATTCGAATGTCTTCACGCTGCTGGATGCCGTGCCGGCTACGCTGGGCGTCGACTGGACGAAGCGGGATGATTTTCCGGACCTCGACAAACCGGCGCCAAGCGATATCGTTGACCGGAAGCCTGCGGAATACTGGTATTTACGGGTATGGAACCGTGGTGACGATCTCAGCTCACCGGCGAAGATCCCCATTACGGCCGGGCCTGTCGCGCTGGGTCATACCGGTCTGGAAGTAACGATCACGGGTAATGACAGCGTGGCCGGGGATTTCTGGGTCATTGCCGCGCGGCCGGAAAGCCCGAACCTTGTCGTACCGTGGGAACTGGAAAAGGGCATGAGACCGATGGGGCCTGCGCGTTGGTTTGCACCCTTGGCCGTACTTCGCTGGACGCCCGATCCGAATGGCAAGTTGTCGGTCGGGGAGTTCGTGCATGACTGCCGGAAGAAATTCAATCCGCTGACAGCGGACGATTGCTGCTGTACCTTCAGCGTCGGCGATGGGATAAAAAGCTTTGGAGATTATAATTCCATTCAGCAAGCCGTAGATGCCTTGCCATCGCAGGGCGGCAAGATATGTGTGCTGGCGGGTGAGCATGTGGCTAATGTCAGGATCTCACAGAAGAAGCAGATCCGGATCAGCGGCTGTGGCGACCAGAGCATCGTGCGTCCCGGGCCAAAGCAGATCACCGACCCCATATTCAGCATTGCGAACGCACAGAAGATCAGGATCGATCAGCTGACGCTGGTGGCGCTGGATGGGACGGCGATCGAGGTATTGGATGATGCAAAAGGGACGACGGCATCCTCGACGATCACGATTCACGAAAATAATATCCTTGCCTTTGTCAATGCCATCCGGATCCGGGTCCTGGAGGCAGCCAATGACAACGACATCACTATTTCCTATAACCGGATCGGGATGGTGGACAGGGCCGACGGGGCATTGGGAGGAGTGGCGATCTTCAGCGCCGCCGACAAGGTGCTTATCGAACGCAACCGGATCATCGTGGTGCCGCAACCCGATCCAAAGGACCCTGACGATCCCAGACCCAAGGATCCATCGGGTGGCGATCCGTTCGATCCCTGCCGGGATATCCAAAAAACATACGCGAACGGGTTCTCGATAAAATTTCAGGTCTTTCTGTTGCTGAAGTATGTGATCCTCTATATGCCCAGCTTCCGGGTCAGGAAGAATTATAATACTCTCGGGGGTATTCAGATCGGGAGCGGGTCGGAGCGCGTGCGGATCTGGCAGAATGAGATCACGGGGGGCAGGGGCAATGGGATCACGCTTGGCGATCTGCCTGTTCCTAATGCGCAGGGAGCGCAACTGTATACCTTTACTTTTGCCAAAACCATCTATACGTATTCGGCGCTTTACGAGATCGATATCGAAGGGAATACGATCTTGCAGATGAGCCTCAATGGCATCAGTGCGGTCCAGCAGTTCGACACGGCGCCGCATATCGTGCATATCGACGATATCACTATTTACCGGAATGAGATACGCAATTGTGCGCAGTTTATCCCGGCGAAGATCGCCGCCGCCGCTGTACCCTATGTGGCATTTGGGGGAGTGGTGTTACATGATACCCAGCATGCTACCATCGCAGAGAACAGGATCGAAGAGAATGGGCAGAGCTATCTGGACCCCATCTGCGGGGTGTTCATATTGTATGGCGAAAGAACGGAGCTGTCCAGCAACAAGATCGTCAATAACGGGATGTTCGTGGAGCCAACGGTACTGCTGACGAAAACGCCGATACCGAGGCAGGGGGCGAGGGGTGGCATCGTAGTCATGATGTCCTTTAAGGCCCCAGATCTGAAGAATGTGCTTGCGGGGAATACCCCATCCTTTGACGGAGTGCCGGCGGTGAATGTGAATGATAATATCGTACATCAGCCGATGGGGCATGCGCTTTTTCTGGTCGCCTTCGGGCCGGTGTCTGTGGTGAGCAATCAGTTCACCAGCCAGGCTACCGATCCCGTCAATCCGCTGGCAACGCTGGGCACCATGGTGATGATCCTGGACCTTGGCGTATCGAAAGACACGCTGCTGCTCGATTTTCAGCTGCTGGCCAATATCAATCCGGCTGCCTTTCTGGCGCTGCTGTCGAACCCTGCATTCCAGCAACTGTTGCGGATCCTGGAATATCTTCCGTCCGGAAAGGTGATGTTCTCCGACAATCAGGGAACGCTGGATATGCGGTCGGATACGAAGACGGTGTGTCTGAGCTCTATCCTGATCGCCTCGCTGGATGATATAGCGTTTAACAGCAACCAATCGGAGTGCGCGGGGTTTATCTCGCTGTTAAAGGGGAATACGACGCTGGATATCGTGCTGGTGAATACGGTGCTGGCCGGGGCCTCTGTCCGGTCGAACGACAACCGGTTTATGGACGGGCTGACCCTGACGCTGTATTCGTTGTTCTCGCTTGGCTTTATGAATACGGCGGTTGGCAACCAGGCCACGCGATGTCTGATGGCGTTTGGCACACTCCATTCGGTACACAACAATGTCGTCTTTATAAACAATCCTTGCGCCGGGCAGAAGGCGGGACTGATGGCCGCGCTGGGGATACCGGCGGGCGTGGATTTTAATTAAATGATTTATAAAATTACTTTATGGATAACAAAACACCTCCTACGGATGCCGATGTTTCGGCAAATATCAGCGATTCGCTGTCGAGGCTGAATGACCAGCGGTCGGCGGAACTGAATAACCTGAAATCGTTTCAGCAGCTGAGGGATGCGATGCTGCAGGTGGAAACCAAACGGCTTACTGCAAAATATGGTCAGGACCATCCACGTGTTGTGCAGTTGCAGGCAAGGCTGGTCTATCATGAGCAGCTGTTCCAGGGCCTGGATACCGAGATCGCGAGGGTGAACATCAAGACGACCCCGCTGCCTGTCGATGCCTGGCGTATACAGGGAAGGGTATTCGATGCGAAGAACAACCCGATGAAGGGTATTACCGTATTCCTCGCCGATGGGAACAAGGAATGGCTGCGTCTGACGGGCAGCAGCTGTACGGATGACGGGGGAAATTATTCACTGACCCTCGATAGTAAGACGATCGATAGTACCAAACAACAACCGCTGTTCCTGTCCGCGTCGGACAAGGACAAAAAGCTCCTCTATACCGCTGCCAGCTCCGTTATTCCCACCAGAGGCATTGCGGACTTCGCCGACATCCATCTGGGTGGCGAGGCCGATGCCTGTATTCCCCCGCCAACACCCGGTAATGATACAAAGCCGGGCGACACCAAGCCAGTTGATACCAAGCCCGCCGATGGCAAGATTGCAGATGGTAAGACCGCCGATGGTAAGACCGCTGACGGTAAGACCGGGGCAGACAAAAAAACGAAGTAAGGTGCATTTTCCGCGAGGATCGAGATAGCAGGGAGCATGGGGCTGGACCCCGGGACGGTCAGGTTCTGTCAGGAGCTAAACGCTTCACCAAAGTTTTCCCGCCGTTCACCGAGATTTTTGCCCCGTTGACAGTAATGGGCTGGATGAGAAGAGAGGAGGAAAGTATATTTGTGTTCTAAATATACGTCTGTGAGAAATACGTCTGTGGGAAAACTGATCTTTACATTATCCTTGTTGTTATTACTGGCATCTTTTTGCATGGCCCAGGCTCCCGCCTCCGGTCAGGCAGGCGCCGCAAAGCCGGGCGGTCCGGGTGCTCCCGGCGCTCAGGCAGGACCTCCCTCCATTGGTCGTGCATACGGCAAGGTTACGGATTCGACGGGTCAGCCGATGGCTGCATCCGCCCTTGTGCTCCGGTCAACGGTAGACCCCACCACCAAGAAAAAGAAATTGTTGTTGCTCAAGGGAATGGATACGAAGGCCAATGGGCAATTCGACTTCGAAGACCTGCCGATCGCCTCGCAGCTGGTGCTGAAAGTATCGGCTACAGGATATAAAGCCCAGGATATTTCATTTATGATCATTCCTGCGGCTGCGGCGGCAAAACCCGGCGATCAGAACAATCCAATGGGCAACCTGCCTTCCTTCAGCAAGGACCTGGGTATTGTAAAGCTGGTCACCGATACGAAGGAACTGGGGGTCGTCACCGTTGTCGCCAAGGCTCCCGCCATGCGGCTGGATATGGATAAGAAGGTGTTCAATGTAGAGCGGAATATCGTCAGCGCAGGCGGAACGGCGCTGGATGTCATGCGCAATGTGCCTTCGGTAAATGTGGACATCGATGGAAATGTCAGTCTCCGCGGAGCGTCACCAACGATCTTTGTAGACGGTCGGCCAACGACGCTGTCCCTCGATCAGATCCCTGCGGATGCGATCGAGAGCGTGGAAGTCATGACCAACCCTTCCGCCAAATACGATGCTTCCGGCGGCGGTTCCGGCATCCTCAATATCATCCTGAAGAAAAATAAGAAGCAGGGATATAACGGCAGCATTTCGACAGGGATGGATTCGCATGGTGCGCCCAATGCCCTTGTCGGATTAAACGCCCGCCAGGGAAAGGTGAACCTGAGCCTTAATGGCATGTACAACGGGATGAATGGAAAAACGGTGGGTAATACCAACCGCTATACCTATCTCAGCAATACCACTCATCTGTTACAAGAAGATCTGCAACGCAATAAGGGTCATTTTATGTTTGGTCAGATCGGCCTGGATTATTTTGTCAGCAATAAAACAACCCTATCCGCCTCTTATATCAAGGTGCACGGTTCCTTCACTCCCACGGATGTTTCCAATATACAGACCGACAGCATTCTTTCCGGGGGAACGAAGACTGCCTACTCCCTGCGGAACTCCAATTCCACGCGTAATTTCGATGTCAACGGCGTACAGCTGGGGATGAAGCATCTTTTTGCCAAAGAGGGCGAGCAGCTGACGGCTGACGGTTCTTATTTCGGCGTGACATCTCACAGCAGCTCTTTATACACTACGGATTATTATGCTGGTCTGCCCAATTCGGCGGTGATCGCAACCACGCGGCAGCAGGTGCTGGGTACGGCTTCGCCCGCCTTTACCACGGTACAAACGGATTACACCAATCCGCTTGGCGGAAAGACAAAACTGGAAGCCGGCCTGCGGACCAGCATCCAGCGGCTGAGCAATTACAACGATACCTATACGCTGGACAAGAATGGCGGTCAGACGCTGACGCCGCTGGGGACAAGCAACTACAAGAGCACAAGCCGGGTGTATGCGGCGTATATCAATTTCAGCAGCACGATTGGTAATTTCGGTTATTCGCTCGGTCTGAGAGGGGAGAGTTCCAATTATTCGGGGGATCTGCTGAATACGGGACAGCATTTCCATAATACCTATCCGACGAGCCTGTTCCCTTCTATCTTCGTCAGCGAGAAGCTGAAGCATGACCAGGAGCTGCAGTTCAGCGCCACCCGTAAGGTGAACCGGCCCGGGTTCTTCCAGCTGATACCGTATACGGACTATTCGGATACGCTGAATATCACACGTGGTAATCCCGATCTCGTCCCGGAATTTACCAATTCCTTCGAGTTGTCCTATATGAAGACATTCCCGCACAGCAACACGTTGCTGATATCGGGTTATTACAAATATACTTCGAACCTGATCACGCGTTATCAGGACAGCGGTCTGAACCCGCTGGGCCAGCCTGTGCTGATCAATACTTACGAAAATGCCAACAACGCGTATACGGTGGGCGGTGAGATCACGACTACGGACAATATCGCCAAATGGTGGGATATTTCTGCAAATTTAAATATCTATAACGCCCATATCAATACGGACAATCTGAAGCAGCCATCGCAGGATGCCATCTGGAGCTGGTTTGGCAAATTCAACAGCAATTTCAAGCTGCCGGCCAATTTCACGTTGCAACTTACGGCCATCTATCAGTCGAGGACCAACCTGCCGGTAAACCAGAATACGAACCAGTTCGGCCCTCCGGGCTCGACCACGCAAAGCTCATCGCAGGGATATATCAAATCCTTCTATGGCGTCGATCTTGCGGTGAAGAAAAGTTTCCTGAAGAACAATGCGGCATCGCTGACCGTGAGCATGAGTGATATCTTCCGTACACGCTGGTCAGACCAGTATAGCCAGAGCGCCTACTTCTCGCAGGAGTACAACCGGCTGAAGGACCCGCAACTGGTGAGGATGGTGTTCGCGTACCGGTTTGGCAAGATGGACCTGAACCTGTTCAAACGGAAGGATATGAATTCGCAGGGACCGCCGGCGATGTAGGGGAGGCCGGATGGTCTGTGGGTTGTGCGGCCACCGTGGGCGTGGCCTGTGCGGGCAGGGGAGGATTGAAACTTAAATTTTCTTGACAATGATCACCAGAATATGGCATGGGAGAACAAGCCTTGAAAAGGCGGGGGGCTATCTGGAATTTTTGCTGCATGCCGGTACGCAGGAATATTTACAAACGGAAGGAAACCTGTCTGTAAAAGTGTGGGAGCGCAAAGAAGTCGATTGTTGCCATTTCTGGACGGTTACCGAATGGGTGGATATCGAAGCCGTCAAAAGGTTTGCGGGGGAGGATTTTGAAAAAGCTGTCTATTATCCGGAGGACGATGGTGTTTTGCTGGAAATGGAGGAGACGGTAATTCATTGTGAGACGTATCTGATCTGACGCGGGCGATGGGGCAGACGCGGGCCGATGGGGCTTTTTTCTTACGCCAGGATGCCTTCTATCGCTTTTGCGATGCTCTCCAATAAACTTTTGTCTATATCCTTTGGCTCCTTTTCGGCGGGTATGATCGCGCGGTACTGGCCTTCTTCATCCCTTTCGAATAGTATGTCCGTCCCTTCGATGAGGACGTGGAAGCGGTGGGAGTAGCCGAAAACTTGTAGCGAGGCTTCGAAATTCTTTTCGGTACCGTTGTGGGTGATGGTGATGATGAAGGGATCGTCCATGCGTGCCGCAAATGTATATTATTTTTATTTCACGGGCAGGAGACTGTTCTCCAGGACATACTTTCCGATCTTCCGGCCCATGTCCTCGCCGGCGACCACGGCATTTTTGAAATGGAAGCCTACATAGATGCGGGAAAGCGCCACTTCCGTCGCGGCCTGGGACAGGCTGGTGAAGCTGCGGGTGACATCCGGGAGGGTCGTGCTTTTTACGGTGAAGCTCCATTCATCCTTTCCGAAATAATTTTTTAACAGCTCGGCGGCGGCTCCGCCATCACCCGCGTGGTTGGAAGGATAGTCGGGTACCGGTGGAGTGGGAGGCGCTAAGATATTCCATCCGGCATCGCCGGCTGTGCCGCCGTTGCCATCGGTATCACCCAGACGGACTGCTGTAATAGGGCGCCAGTAATTGTAAAAGAACTTCGCGTCAAATACGCCGATGTTGGCATCGGCTTCGGCCATATGCAGCAGGGCCAGCACCCTCGCCGTTTCCCATCCCTTCAGCCCTTTCTGTCCGATGAGGATCCGCGCGATGCGGTTCCAGCTGCTCGGAATATTCTCAAGCCAGAAAACGCCCAGCTGTGTCTGGTCTGCGCTGCGAGCCGGGCAGGTAGGACATCCCAGGGCCTTGACATCCGTAAAATCATCCGTGTATTGCTGGCTGTTGACCGCATAGGGTGGCACCGGTCTGAATTGTGCTGCGCTGGTCAATGCCCAGGGTGTAACCTTACCCCATCCGGGCAGGCTGGTAAAGCCCGCCGCAAAAGGAGGCGTAGACTGGTATTGGCCGGGGATGATGCCGTCAACAACCGGGTACTGTGCCGTGGAAGCGCCATCCCCGCCGCGTTTGCCGAGCATAGCCTGAGCCGACGCCTTGCCAAGGGCATTTCCCTGGTCCTTTGCCGGACCGGCCGGGATGGCGGCAAGCGTCACCGTCAATAAACTGTCGGCATAGACCTGCTGTGGAGGCAACAGCGCAACGATCACATCATGCGCAGCCTGAGCCACCGCGGCGTCGGGGTTGGTGCTGACATCGGGAGTTGTCGTCAGGGCATAGGTAGCATATTTTTTTACGATATTGTTCAATGCGTCATGTACGGCTACATTTACCATGGCATAGATCCTCGATTCGCTCATAGGCGGGAGGGTACCGCCCCTGGTAGCAGCGATGGTGGCCGCTTCGTTCCATTGCAGAATAACCGCGTTGCTGTAGTTGTCGGCAATGGTGGTCAGGGGATGGTCATTTTTCTGGCAGGAGGCCACAGCGAGGATGAGTGTCAGCCAAAACGCCAGGGGGAGCAACTTTTTCATACTATTTGTTTTAGTAGGACTAAAGTAGCAAAGATGGGGAGGCGCGTGGGAGAAAGGAGACTGGTGGCGTGGGGGCGGGTATGGACTACAGGATCAGGATGACGAACTACATACCAGCATAGTTAACCGCAGGGAAAGATCCCTTTCAGTCCGGCGCTGTATTGTCTGCCGATGGGTATTTCGATCCGGCCTATTTCTATGTCCTGGCTGGTGAAGGCCGTCACCTTTACGATGGACACGATGAAGGAACGGTGAACCCGGGTGAAACGATGCGCAGGCAACATGGCCTCCAGCGTACCGATGGATTGTTTTACCAGCAGCGGCTTATCGCTGGCCCGGTAGATCTTTATATAGTCCTTGATGCTTTCTATATACAGCATCTCTTCAAAGAAGACCTTGATCATTTTTCTTTCACTCCGGAAGTAGAGAAAACCGGCATCGGCGGGAGCTGCCGGGCTTTCTTCGAGGGCCGGTTTGGTATTTACCCGTATTATTTTATTCACCGCCTTCAGAAAACGTTCGACCGAAAATGGCTTGACGAGGTAATCGACTGCATCGAGGTCAAAGGCATCGCTGGCATAATCCTTATAGGCGGTTGTAAAGATCACGTTTGGCGGGTGTGGGAGCGTTTTTAAAAAACTGATGCCGGTCAGCTTTGGCATCTGGATATCGAGGAAGACGACGTCGATCTTGTTCTTTTGCAGCATGTCCATTGCCTGGAATGCATTGTTGCAGGAGCCGACAATCTCGAGCTGGTCGACCATGGAAATATACTGTTCGAGGATCTTTAAAGCCGGTGGCTCGTCATCTACTAAAAGACATTTCAATCCCATGTGCTGGTTTTACTGATTTGTTTTCAATGACTGTCCTATTGCCTTCTTCCCATTGCAGATCGAGGGTCACGATAAAAACGTCGTTTGATGGGATGGCCGAAAAATTGTATTTGCTTGGATACAACAACTCCAGCCTCTTCCGGACATTTTGCAGACCGATCCCTTTGTTTTCTCTTTGCGCCTTCGCCGGCTCCGGCTCATAGCTGTTGACCAGCTTGCAATGCAGTCCACCTGCATTTACATGGATATCAAGGCTTATCCAGCATTGGTCCAGCTGATTGCTGGCGCCATGTTTAAAGGCATTTTCGACGAGGGGCAGCATCAGCAGGGGTGCGATCTCCCTGTTATCCAGATTGCCGTCAATGGAAAACGATACATCCAGCCGGCTGCCGTACCGCAACTGTTCCAGCGCGATATATTCTTTCAGCAGGTCGATCTCCTTTGTAAGGGGAATGGCGGACGCATTGCTTTCGTAGATCATAAAGCGGAGCAGGTTGGACAGTTTCAGGACGATCTCCGGCGCTTTGTCCGATCTTTCGAGGATATGCGAATAGAGGTTGTTCAAGGTATTGAATAAGAAATGTGGGTGGACCTGCGATTTGAGCAGTTCGAGTTCGGCCGCTGTTTTTTGTTGCAGTGCCTCCATGGTGTGGCGTTGCTGAAGGTACCAGTAGTTCAGCAGGTCGATGGAAATGGCGATGCCGGCAACATGAATAAAGGGCAATATATTCCTGCCAGTGGTCATGTTGAACCCTTTGAATACGTTATTATTAGACTCTATAGCCAACTGTGCCAGTTCTGCATAGAGCACGCACAGCCCCAGTGCGATCAGGAAACCTGCAAAGAACCAGGTGTATTTCTTTTTTATAAGATAACGGGGTATCAGGAAATAGATGAGCGAATACACGATGATCATGTGGCCTGGCAGATACAGCAAGGCGTTGAGGAAAGAAATTTTCAGATTGAGATTAAAGCCGAATCCCCAGGCAAAATAGGTCACGATGATGATCCAGAACAGCAGGTGCAGCAGGATGCGCCTTAGCCCTTTTAATTTGCCGGTATGTAGCTTGGATTGCATGACCTCTCTTTATCAAATGTAATGTAAATGGGGCCTTTTTGGATGTGTTTGAAGACAAACGACGTTAAATGGCCAATAAACGACAGAAATATGGTCGGGATGAGGCAAAAAAAAGTGAGGAGAGAATTTATCCCTCCTCACGTCCTTGTTAATAAACCTACACTATCCGTTCAGCAACTGCCCGTTATCCATTCAGCAACTGCCCGCGATGGTTGAACATCAGGCTCTTTCTTGCGATCGCGCCCTTTGCCGCGGTGACATGGTACTGCGGTTTTTTGTTGGGTGCATATTCCTCGTAGGAAGATTTTATCTTCCACTCGCTGTACTTGCTTTTTCTGAGATTATTTTTTACCGTCAGGGGCAATCTGTCCTGGCCTAAGACCTTTTCCGATCTCATCCACCGGCCTTTTGTATCGAATTTTGCATTGTACCGGTAGTCTCCCATATCGAAACTAGCCTTATAGTTACCGATGTTGTGTGTCCATGCCACGTTGCTGGCGTTTGAATATCTCGCATGGAATGCATCGGTGATCTTTGCCGGTATCTTTGCGAAGGCCGATACGGTTATCAGGGAGGCGGACATTAATAAAACAAATATCTTTTTCATAACTGACTGTTTTAATTAGAAAATTTATTTGCTATGGTTATACCTTAAAAAACCGTGCCCGTGGGTCCCTGAAATCCAAAAAAAAAGTTAAAATATGCCTGAGCCCTGAGCCGTGCTGCGTAATGGTTGTTACCCGGAGGGAAGGAATTAACGTCAAAGTAACCGCGGTCGAAATATCGCCTGCTATTGCTTAATTCTTTATATACAACCCCACTGCCATGAAGTTCTTACAAAGCCTTTGTTTATCAGCGTTCTTCCTTGTCATACCGCGTCTTTCTCCCGCTCAGAAACCCATCGGTATTGAAGTGGTGCAGGCGGATCAGGGCGTATCGCCTGACTTTGCCTACCAGGCCATTATGAAGATCGGTTTTCCCGACTGGGATGAGTCGACCACTATCATCGGAACTGATTTCAACGGAGATAATATAGAAGACTTTCTGGTCTACCGCCGGAAGGATGGAACATTTCAAAAATGGTACGGCGATAAGAACATTACGGCCTCTTTTATCAGCTTCCCCAAAGGAGTGGTTGCGCTTCCGGACTGGGACGAGTCGACTATGCTGATCCCCATGGATTTCAACGGAGATGGCAAAATAGATATTCTGGTGTACCGGCCCAAGGATGGAACGTTTGCCAAATGGTACAGTGGCGGACTTATGGATGGGGGTTTTGTTTACCAGGAGATAGGAAAAGTGGGCCTGCCAAACTGGGATGGGTCTACCCGCCTTATCCCTATAGATTTCAATGGGGATGGGAAAATGGATATACTGGTATACCGGCCAAAAGACGGAGTCTTTGCCAAATGGTATAGTGATGGCTCGGTCAGCGCCGGTTTCAATTTCCAGGTGGCGGGGATAGTCGGTCTTAAGGACTGGGATGAAAACACTCAACTGATCCCGATGGATTTTAACGGGGACGGTAAGATGGATATACTGGTATACCGGCCTAAAGACGGGGTCTTTGCCAAATGGTACAGTGATGGAGGGATCAGCGCCGGTTTCGATTTCCAGGTGGCTGGGAAGATTGGTTTTAAAAATTGGGACAAATCCACCCGTATGATACCTGTTGATTTCAACGCGGATGGGAAAATGGATCTGCTCGTCTATAATCCACACGATGGCGCCTTTGCCAAATGGTATAGCAACGATGTCATAGGTCCGGACTTCCTCTTTCAGACAGAAGGAAAAGTCGGCTTAAAAGACTGGGACAATTCCACCGTGCTGATCCCGGCGGATTTTAACGGGGATGGGAAACCGGATATCCTGGTTTATAATCCGCATGACGGCGCCTTTGCCAAATGGTATGGAGATGGAAATATCCGGCCCGATTTTGATTATCAGGCGGTCCGCCAGGTCGGATTGAAAAATTGGGACAGGTCGACCCAACTGATCCCTATCGACTTCAACGGCGATCATGAAATGGATATTCTGGTGTACCGTCCAAAGGACGGGGTATTTGCCAAATGGTATAGTGACGGGTCTGCTGGCCCGGATTTCAATTATCAGGTAGCCGGCAAGGTCGGTCTGATGGATTGGGATGCGTCCACTGTCCTGATCCCGGCGGACTTTAACCGGGATGGGAAAACGGATGTGCTGGTGTACAGACCCAAGGATGGCGTCTATGCCAAGTGGTATGAAGCCGGAGATTTTACCGGCATCGAGGTCAGCCAGGCTATTCAGAATATGAGCCATACAGTGCCCTTGTGCGCGGGCAAAAGGACCTGGGCAAGAGTCTATCTTAAAGACCTTTCACCGGCCCCGATAGCCGTCAGAGGAACCTTAACAGCCACCAATCTCTCCACGGGGCAGACGGCAGCCATTCCTTCATTGTCTGCCGTGACCGTAGACCCGGCGAAGAACGGGCAGATGAGGGTCAAGCGGGAAAGCCTTTCGCTCAGTCTTAATTTTCAGTTACCCGCCGACTTTACCGTCGAAGGGGCCTTCCAGTACGCGCTGACAAATATCACCGATGCCAATACCGGACTTACTATCGGCTGTTCCAATTGCGACAACAGCCGGACCGTCTCCTATAAACAAACGCCTCCCATCCGTATCCGGATGGTGGGGCTGCAATATACCACCGGCAAGGGTGCAGCAACCACGATGAACACTCCCCGGCAAGACGATTTTAATCTTTTAAAATCCTGGCTTATCCGGGCCTATCCCAGCGGGCAGGTGCTGGTGTCGCAGGTAACGGTCAATGCTACTTCGGACTGGATGTTTAGCTGCGATGATGCGAACGGTCAGTTGTCTTCCATGCGTAACGACGAGATCGATAACATTTCGGTCGATCCGCGAACGCATTATATCGGCCTCGTGTTCAACAGCGGTGGGTTTATGCGGGGATGTTCATACGTACCCTCTCATGCATCTTCCAGCCCCACCGGCCCTACTTCAGGAGGAAATGTACCGGTCAATGTCACCGGCGATAACGACGCATCCTTTGGAGATTGGTATGCCGGGCACGAATTGGGTCACTCATTCGGGCGCAATCATCCGGGATTTTGTCCCGAGAATTCCCATGACGACGATCATTTCCCCTATCCAAACGGGCAAATCTCTACCGATGACGGAGATTTTACCGGACTGGACGTAGGTGATTTCGCTAACGGGGTACCCGCAAGAGCACTGCCTGGGGCGTCCACCTTTGACATCATGACCTACTGCAACCAGCCTCAGTGGCCCAGCTACTATACCTATGCGGGAATATTGGATCAGTCAGGCAGCGAGGACCCTTCCGCGAGTGGTGCACCGGCCGCCGGTGAGCAGAAATCCCAGGCACAGATAAGGGACAGTGATCTGATCAATATCGTCGCCTCCGTGAACCTCTCCCAGCGAACGGCGAAGATCCAGTTCGTCAACCGCCTTCGCCACGCCCAGGTCCCGGAATCGACGGAAAGTCGCCGGGCCACGATCCGGTTGTTGGATAAAGAAAAGAAACTACTCGGCGAATATCCCGTCCTCGTCAGGGTAAGTACCGACAGACGCCCGGGTCAGGACAGCACGGCGCTGATCGACGCCATTCTGCCATATAAAAAGGGGATCGCCTCCCTGGAAATTACTTTGCTGGGAAAGGTGGCTGCCGTGCGGGCCGTATCGCCGCATGCACCTGTCGTGCAGGCTATTCAATATGTAGATGCGAAGAAAAAATTCCCCCGGATGGATGGCCTGTATATTTCATGGAAAGCAGAGGATGCCGACAAGGACTCTTTGTCCTATATTGTACAGGCGAGGAAGGAAAAGGGTATTTGGGAAACGGTGGCCGTGGGCCTCAGGACACCCGGTCTTGTACTCACCCGTCAGCAGATCGGTCAGGGTCAATGGACGGAACTTCGGGTGATCGCCAGCGATGGGTTTAACAAGTCGGAGCCGGTGGAGTATAGAATAGGGGTTAAGTAGAAGGGGCATTTAATTTCACCAGTTCGTTCTTCCTATACAGCCCAGGCAGGCTGACCGACTTTATACGGAATTGGCTGCGTCTTTTTATAGCAGGTTTTCCGGATTCGGTGACGACTTTGATACCTGGATCGTAATAAATCTTTCCGGCAGCCATTTGCCGGAGAAAAAGCTCAAAATCGGTTCCTGTTCCCAGGATCACGCTATTCCCATATCTGTATTTTCTTTCCGGGCCATCTTGCGACATGGAAGGGATATAGCAAGCCTGGCTATGTTTTCTGCTCCAATGGATCATTAAGCTGGAGAAGCTCCAGGCGGCGGCCATATTATCTTTCCCATCTATCAGCGCAATTTGCCCATCTGCGTTCCTGATCTTACCGGCGCCGGTATCAAACCCTATGAGCTGCATAGTAAGCCCTGTTCTCGGATGCCTTTTTCCGGTGATATGGATACCGCCAAAATTCCTCCGGTTTTGCCGTCCCCTGAGGTCATCGTACCCGTATCTATGGACAAATGCCTCCACGCCTTCTTCTTTGTAAAGACCAGCCGTAGGCTCGGGCGTCATCAGCGTGATTATCGCGCTGTTTAATCTGCTGAAATTTCTGACACTAAACTGTTTGAGTTCCCATCCCAGATAATCGGGTTCGGAATAGCCATTAGGGGTAATTCCCAGTTCAGCCTCCAGCGTATAGCCACCACAGTTGGGTGAGGTGCATGGAAGTATATGGTTGTGTTTGTCCAGCCTTTTTGAGGTGATCCATTCCAGGGCGCTGATCCTCGTTAATTCTGCAATCAGTCTTTGCCGGTTATTGGTGATCTCCGGAAGATCCATTATCTGAAAAACACCCAGCGCGTCTGTGTGGAGAAGATTGAATTCATTGGCTATTGCTGAATCCGGCGCTGCAACATAGCCAAGTATCCTGCCATCACCCGCGACGGAAAGAAAGAGCAATCTTCCGGCAAGCCGCTGCGTCATCAGGTCCGATGGAGGATGCTGACAACCCTTTAGAAATCCAGAGAAACGGACTTCAGGATATTTGGGATATAAAATAAGCTGAGCATTTGGAGCGAGGGAGATCTGCCCCTCTTCGGTTATCCAGCTGAAATTCAGGCCGGCTTTGAATCTTTCTCTTTCCCAGTCTCCGGCGGGCTCAGTTTCTATCGATGATATGGGGAATATATTGAGGATCTCAAAGCTTCCCCCCAGATAAATCTGATTTTTGGAATTATCATTAGGGGCGAGCTGTTTTGCATATATCTTCCGGCAGCCGTTGGCTGCAAAAATGGAGTTTATATTGACAAGGTTCATTTCTTCTTTAACAGCTCTTTTACCAGTTGTCTGGCAACGGACTGTATGAGCGGAACGGTGACCGAGTTGCCAAACTGTTTGTATGCCTGGGTGTCGGACACCGGAATCACAAACTGATCTGGGAATCCCTGTAGTCTGGCGCATTCTCTCGGAGTCAGGCGTCTTGGATTTTTCCCTTTCTGCGGGATCAATATTTCGGAGCCGTCTTTGTAATACCGGGCTGAAATGGTCCTCGATATTCCATCCAGGTCGACAAGGCCAAAGCCAAAACCATTGCCTTTCTCCTTGTGTTTGGCCGCATAGTTCTGAAGATATTGCCAGAGTTTATTACTAAGCGTGTATTTGCTGTCGGCCTTTGGATCCAGTATTTCCCGGATGACCTTCGAAGGCTCGGGGAGTTTGGGGAATTCAAAGTTTTCTTTTCCGCCAAAAACTTTTGTGTCAAAACCCACGATGATGATCCTTTCTCTGTGCTGGGGTACAAAATGTTTGCCGTCGAGGACTTTGAAATGAACGGAATAGCCAAGTTCTTTCAGGGTGTTCGAAATGATGTTGAAGGTATTTCCCTTGTCATGCGAGATGAGGTTCTTTACATTCTCGAGCATAAAAGCTTTTGGTCTTTTGTGCTGTATGATCCTTGCGAGGTCGAAAAACAGCGTCCCCTGCGTCTTGTCCAGAAAGCCATGTGCCCTTCCCAATGCATTCTTCTTCGAAACCCCAGCGATCGAAAAGGGCTGACAGGGGAATCCCGCCAGGAGCAGGTCATGATCCGGAATGTCCGCTTCATTTATTTTGGTGATATCGCCGAATGGCACTTCTCCAAAATTGACTTCATAGGTTTTTTTTGCCTGATTGTTCCATTCGCTGGTAAATACACATTTACCGCCCTGGCTCTGATAGGCCAGCCTTATTCCACCTATTCCTGCAAACAGGTCGATAAATTTAAATTTGGGAGTCGTTGGTGGTGCGAAGGGAATATCCCATTTGACAGGAAGGTAAGCGCTGAATTCAGGTGTCTCTTCTATCTTGAGCTGCTGATACCTTTCGATCAGATATTCCTCGGCGCGGGGCTGATAGTATTGTGATACCCCATTTTTGTGATTCTGCAGATAGTGCGTGAGCCAGGCAAACCCGTCGTCTGTCTTATTATCGATTTCAATTTTCAGTTTTTCACGTATCTGAGAGTACTTGTTGGACATTTTAACCAGATTAGTAACTTTTGGGTCTTCCATGCAATTTGGCCATTTTTTGAGGATTTTATCTGTTCTCCCCGTCTAAAGTATCCACCTTCGAGCGTTAATGTGTTAATAACTATGCTTCGATGGCTTTATGCGATGAAACTTGCTGAATGCGGGGAGGGCGGATCCGGGGGTAATATACTAAAAATATTGGGAATATGGATAGGATTTTTAGCAGAATGAATATGGCTCCTGGTTTCATTTGCCAGACTGGGAGGTCTTCCTCTGATTGTCGGTGAAAGAGCTGGTTTGGAATTGGTCGCCGCCCCCAGCGGACATATTTTAGACGGACAGGTCTCCGGTTGGTGGCAAAAGAAATGTTTGGCTTAATTTTTATCAAGTATGTGTAGTCTGCTGGTTTATAATTTAATATTAGCACTAATGTCGTTATAAAGCAGTAACTTCTCCATCACTGAGAAATAGCATTTCCGGGGTGGGTATTTGCCTATGAGCAGTTTTCTTCTTTCTGACTGCCGCACGGAAATTTAGTTCCCTTTCCTTGCAAAAGGGGAAACGGATTGGTTAAGCAAAAATTTTATTGGCGAAGCTGTCAGGCAGGGACCAGGAATTTATTAACCAGACAGGAAATGAATAGAATCAGCAAATCAGATGAATTGATCGAGGCCAAAAAGCGCCTTTTTTTCCAGAGTGAAGAAATGGATAAGCGTGCTGCGGAGCTGATCCTTATCAACAGAGAGCTTGTTTTTCAAAACAAGGAGATCGAAAGGCAGGCTGCCGAACTGATCGTTGCCAATAAGAAGCTGGCTTTACAAAAAGAACAAAGCGTAAAAGAAGCTTCGGATTACAAGTATGCCCTGAACGAATCGTCCATCCTGGCCATTACCGATCAGAAAGGCATCATCATCCACGTGAATGCAAATTTCTGCAAAATCTCCAAATACGAAGCCGCTGAGCTGATCGGGCAGGACCACCGCATAATCAATTCGGGCTTCCATCCGAAGGAGTTTATGCGCGATATGTGGGTCACCATCTCAAGGGGGAAGATATGGAAAGGGCAATTGAAGAACAGGGCTAAAGATGGAACCCATTACTGGGTGGATACTACGATCGTTCCCTTTTTAAATAAGGAGGGCAAACCTTATCAGTATGTGGCTATCCGTGTGGATATCACGGACCATAAGAATGCAGAAGAAAAGGTGATCCAGGCCTATAAGGAAAAGGAGGCCGTGCTGAATCGGATCAGCGATGGGGTTGTGTCGTTTGACAACGACTGGCGGTATACGTTTATCAATAATGCCTCATTGGTCATGCATCCGCTGGGAAAGGAGAAAACCCTGGGCAGGGTGCTCTGGGACGTGCATCCGGAAATCAGAGGCACGGTGTTCTGGGATAAATACCACGAAGCCATGCTCACCGGGAATGTTACCGAGATCGAAAGCTATTATGCTCCGAGGGGCGTCTGGTTGTTTGTCAAGGTCTACCCATCGCCCGATGGCCTGACAATTTTCTTTAAGGACGTCACCGAACGGAAAAAGATAGAAATGGATCTCGCGAAGACGCTTAAAGAGGTTTCGGATTATAAATTTGCGCTTGACGAGGCTAATATCGTGGCCATTACCGACCAGAAAGGGGTTATCACGCATGTGAATGACAATTTTTGCCGGATTTCGAAATACAGCCGGGAAGAGCTGATCGGGCAGGACCACCGGATCATTAATTCGGGTCATCACTCAAAAGAATTTATCAGAAATATCTGGGTTACCATTGCCAGCGGGAAAGTGTGGAGGGATGAGATCATGAACAAAGCGAAAGATGGGACTGTTTATTGGGTGGATACGACCATCGTCCCCTTTCTGGACGAGGCGGGCAAGCCCTATCAGTATGTCGCTATCCGGGTCGATATTACCCAGCGGAAACTGGCGGAACAGGAAGTAGGCATCCTGAACGAAGGCCTGGAATTACGGGTGAAAGAGCGAACGGAGGAGCTGGAATCTTTTTCCTACTCCGTATCGCACGATCTCCGGGCGCCCTTGCGGGCGGTGAATGGCTATGCGCAAATGCTCAGGGAAGACAAGGACGTAATGCTGGATACCGAATCCAGGCGCATCGTGGATAATATAGTGAATAATGCCACCCGGATGGGCCAGCTCATCGACGATCTCCTTGCTTTTTCGAGGCTCGGACGGAAGGAGATGGTGATGCTGAATATACCGATGAAGGATATCGTGGAGAACCTTTGTAGTGAAATTAAAAACGAATTCGAAAGCCGCTCCATTCAATTTGAAATAAAGGAATTAAGCCCGATACTGGGCGACCGCGTCGCTATGAAGCAGGTATGGACCAATCTGATTTCCAATGCGGTGAAATTCTCCGCTTTCAAGGAAAGACCGGTCATCGAGATCGGTTCCCAGACTGAAGGCAATGAGGTAATCTACTATATCAAGGATAACGGAGCCGGGTTTGACATGCGCTATGCCAACAAGCTGTTTGGGGTATTTCAGCGTCTGCACAGCAATGTCAGGTTCGAAGGTACGGGAGTGGGCCTCGCTATCGTCCACCGGATAATAACCAAGCATGGCGGTAAGGTCTGGGCAGAAGCGAGGGTAAATGAGGGGGCGGAATTTTATTTTTCGCTGCCAATAAATTCTATATCATGAAACAGGAAATAGATGTGCTGATCGTTGAGGACAATCCCAGCGACGCGGAAATGACGACCAGGGCGTTGAAGAAGAACAACTTTGCCAACCGGCTTTTTCATGTCAGCGATGGAGCTGAGGCGCTTGACTTTATTTTTGGGGAGGGCGAGTATGCCGGTGAGCAGATCGGCCATACCCTGAAACTGATCCTGCTTGATCTTAAAATGCCCAGGGTAAATGGAATAGAAGTGCTGCAGAAGATCAAGGCTGACGCGAGAACGAAGAAGATCCCGGTGGTCATGCTTACTTCCTCCAAGGAAGACCCGGATATTCAGAAATGTTATGATCTGGGCGCGAATGGCTATGTCGTAAAGCCCGTTGAATTCTCCGAGTTTCACAAGACGATCACGAATATCGGCCTGTTCTGGTTGATGGTAAACGAACCTCCTCAATGAAAAAAAAATGAATACCCAAACGAAAATATTGATCGTCGAGCATGACACCCAGGACATTGAACTGCTGAAATACGCCTTGACAAAGGGGGGTATCTCTTACATCTCGGAAGTCGTCGAGAATGAGCTTGATTATTGCGCCTCGCTTGAGCGTTATCAGCCGGATATTATTCTCTCCGACTACTCTTTCCCCTCGTTTGACGGACTGAGGGCTTTTACACTCCGGGAGTCTTTATGTCCCAATGTTCCATTTATATTCGTTTCGGGGGCTATCGGAGAGGAGACCTCCGTGGAGCTGATCAAAAAGGGGGTGACGGATTTTGTGCTGAAAGACAAGTTATTCAGCTTATGTCTGAAGGTGAAGCGGGCGCTGTGCGAATCTCTTGAGAAGCGGCAGAAGATTGGCGCCGAGCAGGACCTGCGAAAGAGCGAGAGAAGATTGTCCAAAGCGCAGGAGCTGGCGCATATGGGTAGCTGGGAGTTCGATTTTGCCACAAACGATATCCTGTGGTCCGACGAGACGTTCCGGATCTATGGAATTGAATGCGATCATTGCAGGCAGTCATTTATGACGGCGCTGTCGTTTGTCCATCCCAAGGATCTGGTCCTTGTCTTAAAGAAGATAAAACGGGCGCTGAATACGTTGAGCGATTTTTCCATCCATTTCCGGATTGTCCGCACCGGTGGGACGGTCCGGCATATTTTTCTGGACAGCAAACTAGAAATTGATGCGATGGGTCAACCTTCGGGTTTCTACGGGATCGTACACGATGTCACGGACACGGTGTTGCTGGAAAATAAGATCGTTCAGGAAAGGCTGACCAGACAAAGGAAGATCTCCGAGGCGGTATTGACCGCGCAAGAAAACGAGCGGTCGTTTATTGGGAAAGAGCTACATGAAAATATCAATCAGATCCTTGCAGTGGTCAATCTTTACTTACAGTTGGCCAGGAGTTATCCTGACGAAACCATTATGTATCTTGATAAATCGAGCAAGATGGTCGGGACGGTGATCGAAGAGATCCGTAAAATTTCAAAGGTACTGACTATGCCGGCGCTGAAATTCATCGGTTTGTTCGCCAGCATCAGGACCCTGGTTTATGATGTCAACCTGACTAATTCGACAAAGGTAGATTTTGAGACCGGAAGCGTCTCTGAAGAATCCCTGAATGAGAAATTGCAGCTGACGCTTTACCGGATCGTTCAGGAGCAAATGACGAATATTCTAAAGCATGCCCATGCGACCAGCGCCACCATTCGTCTGAGCATCTCGGAAGATCAGCTGGTCTTGCTGATCTCGGACAATGGCGATGGATATGATCCGGCTAAAGAAATTGATGGAGTTGGCATTATCAATATCCGGAGCAGGGCCGAGGCCTATCACGGACAGGTCAGTATTTCGTCAAGACCCGGAGAAGGGTACGTCCTTAAAGTTCAGATGCTGTTGAACCCGGAGAATGCGCCGGGTACCGAGGCAGCGGTGTCTTACGTTCCATAATGAGGATGTCCTTCTTTTTGGCCAGCCGTAATCGGGTGTCCGTTGCAGTGACCGGGCGGCCTTGGCAACAAAAAAACCTCCAATTTTAGTCGGAGGTCTTTCAGAGAATTTGAACTTTCAGTTTTCCTGTTGAGTACCCGGATTACAGGGCTGGGTTTGTTCAGTGGTCTTTCTTTCGGATTGGATAGGTCAAAAGTAAGCTGCAATAGCCCCTCATGCAAGGTTAATCCCGGGGCATTGGTGAAACCAGGGATATACACTTACCAAAGAATAAATAAGCGGCCTCTTCCCTGGGCGATAAGATTCCTAAGCCGCCAAATCCCTGACCGGTCAGGTCTATTTTCAACCTTTTCGGGTCAAAATTGTTTATACGGATGGGCTATTCGCCCCATAAACAAAAGCTATGGAAATAGGGATTGACAGTTTTGCCGCCATGTTCACGAACACGACGGGTAATTCGCTGGACGATAAGGATAGTATGGCCCAGCTGCTGGAGCGGATCGAACAGGCCGACCGGGTAGGGCTGGATGTGTTCGGGATCGGGGAGCATCACCGGAAGGGATTTCTGGATTCGGCGCCTGCGCTGATCCTGGCGGCTGCTGCGGCGCGCACGAAGCGTATCCGGCTGACGAGCGCCGTTACGGTGTTGAGCGCGGCTGACCCTGTACGTGTCTTTCAAAGCTTTGCCACGCTGGACCTGATCTCGCAGGGAAGGGCGGAAATGGTGGTTGGGCGGGGCTCCTTTATAGAATCTTTTCCGCTGTTTGGCCTGGAACTGGAAGACTATGACGCCCTGTTTACGGAAAAGCTGGGCCTGCTGCTCCGGATCCGGAATAACGAGTTCGTCACCTGGTCGGGCAAGTTCCGGCCTGCGCTCGACAACCAGCCTGTCTATCCAAGGCCGTTACAAGATCCATTTCCCATCTGGATAGGCGTGGGTGGCACGCCTGCATCGTTTGTCCGGGCCGGCACGCTTGGGCTGCCCCTTATGGTGGCGGTCATCGGCGGGGAAACGCACCGGTTCAGACCCCTGGTCGATCTTTACCGGGAGGCCGGAAAAAAAGCCGGGCATCCACCGGAGCAACTGAAAGTAGGGCTTCATTCCCTTGGCTATGTGGGCAAGACCACGGAAGAAGCGGTCGACGATTTTTATCCTGGCTATGCGGCCGGGATGACGAAGATCGGGAAAGAGCGGGGATGGCCGCCGATGACAAGGGCTTCGTTCGAGGCTCAGCGTGGCCCGAGAGGCGCCTTGCTGGTCGGTGGTCCGGAAGAGGTAGCCGAAAAGATCCTTCGCCACAGCGAAGCGCTGGGTGGCATCTCCCGGTTGACCTTTCAGATGGACAGCGCATCGTTGCCGCATGATGTGCTTATGAAATCCATCGAACTGATCGGGAATACCGTGGCGCCGATCGTCAGAAAAGGAGTGAGTTCTTTAAATCCCTGATATATGGAAATTGCTTTACTGATCGTTATCTGCATATTGCTGGTCATCGCGATCATCCTTATCGTCGTTTCGAGGAGCGATCTCCGCGTAAACCGGGAAGAAAATGCCAGCATGGCCAGAGACAACCGCACCGAACTGAACGCAACCCTGCGGAACATTACGGAACAAAGTCAGCTTGCCCTGAAGGAGATCAACAAAACGCTGGATGATAAAGTGGGGGCCTTGACCGATAAGACAGAAGTCAAGCTGGAAAAAATAAATAACCAGGCCAAAGACGATAACCGGCTGATCCGCGATGCGCTGGTAACGGCCTTTAAAGGCTTTCAGGAAACCTTCGACAGCAATATCAGATCCTTCAACGATTTGCAACGGGAGAAATTCGGGCAGTTGGATGTCAAACAAAACGAGCTGGTCAGAAGCACGGAAACGAAACTGGAAAGTATCCGGGTCACCGTGGAAGAAAAGCTGGAGAAGACGCTCAGCGAAAGGCTGGGACAGAGCTTCGAGACTGTTGGGAAGCAACTGATCGAAGTACAGAAAGGCCTGGGCGAAATGCAGACGCTTGCCCAGGATGTAGGCGGGCTGAAGAAAGTGCTGAGCAATGTAAAGATGCGTGGAGGCTTTGGGGAAGTCCAGTTACACATGATGCTGGAAAGCATTCTGGCCCCTGAACAATACGAAGCCAATGTGGCCACCCGGCAGGGCAGCAGCGAGCGCGTAGAATATGCCGTCAAATTCCCAAACAAAGAAGGCGAAAGAGAATTCGTCTGGTTGCCGGTCGATGCAAAATTTCCAAAAGACGCCTATGAACAATTACAGACTGCCTATGATGCCGGCGATCTGCAACAGATAGATAATGCGCAGAAGGTGCTTGAAGCCGTTATCCGGAAAATGGCAAAGGATATTTGCGATAAATATCTCGATGCGCCGAACACCACCAATTTTGGGATCATGTTCCTGCCCTTTGAAGGTTTGTTTGCCGAGGTGGTCCGTAAGGCCAGCCTGCTGGAGCAGGTGCAACGGGAATATAATGTGATCATTACCGGACCCACCACGCTGGCGGTCATCCTCAATAGCCTTCAGATGGGATTCCGCACACTGGCCATCCAGAAAAGAAGCAGCGAGGTGTGGAAGATCCTGAGCACCGTAAAGAAAGAGTTCAGTCAGTTTGGCGGTATGCTTGACAAGGCCCAGAAGAATATCCAGACGGGTCTTAACCAACTGGATGATGTCGTCGGGGTGAGGACCCGGGCTATCCAGCGGCAGCTTAAAGGGGTGGAGACGTTGAAGGATGCCGGGGAGCATATTGGGATCACCGATCTGCCCGATACGGAGTTGCCCGATACGAATATGCCCGATACCGATCTGCTGGATGGGCTGGGGGCTTGATCAGGGGGTATGAACTGGTTGTATGATCAGGGGGTATGAGGGATAGAGGCAGCGCCGCCGCCCTTCAGGGCTGAGGCCTTTTCATAAAATCTTTGCGCGGTCGATCTGTCGCCCTTGGCCATATAAAAATCACCCATGGCCCCGTATGCATTAAAACTTTTTGGGTAGTTTTCGATATTCATATCGAGGAAGTAGAAGGCTCTGTCAAACTGCCGTCCGCCTCTGAGCTGGTGGGCAAGGCCCTGTAAGAGCTGTTCGGGTGGCGAGAGGGTGTACCCCATCTGTCTGCTCAGCATTTTATAATGCGCTGCGATCAGCGTATCTCCTTTGTAGGACGGTTTAAAAAATTCCCCGAAGGGTATCTGGTAGCTATAGAATTTAAAGAGTGCGCGCAAACCGTCGTATTCATCGATCATCGAGACCGACCCGTGATCGTAGTCGGGGTAATATTTCCAATTGAACGATAAGCCATTTTGTGGATGGGCATTCAGATAATGGCCCAGTTGCAGGATGGAGCGGATATGCAGGGTGGAGAAATTGGTATCCTTTTTTACCTGGATCGTATCCATCCCACCGGGCATCGTGTTGGCCATGGCCAGGAACAGGGAACGGCCGGTGAAGGTTGGTTTCTTTAGGGTAAGGTTTGCCTGTTGTAGCAGTTGCTGATCGCTCCACCACATACTGGGGTCGCTGGCCAGATATGCATTAAAAAGATTTGTATGATGGAGGAGGATATGCATGGTCATCAGACCGCCGAAGGAATGACCGATGAGCAAGCGGTAGGGGGCGGTTGGATAAACAGAATCGATATGCGGCATGAGCTCCTTTTCGAGGAACGAGATAAAATTTTCACCGCCACCTGTATGCGCAGCGGAGGCGCTGTCCAGCATAGGAGCAAATGTGGCATGGGTTGGGGTAAGGTCCCGGTTGCGGTCGGTATTCGGTATCCCTACGAGGATCATTTGCGGGAACATGGTATTCCCCCCGCCGCCGCCCATCTGCCGGAGCATGACGGCGACGGTTGAAAAATTGGATTCATCCCCATCCAGGAGATAGACAACGGGATAGCGTTGGGGGTAAAAGATACCATCGGGTGAGGTAGTGTCGGGCATGGATACCCATAGTCTCCTTTTCTCGCGGAGGATCTTCGAGTACACGCTGTCCGATCTTCCTATCGTGATGGTGGCGCTGGGCTGGGCATGGGTGATAGCGGTTGAAATCAGTAAAAAACAAAATAAGACCGGCTTCATACTTGCTGTATTTTCAACAAGTTTAGGGTTTAAAAACATCCCGTTTTTACAAATGTGATGAACAGGCGTAAAAACGGGATGGGCTAATCCTTTATCAGCTTCAGGGTCTGTGTCCCTTCTTTGGTCATGATCTTCACCAGATACAATCCGCAAGGGAAGTTCTGACCAAACTGGTAGGTATGTGGCGCTTCGCCTTTTGTCTGCCAGACGATGTGCCCGAAAAGATTGAATACCTGTATTTCAACTGGTTGCTCTGTGCTGCTGCTGAGCGACAGGGTAAAGAAGGTCGTGCTCGGATTGGGCCAGACGGTGGCCCGCACGGAATTATCGTCGTTTCCTCCTTTTGGTCCGCGGTTCTGAATGTTGATCGTGGTCTGATCGAGGGCGATGCAACCGTGATCATCTTTTACCGATACCTGATAAGTCCCCGGAGAAAGATTGCCGAAGGTTCCGGAAGGCTGATAGCTGCTGCCATTGTCGATGCTGTACTGATAAGGAGCCGTTCCACCCGTTCCGGTTACGGTGAAGGAACCATTGGCGTGTCCATAGGTCGCGTCGGCCCGGTCGACGACTTTGAGCGACAATCTGAAAGGCTGATCAACGATGGTAACGGCAACTGCAAATTGTCCGGACAGGTCGTCTTTGACAAAGACCACATAAATACCGGTTGAAACGGAGAAGCTGTTGCTGGTCTGAAACGGCATACCGTTCAGGCTGTACCGGTATGACCCGGAACCACCCGTCACATTGACCATGATCGTGGTCTGCCCGCCATGACAAAGGATCTTGCCGGCAGTGATCGTTGCCGAAGGGTGACCGAATACGGAAACAACGGTCGTTGTGTATGCTGTGCAGCCGCCAGTGGTCAGGGTATAGATTATGGTCGCCGTACCTGACGTAATGCCTGTTACGATGCCGGTGGAAGGATCGATGGATGCGTTGGTGCTGTTGCTGGTCCAGATCCCGCCCGGCGTATTATCGGTCAGGTGGATGGTCTTACCAATGGCAACTGAAGTGCCTCCGGGAGCCATGATCGGCGCGACGGTCAACGGGGCCGGTTGAGTGATGGTAATATTGGCGGCGGAGAATTGTTTGCTGGCGTCGACGACGGAATCACGGTATGTTCCGGCGGGGAGGCTGGTGAAGACCCCGGTGGAATTATGTTGGGTTGTGCCGCTGGTGGAGTTGGTCAGGTAATAAGTATATGGCGCAGTCCCACCACTGACGGTAAAGCTTACGGAACCGGTAAGGCCATTGCAGGTGGCATTCGTGACCGTGGAGGTGACCAGCAGTTTTGCTGCGGGTGCATAGGAGCTGTCGGTAAGGGTGTAATCGGCAAATTGAGCTGTTGAAAAAGGTTGTACTTTGAGGTAGTAGGTGCCCGCGGCGAGGTTGTTCAGGGAGATAGAGTCTGTTGCGGGACCGTTGCCGTTAAAGACTTCCCTGGATCCGAGCTGCGTGGCGCCGTTGGCGGCAAAGAGCCATAGGTTCACGTCGAGGGTGTTGTTACTGTAGACACTGCCTCTGGCGGTGGTCAGGAATGCCTTGAACAAACCCGGGCCGGTGGTGGTGACCTTATACCAGTCTGCGGAATCGCGCACGTGATTGTAATAATAGCCGACATGACCGGTGGTTTTGGTATTTGGCGGCAGGTTTTGGGCAGTAGCTGCGCTGCCGTTTGGTTCCGTATCGGGCGCCAACGCCGGGGTAAAGAGGCTGTCGGTGATCGTATAGGTTGCAAACTGGGCGGTGGAAAAAGGCTGGACCTTTATATAGTAGGTGCCGGGGGCGAGCCCATCGGTCGTGGTCAGACTGGTTGCGGGGCCATTGCCGTTGAAGACTTCCACGGAGCCCAGTTGCGTGGTGCCGTCGTTGTCATAAAGCCATATACTGACATCGAGGGTATTGTTGCTGTACACGCTGCCTCTGGCCGTGGTGAGATAGACGCGCAGCAATCCGTCAGCCGTGGTGGTGACTTTGTACCAGTCCGCGGTATCGCGGCGGTTGTTGTAATAATATCCGAGATGTCCGGTCGCGCTGGTATTGACGGGCAGGTTGATGGCCGTCGCTTTGTTGCCGTTGGGTTCCGCATCGGCCGCCAGTTTTGGGGTAAAGAGGCTGTCGGTGATCGTGTAGTTTGCAAACTGGGCGGTGGAAAAAGGCTGGACCTTTATATAGTAGGTGCCTGGGGCGAGGCCGTCGGTCGTGATCAGACTGGTTGCGGGGCCGTTGCCGTTGAAGACTTCCACGGATCCGAGCTGCGTGGTGGCGTTGTTGTCATAGAGCGTTACGTTGACATCGAGGGTGTTGGTGCTGAGCGTGCCGCCCCGGACGGTGGAGAGGTAGACGCGGAGCAGGCCATCGCCGGTGGTGGTAACCTTATACCAATCCGCGGAGTCGCGCTGATGGTTGTAATAGTAACCGAGGTGACCGGTCGTGCTGGTATTGAGCGGCAGGTTGATGGCCGTTGCGGCGGCGCCGTCTGGCTCGGGGTCGGTGGTGAGGATGGCCGGTGTAAAGGTGCTGTTGATGGTATAGTTTGCAAACTGGGCGGTGGAGAAGGGCTGGATCTTTATATAATAAGTGCCTGCGGCCAAGCCATCCGTTCTTATAAAATTTGTTGCCGGTCCGTAGCCATTGAAAACTTCTACCGAACCGAGCTGCGTAACAGCATCATGATCGTAGAGCGTTATATTGACATCGAGCGGGTTCGTGGTGGTGGTACTGATGGCACTGCCTCTCGAAACCGACAAATTTACCTGTAGCAGGCCGTCACCGTTGATCGTTACCTTGTACCAGTCTGTGGTATCGCGCAGGTTATTGCCATAATAACCTACGTGCCCAGTCTTGTCCGTACTGAGGGGCAGGTTGAGGGCTGTGGCGGGAATGCCGTTCGGCTCCGCGTCGTTGGCGAGTGCTGCCGGTGTAAAGACGTCGGAAAGCGTATAGGCGCCGAAGCTGTTAATGGCGTAGGGTTTGATCTGTATGTGGTAGGTACCGGGGGTGAGGCCGTCCGCATTGATGGTACCGGCCTGCGCGCCGTAGGCTTCGCCGGGGGCTCCTATAATGGTGGCGCCGTTCTGGTCCTGAAAGTATATCAAAAGATCGGCGGTACCTGCTGCGGTCAGTTTGAGCTGGAGGAAGCCATCGGCCGGAATGCTGATGGTCCATGCATCCGGGGTCGCGCTGGTCATATTGCCGTTGACGCTGCCGTTCAGCGCCAGGGCGCCGCCCTGGGCAGTTGCCTTATGATTCAATATCAGGAATATGGGGGCAAAGAGAAGGGGTAAAATTTTTTTCATGCTGCTCGTTTTATTTTGGTGAGTCCATGCGGGTGATGGATGGGCGGGTACGAAGGGCTTAAAATTAGGCTGGAAAGAAACGGGGGAAAAGGCTGAATCGACAGACTGCGGTTTAAATCGATGAAGTGGGGGAGCAATGGGCTGGAAGGGATCGCAGCCTGGGGCAGCATTCTGAGCAAATTGACGGTCGGGCAGAATGTGGCGCTGTCGGGTGGTCAGTGGACGTTTGCGGCGATTGTTTGCAATGGGATCTTAATCTCCAGTTTACAACCTTTTCCCGGTGCAGACAGGATTTTTGCGTTGCCGTTATAGGACTCCGATCTGTTCCTGATATTTATCAGGCCAATGCCGCCCTGCTTTTTCTTTGTATCAAACCCGACCCCATTGTCTTCAACTATCATATCGACATTTCTTTTATCCGAAGCTACCTGAATCGTGATAAGGGATGCCCGCGCGTATTTTTCGATATTGTGCAATTGCTCCTGTACGATGCGGTAGAGTGTTTCCTTTATGCCTGCCGGCACATTATTTTCATCGAGATGGCCGGTATCGAGTCTTATTCTCCGGGATGGGTTCATGTAATTTACGGTAAGAAATTCCAGCGCCTCGAGGAAACTGCTGTCTGCAAACCGCGGCAGGACCATCAGGTGCGAAAGGTTCCGCGTTTCAACCAGGGTTTCTTCCACATGGCTGATACAGTCCTCAACGGCTGAAATATTCAATTCTTTTTCGGAGATGGAATACTGCAATTTCATCTTGATGGCCGCCAGCAACTGACTGATATTGTCGTGCAATTCCTGTCCTATCTGGGTGCGTTCGTGTTCCTGGGCCTGTAGCATGGCCCTTGTAATGCTTTTTTGCTGGTCCATCTTACTGGCCAGCCTTTCCTGTTCCAGCCGGCGCAATTCGGTGATATCAATATGCATCACCACCGCCCCGGCGGATTCACTGCCGAGCAGGCGGCTGACAACCATCCGGTAGCAGCTTTTTGTTTTCGGTGTTTCGCAGGCATATTCATAGACAAACTCCTTTATTTTATTGTTTAGTACCGCAGCTAGCCCCGTTGTCACTTCCTTCACATCCCCCTGGTGCTCACCGGTTGCTATTTTTGCACCCGCCAGGTAATTATCACCCACGCCGTACTGACTGCCAATAAAACTATTGCTGTCGGCATGATTGCGCCAGGCATCGTTCACGTCAATAATGACCGCTTTGTCATCCAGTAAGGCAATATTTGCAGGAAGTGTATTTAGAATAGTCAGCAACCTTGCGGCATCGGCTCTTTTTTTGCTGAGGCTGTTCTTCAGATATTCTTCTGCTATCTTACGTTCGGTGATGTCACGGGAAATACAAGCCGTTCCCATCACGGCATTTCCTTCATATATAGGATGGAAAGACATTTCTGACCAGGTATTCCCGTTAAAACCGGAATGTTCGGTTGTAAATGTTTCCCCTGCAAATGCACGCTCATAAAATTCGCTGAACATCTGCAACTGGCTGGCAGAAAAACCCGGTCCTAAAATGGTTCCGCCACTTGCAATGCTTTTGCCGGACAGTCGGGAGACCATTTTATCGAATGCCTGGTTGGAAGTGATCAGGTTGAAATCCCGGCTGACGCTCCACATCGGGTCGTCTGTGTTATTTATCAACGCATGCAGGTTACTGCGATCAAATTCGCGCTGTTGTTCCGCCTTTTTACGTTCGGTAATATCTCTGAAGAAAATTGAGAGCCCATCGGCCGACGGATAGATATGGTTTTCCAGCCAGACATCCATTGGCAGATAATATTCTTCAAAATGGATGTAATGTTGTTCATCCAGGGCCTTGTGATACACATGATAGAATGGCTGGTCGACGCCTTCAGGAAATTCCGTCCAGATATTTTTGCCGACCAATGCTTCCGGGGAACGGCCCAGGATCTCCCCCGCTTTCCGGTTGACATAGGTATAGCACCAGTTGGTATCGATGGCCACAAACCCATCTGAAACCCTTTCCATGATCGTGCGATAATTTTCTTCACTTTTCAACAATTTTTCTGTTGCTTTTTTCCGATCGCTGATATCGATGGATAGAATAAAAAGCCCTTCCGGCACCGGCTGGATGCTCAATTGAAAATTCTTTTTTGCCCCATCCGGAAAGACAAATTCCGTCTCCAGCTGTTCAGGAACCCGCTGGTCCATGCAACGCTGCAATGTCTTGAATAAATCGGTCTGCCCGATCCCGGGATATTTTTCCATTAATGTATGTCCGATCAATTCCGTATTTGTGTAATGGCTGTATTTTACGAGGGACTGGTTTACATATATATATCGCCAGTCCCTATCGTGGATCTGAATCCCCTCCAGCATGTTGTCAAGGGTGTTCCGGAATTGTTTTTCACCTGTAATTAACTTTTCCTCTGCCTCCAGGCGTTCGGTTACATCGTTGGCCAGAATAAGCCGCGCCGGTGTCCCTTCAAAAAGGATATCGTGCGCAATGATCTCCACCCGGATGACCCTGCCATCTTTTTTAGAGTGCTTCCAGATCCCCCTGTTATATTTGCCATCGGGCGTGTTAGACGAAAAATCCCATTGCTTAAAGATTACTTTTTCTTCATCTGTCCTGATGTCCAGGGCCGTCATGGAAAGGAATTCCTTCCGGCTATAGCCATATTGGCGGAGCGCCTGTTCATTTACATCCAGGAAACGAAAGCTTGAAATTTCGAGAACAAACATGGCTGCCGGGTTATTCTCAAACAGGTAACGGTATTTTTTTTCGCTTGAAAAGATGGCTGCCGTCTTTTCTTTGACCCGGTCTTCCAGTTCGTTATTTAAGGTAAGCAAAGCGGTTTCTGCTTTTTTCCTTGCCGTGATATCTCTTATCAAAACAAGGTTCCCGATTATTTTTCCTTCGGCATCTTTCAGGTGGGAGGCAGTCGACAGTACATTCAGTGGGGCGCCCGATCTGGTGTAGTAGACCAATTCGCCAGTCCAGAAACCATTTTTACCGAGTGAGGCCAGGATCTCCGGCCTGGATTCGGCAGGATAGGCCGTTCTTAAAATCTCTGTGGTGCTTTTTCCAACCGCTTCTTCCTCTGTCCAGCCCAGTAGTTTTTCGGCATCTTCGTTCCATCGGGTAATAATGAAATCGTTGTCGGAAGAAATGATGGGGTGCTGGATACTATTGGCAATGATCGCAAGGGAACGTATATCGTCTTCTGTCTTTCTTTTTACCGTAATATCCCTGGTCACTTTTGCATATCCGTAGAGTTTATTTTTCTTATCATACAAGGCGGTAAAGACAATATCCGCATAAAAGGAAGAACCATCTTTCCTCAGGCGCCATCCGTGCGTTTCCAGGTGACCAATCTGGACTGCCTTTTGCAAATTGGCCTTTGGCAATCCCCTCTTTATGTCTTCTGCAGTATAAAAAACATCTATCGGCTGTCCGATAATTTCTTCTGCCGTATACCCTTTTATCCTTTCCGCCCCGATGTTCCAACTCGCCACCCTTCCATCTATATCCAGCAGGAAAATGGCGTAGTCCTTTACACTGCTCACCAATAATTCGAAATCCTTGTGCGTGCGGCGAGCCCTTTCCCCGATGCTGAATAGTTGTCTTTTTCGCTGGATGACAGGAATAATGAAGGTAAGACCGGTGAGGGCTAAAAAGGAAAGAAAAGCCTCCGGCCAGGTGATGCGGACAGGTAACAGAAGAACCGCTGCCAATATTGGTATGGCTATGGCAACAGGGAATGTATTCCGTAAAGTGGTTTTCATGGCAATCGTTGAAGCATGCTGATTTTGTCGCAAATTCTGTAAAGAGGAGAGATGGGCTTGCCTGGAATACCTATAAGGTACGACTTATATAACAGAAATTAGATATGAGTTTTATTGAAATTCAGATATCCTTTAAAATTCTCACCAGCCTTTTTGCGATGACCGAGTCGCCCTGATCGGAGGGGTGGAGGCCATCGTATGTCATGCCCATGGCATTTACCGGGTAGGGGTATTCATCCGTGGCAGGATCGAAGGGGATGCCGATATAATTGGGGTAGGGATAGTCTTTATAGGTGCCGGTCTGTGGGTCCTTCAGGTGTTTGAACCGGACGAGTCGTGAGACGGAGAGGCATTTTTCATGATAAAGATCGATGACTTTCAGCTTTTCAAAGCGGCCGATCGCGCGGATGGCATTGGCCACCTGTTCAAGGGTCTGGCCGTCCTTTTCCTTATAAGAACCCCAGGCGTTGTTTTTTGAATTGTTGATATACACGAAGTCGCCGCGCTGCATCGGGGTGATCAAAATGATGGCGGCGTCTTTGTTGAGGCTGCGGAGCTTGTTGATGATGATGCGGAAGGCGCCGTAGATGGTGCTGTCGCCCGTGTTGTTGAGGTAGTCCTGCCAGGCGCCGGGGTGGTTGCTGTGCCACCAGTCGTTGGTGCCGAGGAGAACGGAGTAGACGTCGGCTGTGGCGAGCCCGAGTTTGTCGATGGAGCGGGCGATGTTGCCGGTGGTCCATCCGTTGTGTCCCTGGTTGACATACTTTATATAGGGGAGCTGTGCCACTACCTGTGTCATATAGCCTTTGGTGAGTCTGTTGCCAGTCTCGTTCAGATGTTCATTGAGATAGGTGATGGAATCCCCGATGGCCACCCAGATGAGGGGGCGGTGGGTGAAGGAGGCGAGGGCAAGGGCGCCGGAGAGGAGGAGCAGGCAAACGAGCTTTTTCATGAATTAAAAATAGGGAAAAAATTATTCCTATATTGCCTAGCGGTTCCCCAACAAGCAATCAGAAGTGTGCATGGATATCCATAATTAAGCAGTATGGGAGCCGGAACATATTGAAGAGAGGATCATTGACTATTTTGCAGGAAGACCAAACCAATGGGTTGAATCACTAAAAATAAAAGATTAATATGATTGCTTTTATCCTTTGCCTCGCCCTTTGTGGCCCTGGGTTACCGCACCATCCGCCGAATGTTATGCACGCTGATCAGAGCAATTTAGCTGAAACGGTGAAGCAGCAGGCAGAAGTTATGGGCCAGGCTTTTATGAAGGGCGATTATAAAACCTTTGCCCATTATACCTATCCTCAGATTATAAGAATGATGGGTGGCGAAAAAGTACTGACAACCCAATTGGTTAAGATCACCAATAACATGAAGGAGCAGGGAATGACCTTTAGTAGTATCGGCTTTGGTGACGTGTCAAAAATTGAAAAGAAGAACGGGCAATTACAATGTACAATTCCGCAGCATACTACGATTAAGGTTCCTACGGGCAGAGCCGTCAGCACGTCCACCTTAATAGCCATCTCCACAGATGCTGGAAAATCCTGGACCTTTGTAGACACATCAAATAAGGATATTGCGACAATAAGGAAATTACTTCCCGATCTAAGCCCCGCTATTGTCATACCTCCTCAGCAGCCGCCGGTGAGATATAATGACTGAATCAATAACTCAGGGGACTTATCCCTAATGTTTTATAAGTACACTGGTGGTTTTTATCACCTTATCTGCACCGATAACCTGCAGGAAGTAAACTCCCGATGCGTAATTGGTACTGTTCATGGAAACTACCGGGCTTCCCGAACCGCCTGCTACCGTTGACTGCAGGATCTGTCCGTCCGGGCTGATGAGCCTGACACCCATTCCAGATCCTGTATTGCCAAGGGAAACATTTATGATATTGTTAGCGGGGTTGGGGTACACGCTTATGCTGCTGTTAGACGACAGGGCTACTGTTTTTACCAGTGAATACGTATAACCGCCGTCGAAGTTTTGAATCTTTAACCGGTAGTAATTCACACCGCTTGCTGGGTTTTTATCGGTAAGGGAATAAGCGCTTTCGGTAGTCAGGTCAGGGTTTGCCTGAACCGTTCCCATGCTGCTCCAATTTGTTCCGTTTATACTTTTTTGCACTACAAACTGCTGTATACCGACGCTGTTTGATACACTCCAGGATAATAAGACGGTGCTATTGTTATTAAGAACGGCATCAAATTCAGATAACAGGATCGGCAGCAGCACTGCGTTGCCCACAACGCTGAACTGAGAAAAACTGCTGAAATTCGATGTAGCGGTATGCGTAGCTTCATTGCCGCTACCGGTGCCGGATTGCCATACTCCTCCGCTGTATTGCATGATGCCGATACTGAAACCATAGCCCTGGAAAGACGACCCTTCCAGCGTTGTACCCGAAGAACTCCAGTCTAAATCCAGCGAGGCGTTACCTGTGCCGGCTGTCCGGGTTATGTTCCATTCTGCGTTTACTATTTTTGCTTTATTTGCTGCGCTGAAAGCAGGGCCATTAGCCAATGCGTTGGTCGTAGTCCCCTTGAATGCAAACACGGAATAACTGTTGCCGGCGTTTATTCCTGGATTGAGGGTAGCCGGGAGGTAATTGGTTGACGTGCCGACCGGGAAAGTCGTGGATGTGCTTGCCGGAATATTACTGATGTCCAACTGGCCTGTGGAGGTGACGCCATTGCCGGTGATGATGTAATTGGTCGATGAAGCTCCGGTAATTGCGTTGGCGCCATTGGCGACGGTCAGGGAATAATTCGATGCATCCAGCAAACCATGGGTAAAAGTAAGCTGATTGGTTACGGTCGTAGGTACGGTTAAAATAACGTGTCCGGCCGTATTGGCTATATTTAAATTATAAAAGATCTCGTTAGCAAGGGATGTCGAACTGATCACCTGGGGGACAGATCCCGAGAAAGTAACCGTATTGTTTGCCTGGATAAAGCCGCCTTCATCATCAAAAGCGTAGGTTCCATTACTGCCCATGATGTTGACATTTGGGAAGCCGGTTGCATCAAATGTCATATTAGGGTTTACATAGAGACTCAGCATATTTATATTGCCCCCGTTAAAGGCCGAAACGTTCTTTGGAACGCCCGCCTCAAAATCAATATTTGGATAGTTGGTAGCCGGTTGGGCGTCGACCCCAAAATAAGTGGAACTGGCCTGCGTGCTATAATAGCCCAACTGGACGGTGCCTCCGGTAACTGAATATTGAGTGGCGGCCACATTGGCGCCCCCCATGTCGAGGTCTTCTATATTTGCGTTACAGGCATCCTGCAGGACGATCAGCCCGCCCGACATAAATGTCTTGCCTCCGACTACGTCAGCAAGCTGGAATGTAATCCAGTTCGAATATCCGATTAAGGCAAGGATCATGTTCCCGCCTGTCATATGAAAGTCAATGTAATCGCTGCCGGTTAATGCGTTAAACCCTGCGCCGATGGTCAACAGACCGCTGGCTATATACAACTGAGGAGTCCCCCCGTTGGCACGATATTGAAAATCCTGTCCCGAATTGAATCCCTGACCGGACTGAACATTGACCGTCCCGCCATTCACAAAAAGTTTGCCCGATAAAATGGCATTCCCCGTGTTTGCGTGTTGGGCGAGGAACATGAGGCCGGCATCCGCTTCGATCACGACTCCGTAAGGAATCGTCAATGCAGTGGAGGAGCCGCTGTTATAACAGTCGTGAAGGGTGGCGGGATTATTCATTTTCCAGGTGCCCCGGGTGAACGTCAGATAATAAGTGGCTCCGGCGTTTATTCCCGCGATGAAATTAGCATCCTTCACATCCAGCACCGTGGCTGTCGAACCCATATTCATTACGACCGTGCCTGGTATGGTATAGGTGCCTCCGCCGGTAATGGTGGAATTGGCAGATCCGTTAAATATAAGTGAGGAACCCGCCATCGCGGTAAAAGTTCCGGCATTGCTGAAATCACCTGCAATGCTGAGATCGAAACCATTATTTATGATTACAGCGCCTGTGGCGGCAATTTGTAACCTTCCGCAGACATCGCCGGATGCATTTACCGTCATGGTCATTCCTGCGGGGACAACCACCATGTCTGTAGCCAGGGGCGCCGAGCCCGAGGACCAGTTCGCTCCTGCTTCCCAGGCACCGGATGCCAGGGCGGTATTATTAGCCATTGCTACACCTGAACTCAGCAGTAAGGACAGGGTCAGGATCTGTATTTTAAACGTATGTTTTTGTAACATGGGATAGACTTTATGGTGGAACATAATGTTCTCCATGCCAATTGATCCAGTATCAGACCAGATTTTATGTTGTTGATTATCAACGCAGTATGACGATTGCTCAAAATCAGATTTTCCGGATTTGGGCAGTTATTCCAAAAATGAAACTCGCCTCCGGGGGATTGGCAGGGGAGTCTAATTGTCATCAAACAGCCGGGCCAGCAGCCACATGACGCTGCCGGTGGTATTTGTCCAGATCTCCTTGTAGGTGGCATTCACCTGCATGGGCATGTAGGGCTCATCATCGTTCTCAAAGGTCTCGATGCCCACAGGCACCGCACCCACCACATCGCCGGCATAGGCGCCGTAGAGCGGCGGGTAGTTATACCCATCGCCATAGATCGTGCTCATGGCAAAAGGGTTGTAGCCAACGATGTATTCCAACTGGCGGGTGGCCAGATCTTTTAAGGCTTTGTCTTTTAAAAGGTCCGCCAGGATAAATGCTGCCTTGGCCTTGCCCATCAGCACCCCGTGAAAGCCTCTGAACTGGTAGGCTACGGGAAAGCGGCGCAGGTAGAACCCGCCACCCAGGTGTATGCCGTTCCTTACCTGTGCATTGTATTCTTCCATCGAGGGCAGGCCAACCCGATCTCCCTCGTGGTATATACCTGAGAAATCCGCGTTGTCCAGTTCATAGATCGCCGATGGCAGGATGCCATACCGGCCCATCGCCGTCGGGCCCATCAGGGTTGAAAGATCATGCAGGTAGTCCGCGTAGGCCTGGCAGGATGCCTTCCATAGCGGTGCATCGGTATGGGCCGGCGCATAGGTCAGCAACATGCTCAAGCCCTCAACCATGAGCTGTTCATCGCAGCGGTGAAAGTATCCGAGGATCCTTTTCTTTTCGTGTGATTCATAAAAGAAACCATGCAGCGGGATGCTCCAGTCGGTGCGCCTGTCTTTTTGCTGGCAGCTCATGACCACCCGCGCATATTGTGCGGCCCGGTCGAGGTAAATCTTTTCTTTGGTCAGGCGGTACAGGTTCATGGCAGCAGTTGCACCCAGCGCATATAAATCCACTTCATTCTTGCCGGGGACCGGAGTGGTCAGCAGTTGGTTTGCAAAGCCAAAATCTTCTATCGCACTCTTGCGGCAGAGGCTGCTGAAAACCGGGTCATCGTGCTGATAAAAAGGAGCGGCGATCGCGCAATAAGATGCCGCGATAAAATTATCGCTTGGGTTGTTGGTGGCCTTGCCCTGCATATCATCTTTGGTTCCCGTAATATTATCGGACCAGATGCCGATGATCATACCCCCGTCCCGGTAGCCATCGCCAAACTTTGTCTGGAGGGTCCAGTTCAGCCCCCAGCGTGCTTCTTCCAGCAGGCGCTTGTACAATGCCGGGTTTTTATTTCTGACGGATCTGGCCAGATCAAGCATGGCGATGCCGCTCCTTGCGGTATTGCCGATGCCCTGTGTAAGGTCTGCCGCGTCATGCCAGCCGCCGCTTACATTCAGTTTCCTGCCATCGGGATGGACAACCGTTACATCGGTGTGGCAGGGCTGGTGGATGCCCGGCTGGTCGTAGCCGCAGCGTTCGGTATAGAAGAAATTGAGCGTATGCCATGCGGTGGCCAGGTAAGCATCCTCGCCAACCGGGAAGGGCTTTGTCGACAGATTGCCGGTCCTGAGTATGTAGTATCCCGGGGTATTAAAGCCGCTGAAATCAAGCCGCACAAAGCCACTGTCCAGCCGTTGTCCCTGGCCTGTAAAAACAACCTTTTTATTTACATCGATAAGCTGAAACCTGGTATCATGGACGTTTTGCACAAGCGCTTGTTTTACCGCAGCTTTTTTGTACCCGCTGTTGCTGTAGGCTATGGCATTCCGGCGCAGGCTAAAGCCTCTTGTGTTCTCCGCCTCTACTTTTTCGATGCGCATATCGTCCACGTACAGCTTCATGGTATCGGCCGCACCTTTTGGCGAACCCGTAAGCATGATGTTCACGGAAAAGCCGGTTACGGAATCCCGGTACAGGTCGGGGATCTCCCAGATGATATGCTGCCACCGGTGCGGGTACACGGTCACGAAATGCTGCCCCTCAAACCGGCCTGGCGTCGGCATGATATGTTTGCCCGCATTGTACAAGGTGCAACCCACAAAAAAGGAATAGAAACCCTCTGCCTCGACATATACCCAAACGGAGAAGCGGTTGTAGCCATCGAGGTTCTCGCCCTTTAAAGGTCTGACCACTTCGGCGGAAGCATAACTGCGGTTGGTCGGGTTTTTTACGGGCAGGGATGTTGGCGTTTCCAGCAGGATGCTGCCTTTGCCGGATAGGGTATGGGAATGGTCGATTTTTATCGTGCCCGGCCCTTTTTGTTGTAAAGCGTTGAAGTCTTCGGCCAGCGGTAGCTCGCGGGAGGATTGCACTTTTTTCTGCAGCCATCTTTGCATGGCGCCATCGGTGGAGTCGGCATGCATGACCGATCGGAGGTTATTGGTTTGATCCAACTGGTTGCGTAAGGTTTGGTTCTGTGCGGATGCGGGGGATTGTATTATCGAGGATACTGTTATGATCAGAAGAATAAGCAGGTGGTGGTGATGTCTGTGCATAATGAGGAAATGAGTGTTGATTGGCGCAAACCAAATTTATGGTTTTGTGAGCAACGGTCGGCGGCGGGGCAGGATTATATGTCAGAAACCGTAATTTTATCGGAAAATATTTTTGATTATGCTAAATCATATAATGGCCGATTTTTATGAGCAGGATCTCCGTAAGCTGATCGAAGAGATCAATTTATTTAAAAATGAAGATGACCTTTGGAGGATCCAGGGTTCGGTGACAAATTCAAGCGGCAATCTTGCCTTACATATCATCGGGGGCCTGAGCTTTCTGATCGGGACTACGCTTGCAAATACCGGGTATGTCCGGGATCGGGACCAGGAGTTTACCCGGAAGGGCGTGGCAAGGAAGGATCTTGTGGCGCAACTGGAAGCGGTTATTCCGATCGTCAGAGAGACGGTGAATGGGCTCAGTCCGGAAGATCTGGAAGCCGGGTACCCAAGATTTTTTGATAAACCTGGGACTACCAAGGGGTATGTATTGATGCGGTTGTTGGTGCATCTGGGTTATCATTTAGGACAGGTAAATTATTTGAGGAGGGTTTTGGAATAAGGGGGAAAGGGATGGTCTTCTGCGAAGCTGACTTTCCCTGCCTTGCCGGCGACGCCATCGAACCCATTGCGGCCGTCATTTCCCCGGATGCCGTTATTTCCGGACGGGTTGCCGTTACCACCGATGCCGCCGCTGCCACCTGTTCCACCCCTTCCGCCCGATCCGGCGTTTCCCGGCTGGCTCTGGGCCGTAATCTTTTCCAGGAAGGAGGCTGCCGCCTTCGTATAGTGTATGACGATATTGCCCCCGTCGTATCCGTTGCCACCCTCTGCACCATCCTCTCCGTTGGCGCCGTTGCTGCCATCCCCACCTGGGCCCTGTGTCGTCGTAGTTGTAGTCTGTGTCGAGCCATCGTCGGCTGTCGTCGTCTGAACGCCGACCGAAACCAGGCCGGCAGAGCCGGGCGAACCCGGTGTGCCATCGAATCCGTTCCTGCCATCCAGGCCGTCTGCGCCCTTGCTTGAGAGGACGAGCGAACCGCCGTTCGTATTCACCAGGTAGTGATAGGTCTTCTTTCCAGTACTATCCAGTACGTCTATTTTTAACAGGGTCGTGTGGAGTAAGGAGTCATAGTAGGCATCGGCTGCAACATCGAGATTATGGCCCCCGGTCGCGGATCGGATGCGGCATTGGTACTGCGCGGTATAGTCGAGCAGGAACTGTAGGGTATCGCTGATAGCGGTGTCTCTGGCCAGCCGGGCGATCAGTCTTACCCGATGATTGACGAAACGCGCAGGATCGGTATCGATCTTCAGGTCGCCTTTGGATTTCGAAAGATGCCCTCCCTCGAAGGAAACGCTGAAATCGTTGCGGTTCTTCTTTTTCGCCGGGAACCACTGGTCGGTAAACTGCTTATTGTCGTAGATGGTGCGCACCCCGAATTGCAGGTGATCGCCAGGCGACTTAGCTGTATTGCCGCTTGTCAGGACGGCGATGCTATCCTCATAGTTGTAAGGAATGCGGCGGGTAGCCAGCCATTTTCCCTTGCCCCCCAGCAGCCATTTCCGGGTGAAGACGGTAACGGTCACCGAGTCGTGTTTTTTATAGCCGTTACTGCGGTCCAGCCTGACCTTTCCTCCGGAAAAGCTGCCGCTGTCGACCACTATCCGGTATTTGCTCCAGCCGTTCTTGTCCCCAGGCCAGCCGATCGTATCCGCTGCCGTGCGTCCGACAGCCGGTATGACAAGGCCGATGGCAAAAGCCCTTCCCGGGATGCGAAGGGCGGAATGATCGTATTTGATGTGGTAGCTGGTGTCGGCTTTCGGCCCTTGGGCAGAGAGCAACGGTGTCACGGGGGGAACGGGAGCCACATGGGGCTGGATCGGCAAAAGAGCGATAAAACAGCAGAGCCAATTCATAATAAGGGGTATTAGTGGTCAAGTTCTGACTGTTGCGGGAAGGCAAGGTAAAAAGCAGGAGCGGGAAAATGGATGAATGGTGTCAGGGGGGAGGCGGGCCGGTGAATTTGGGGGATGTGTTCTTTGAAAACCCCGGCTATATCTTATCTATTAAAAAATCTTTTAGATTAACCTGCCTGATGCCCTTGTAGGTATTTATGGGTTGGATATCGTCCATTGTAACAACATATTTTGGATAATTATCTGGAATATCGGCTAGGTTCCCAAACTCGCGTTTGATTATATTATCATCGCCTAGCTGGTAAGTGACTTGTACATATATCCGTTCCCCATTTTTCTCGGCCATAAAGTCAATTTCTTTGTCGCCAGATTTGCCGACGTAGACTTTATACCTGTTTCTAAGTAAATGGAGATAAACGGCATTTTCCATGAGTTTGCTGATATCCCCCCGATAGTTAAATGGCCGCATGCTGTTTCGCAGACCCAGGTCCTCGAAATAGAACTTTTCACCAATCTCAAATATTTTTAGCCCTTGTATATCGGCCCTGGATACTTTGTGAATGAAATAGGCATTCGTTAAAGCCTTCAGGTAATTGATGACGGACTGTGTTGGTATATTGATCTGCTGTGATTTAAGATATTTACTGATGTTCTGTGCCGAGAAAAGACTTCCTGTGTTATCGGCCAGGTATGTAACCAGGTTTTCCAAAAGGGACACATTGCGGATATTTTCGCGGCTTACGACATCTTTTAACAGGATGGTGGAATATAAACTTTTAAGATATTCGAATACGATTACCGGATCCAGTCCGAGATGATATTGGTAAGGCATACCACCAAGAGTCAGGTAAAGGTTCAGATTTTCTTTACTGTCGCCTATCTGGTTAAATTCGAGGAATTCCGAATAGCTCAACCCATGGATGGAAAACTCCATATAACGTCCCGCCAACAGGGTAGCGAGTTCACCCGAAAGCATTGTAGCATTGCTGCCGGTACAATAAATATCGCATTCTTTCTGGTTCAGCAGGCTTCGGAGACAGCGTTGAAAGGATTCGATCTCCTGCACTTCATCTATAAATAAAAAATTGTCCTTTCCTTCTACCAGATGTTCCTTAACATATTTATGCAGATCTCTACTGTTCCTTATTCCAGAAAATTCTTCCAATTCTTTGTCTATATACATGACATTGCTTTCTGGACGGGTCTGCCTGATTTCTTCAATAAGTTGTTTGAGCATATAACTCTTCCCAATTCTTCGCTGCCCTGTAATGATTTTAATCAGATCCTTGCCTATAAAGGGCCTGATCTTATCCAGATATTGCCTGCGAAAAATTAACTTTTCTTCCATACGATATAATTGACAAAAATGGTAAAGTTACTAAACATTCAATTATAATGGAAGAAATTTGTCGATTATCGTTTTTTATAAAGTATATCATAATATAATGATAATCAAATAAATATGTGGTTGTATATAAGATAATATTTAACCTTGGCTATTGATTTTTATGGCTTTATCGTTTTTGTGGGGCTGAATAAATGATGCTCATCAGCTCTTACGTAACCTAGTTGATTGGTGAGAAGCTGCGTTTTGCCAATTGAAAAATCAGCAATGTTATTATGATGATGACCATAAATCCAGTAATCTATACCCGATGCCTCGATGAAATCAGAAAGCTCAACGCCGAAGACCTCATTCAACCTGTCCCCTCTATATTTTTCAGGATAGTTCAAAAAGGTCGGGACATGATGCGATATGACAACTGTCTTGCCTTTATAGCTCTTGCTTATCTCTTCCTTTAAGAAATCCAGACTGTCAAGGTGCAGCCTGTTGAAATTGTCTGGCGAAAAAAGATTCCCGTTGTATTCAATTAACTTGAAATCATTCACACTGCGTTGAACGGACGCTTCATTAACCGGGCTGATCTTGGACCATAACGTAGAAAAAATCAATTTTACATTATCATGCTGAAAAGATGTGTTATTCACTAGATAAACGTTTTCCCTGATCTTCTCCTGGAATTTTCCTGAACGCATTCCGGCATCGGCATGGTAATATTCATGGTTTCCCGGCACCCAATAAACGAGTTCAAAGCTTTCCGAAATGAAATCAAAGAAATCGTCATATTTATCCATGAATGCGAACGGGACAATGTCTCCCCCAAGCAATAGTATATCCGCTTTTGGCTGTAATGGGTTTTCCTCCATCATATCCCTGTTTTCCCAGAATTCCAGGTGCAGGTCTGAGCAGTATTGTAATATCATAACTATGTTTTTAATAGCCTGTCGTGGTTGGAATCAAATCTATTTAGGCGTTTGGACGCCTTTGACTGCAAGGGGAAAGGTATGGGAGAATGAGCGTCTACAAAATTATATAAAAAGTAATAAACCAAAATAATAACTTTGTATTGCCTTCGCCATGGATCATAAAAAGTAATCCATGACAACCGAAAAAATAGAAGAACTGCTGCGGCAGGGAGAAGGCATCGGTATTGAATTCAAGACCGCTCAATTCGAATTAGACAAAGATATATTCGATACGATCTGCGCTTTTTTGAACAGAAAGGGCGGGCATTTGCTATTGGGTGTAAAGGATAACGGGAAAGTGGAAGGCGTTGTCGAAGGCTGCATTCCCGAGATGATCCATAACCTGGTCGTCAACACCAACAATCCGCTTAAACTCAATCCCCCTTTTTATTTTTCACCCCAGGTCCTGAATTACGACGGCAGGAAGATCGTCTATCTTTATGTACCGGAAAGCTCTCTTGTGCACAGCACGAATGGAAGGATCTTCGACCGCAACGGAGATGGAGACATGGATATTACCCGATATCCCGGCATGGTCACTAACCTTTACCTCCGGAAGTAATCCTCGTATTCAGAAAACATGGTTTTCCCTTACTTCGAGCTGACGGATTGTAAACCGGATTTATTCAGGCGAATCCGGAATATGGCAGAACATAAACAGCTGGAGGGGCATCCATGGATGAATATGACCGACGATGAGATCGTTCGTTCCGCGGGTCTGTACCAAACAGATATCATGACCAGCAAAAGTGGTCTGACCCTTGCCGCGGTTTTGTTGCTTGGTAAAGGTGAGATCATCCTGAGCGTCTTACCGTATCACAAGACCGATGCCTTACTTCGGGTAGAGAACCTGGACCGGTATGATGACCGGGACGACATCCGTACTAATCTGATCGACAGCTTTGACCGGTTGATGGCGTTTATTGCCAAACACCTGCCGAATAAATTCTATCTTGAAGGGGTACATAGTGTCAGCCTACGGAGCAAGTTATTCCTGGAGGTCGTGAGCAATCTGCTGATCCATAGTGAATTTGCAAACCGGTTCCCGGCAAAGCTGATCATTGAAAAGGACCGTGTTTATACGGAGAACTGAAGCCTTCCGCATGGATATGGCCGGATCGACCCCCTGAATTTTGCTCCATTCCCTAAAAACCCGGGTATTGCCCGTTTTTTTAAAGAGATCGGCCGGGTGGACGAGTTAGGGTCGGGTGTCCGGAATGTGTTTAAGTATGGGCCTGTGTATACTCCGGGATCTGTGCCGGAACTGATTGAAGGTGATGTGTTTAAGACTGTCATACCGATTCGGCGGATAGAAGATGTAGACATCTTGTATACAAATGATTGGGAAACTGTTCTAGATGAGTTCGTAGAAAATTGGGAAAAGCCTCTTGAGATGATCTTTCAAGACCGATATATTTCTGCTTCGGTAATTGCTGAAAAAACAGGCCTTTCTTCCAGGACAGTTCAAAAGCAATTGGCTAAGATGAAGGATATAGGCGTTATTGAGCGAGTAGGAGCGGATGGGGGAGGATACTGGATAATATTAGAGAACAAATAAAAAATTGTAGAACTAATAGAATTTCTCAAAATAGGTGTTTTCACTGTTTCTGATATAATTAAAAAGGTATAAATTCCCTTTTTTATCATTTATTCCAAGCATTGAATATTGAAAATGAGCACTTTACTTCCTTTTTTAAAATGGCCAGGAGGCAAGCGGTGGTTTGTACGTAATCATCTTGATTTACTTCCTACCGACTATAATAGATACATTGAGCCCTTTTTGGGCGGAGGAGCTGTTTTTTTTCATCTTAAGCCAAATGATTCTTTAATTGGTGATATAAACCCAGATATAGTTGCTGCGTACGAAGCTTTGAAAACGGATTGGCGCTTCATAAAAAGAAGCTTACAGCACCATCAACGAATGCATTCAACCGAATATTATTATAAAATGCGGGAATGTGCTCCTGTAGATTCGCTTCATCAAGCCTCAAGAATGATTTATTTAAACCGAACTTGCTTTAACGGAATTTATCGTGTTAATGCAAATGGTGAATTTAATGTTCCGATTGGTAGCAAAAGCGAGGTGATTCTGGAATCTGATGATTTTGAAGAGGTAGCCCAAACATTGGAAAATTCCGATATACGATTAGCCGATTTTGAGACTTTAATTGACGAGGCCCAAGAGAATGATTTAGTTTTTGCTGATCCTCCCTATACTGTACGTCACAATCTAAATGGGTTTATTAAATACAATGAAAACTTGTTTTCGTGGGCAGATCAAGAACGATTAGCTCAAGCTCTTATAAGAGCCAAAGATAGAGGGGCAAAGGTTGTTTCTACGAATGCCAATCATAATTCCATCCGAGATTTGTATGAGGCAAATGGGTTTAGGCTCAAAACTGTTACTCGATTTTCATCTATCTCTGCGGCTGCACATAGTCGTAAACTATTCGAAGAACTTGTTATCCTTTCAAATCCAAATTCTCTGAACGATGCCAACGCAGACTCTGAATAATCTAGTTAATAATGCCACAATTCAAGGGAATCCAATTGAGGCGCTACGCATTTTTTTGGATAATGAAGTCAGAATGGAGTCTGCAAAGCAGATCGATAAAATGCGTTTTGTGGGATATGTGTTGGATCTGGGGTATGATACGGCAAAAATTATTACGAGTGACCCCTACAAATTAGCCGTGGGTGGGATTCCGCGCGGATCGTTTCTGATTATGACCCCTGCAAGTGCCGGTAAAGCGCCATTGCATTTTACTTTACTCCGGGTTACGGGGGTGTCTCCCACGCCACTGAGCAATCAAGTTCAGCAAACTTATTTTGAATTACACAAAAAGTCAATGCCAGAACTTGATATTTGGACTCAGGGGGAGTTGCAATGGGGAGCATTAAATTGTGATGTTCTTGGCATGTTCTATGCCGATCCAGTAAATATGCAAAGCCTTGCATTCTCCGGTGATGTTAATAATGTGGTAAGCGCACATCGGTATAAAATATTTGCTCCGGATGATGCTCTCTTGCAAGTCATCGTTAATGGGATGGTTAAAATGAACCATCGTTATAATATCGGCACCTTGCGTACCATGGAATGCGGCCTTTTGAGTACCGGAGCGGTTAATGAAATAGATGTCAATGTTTCAATGAGTGATTTCAAGGGTACACGTACGGCTATGTTCGGAAAGACCCGACTTGGAAAGTCGAATGTGGTTAAACTTATTGCGAAGGGAATGTTGGAGGCGACAATAGGTGATAATAGTGTCGGACAACTGATCTTTGATATTAATGGGGAGTATGCAAATGATAACCCTCAGGATGGAAATAAATCTATTCGTTCGGCTTATGAGGCTCGATGTCAAGTCTATGCATTGGTCAACAGGGTAGGAACTCCCTCAAAGGCTCTTCGCCTTAATTTTTATGAGCAAACTGATTCTTCCATCGAGATAATTGCATCAATGTTAGAGCAGGATAATAAGATGTCTAACTATATACGTAGTTTTGCGAATGTTAAACTTCCTTCCGTTGAGTCAATTGGATCTCTTGCCGAAGGAGAGAAAACAAGAGCAATTCGGAAAATTCAAATTTACTGGGCGATTTTAAAAAAGGCAGGCTTCATAGCGGATGAGAGCCGATTGCGTTCTAAAGGGCTTTTGGCCAGGAATACGAAACATTTTGATCCACATTTTAATGTAAATCTGCGTACTGCGGCCTATCGCAACCAACCACCTCCTGGAGACCCTCAGAGTTTGGATGAATTGGTGAGGGAATTAGAAGTAATTGCTCAATTTAAGCGCGATGATCCTAATAATGCCGCATTAATGAGTGGCACCAAGCCCATGTTCGACGCCGACGATTCTGCATTATTGGACTTTCTGAGCCCTTCCAGCGGTTCAGGCCCAATTATTCTTAGAGCTTATTTACCTTACCATGCACCCGATGCTGGTGATTTCATTAATGAAATCTTAAAACTTTTGGATGAAGGTAAAACAGTCATATTGGATTTAGGAAATGCGACGGATCAAATCAGACGATATTTTGCCGATATGCTTTCAAGAGCAGTATTTAGTCATCAAGAGACAAAATTTGTGAGCAATAAACTGGACAATAGATTTGTACAATTGTATTTTGAAGAAGCTCACAATCTTTTCCCTCCTGATAGTAAAGACTTGACAGGTGTATATGCCCGATTTGCAAAAGAAGGCGCAAAATTTCATGTTGGTATGGTTTACTCCACTCAATCGCCTTCCACCATTAACCGGGAATTACTGGCTCAGACGGAAAATTTCTTTGTCGGCCACTTATCTAGTCAGGATGAGACAAAGGCTTTGTCTCGTGTTCAGATTGCATTTGAAGGTATTGAAGAGGATATTTTAAAAACTAAGACCCCTGGATACATGAGAATGCTCACCATGTCACATCGTTTTATCATTCCAATGCAAGCGCATAAGTTTGAAGCAATAGCAACAACCAAATAGAAGCTTTTAATTTAACAATTATGCCATACCCTCAAGGTACAAGATTGCCGGGTGAGACCGCCTCCAAGTTGGGTCATTTAACGGTTGTAGAAAGCGATTGGGTTAAATCTTTAGTAGCAGATTTCGAACAAGTTCAAACGAGAGAGGGTGATTTTTCCCAAACGACTTGGTATCCTTTTGAACCTACTGGCATAGTCCCTTTGCGAAATGTTTGGGCTGTAGATGGTTCATATGTATCCATCCGGTCGGACGGTAAGCCGCCTAAAGAAATGGCTTTTGTGAAGACTGCACTTTTGACTATTGATCAAGTTAAATTGAATACGATTGATAAAGAACAGCCCCATCCCTTGCTTCTCCGGGATGTTTTAAAAGATAGCGCGGTATTTCATGCTACTGTCTTCCCATTAAAGAATGTGCGCACTTCTCTGGGAACTAATTACGATGCGATCAGGCATATAGTCTGGGATTCCATGAGAATAGACGAAGATGGGGCTTTTTATGAAACATTAAAGTGGATAGCCTATCGAAAGTGGGAATCTTCAGTAGAAGCATCTAGCCCAGCCTTTGAATGTCCTCATTGTAGCGAAAAGATTGAAATGGGACTGCCTTATGATTCCGATGAAGACAATTGTCCAATATGCAAAGGGAAAGTTTTTATAACAGACATGATTGGTTTTCATTTAGATATGGATGAAGATAGTGCCCCGGACTCGGTAGCATCAGCATACATGTTGATAATGGAGCATTTGATGTTATTTACAGCTATCCGATTATTATGGAGGCATTCCGACAAGAGCTTAGTAACAGACACTTTGTTTATAAAGGATGGCCCATTGACGCTACGGAGCCAATATTCCAAAATGGTGCCCAATATTAGAGCATTTTTAGAGCATGCAAAGCACCAAGGACGCCCAGTTCATATAATAGGGCAAGAAAAAAGCGGGGCCTTTTTTGATCATTTGTCATCGATTGTAATGTTTACCCAACCTCATGCAAGAGGAGATAATCTGTCGTATGCCCCTCTCTCGCATGAATATGTAAGGCGAGAGGTATATCGTTCGCCGGATCTTTCTAACCCATATGGCAAGCGAACTAATTGGGGAGAAAAGATGTATATTAAAATTGATCCAGGAACCTATATGGTGCTAAATGTTCCAACGGGAGAATATATAGATGATGTTTCTTTTCCAGGGCCAGCGGATCTAATTGGATTAACTCGCATTTTGGCGACAATTCCAAATTTGGTGAGCTATAAATTTGAAGGGGCTTTATTTCCAATTGAGCTAGCAAATGGTATTGCTTCTATGTCGAGTTATCCATCAGCTAAAATACTGCAACGGTTTATTAGCTTTTAAGATAAGTGATTTTTCCTTTTCAAAGAAGCCATTGGGTGTATCACTGAATTTGCTGAGGGTAGATGATAAGGATGATGTAGCATTCATTTGAAATAGGCAAGATTTAATCTGACAAAAATGCGTGGTTTTGGAATCACCACCATTTCTCGATTTTATCATCTATTATTCTATAATTAACGCCAATCGAAGCGAAATGCTTCTCAGCACATTTAATTTTCCTTCCCTCATTAGAAAAACGTAATTTAGAGGTATCAGTGTTTCCTTTGGTCTCTCTCACAAGCTTTAATGTTGGTTTTCCACTGGCATCCAATCGGATAATGCCCCAGTCCGGGTTATAGTTGCCGATAATCTTTGGAATATTTACCTTGAATGTATTTGGAAATTTAAAGTAACAGACAATGTTTCCCTTTTTATCTTCATCTTATTAGGTTAACTAAAATATCCGGGTAGGGCTATTATTCAAATTACAATCAGATTCTTTTAAATAAATTATTGCCGTTTAACATCCCTCAAAAGCAAAACCCGCTCCAGTATCTTACTTGAAGCGGGCATAACCAATTTTGATCTTTATCTTCGCGGACCGGACGGGACTCGAACCCGCGACCTCCGCCGTGACAGGGCGGCATTCTAACCAACTGAACTACCGATCCAACCTCCGTTCTGAGGATCCGCCGAGATGGGGCAGGTTTGAACCCGGCTACCTCCGCGAAAACCCCAAATTTTCGGGATGGCAAAGATAGGCGTTTTTTGATTTTTTCCAACTAAACTTTGGGTTTTGCCAACAAAATTGGCGGGGAAAAAGCTGGTTCCCTTAATTTTACACAAATTCACTCATTCCACCTGACTATGCCGCAAGCAAAAAATCGCCAGTTCCTGGATTTCGAAAGACCGATCAAAGAATTGTTCGACGAGATCGAGAAACTCAAGCAGACTGCCGAGAAGACGAAGGTCGATCTCAGCGACTCCATCAAAAAGCTGGAGGACCAGGTCCTTGAGAAACGTCGCGAGATCACCCAGCATCTCACGGCCTGGCAGAAAGTACAGCTCAGCCGCCACCCCGACCGCCCCTACACGACCAAATACATCAGCAAGATGTGTACGAACTTCGTCGAGCTGTTCGGCGACCGCAATGTAAAAGACGACAAAGCTATGGTCGGCGGCTTCGCCCAGCTGGACGGACAGACCGTGATGGTCATCGGCCAGCAGAAAGGCACCAACACCAAAATGCGGCAGATGCGCAACTTCGGCATGGCCAACCCCGAAGGCTATCGCAAAGCCCTGCGCCTGATGAAAATGGCGGAAAAATTCGATAAGCCCGTCATCACTTTAATCGACACTCCCGGCGCCTACCCCGGTATGGAGGCCGAAGAACGCGGTCAGGGTGAGGCCATCGCCCGCAATATCTATGAAATGTTGCGCCTCCGCGTCCCCGTAATTTGCGTCATCATCGGTGAAGGCGCCTCCGGCGGCGCCCTGGGCATCGGAGTAGGGGACCGGATCTTTATGCTGGAAAACTCCTGGTACACGGTCATCTCCCCCGAAAACTGCAGCTCCATCCTCTGGCGGAGCTGGGACCAGAAAGAAAAAGCGGCCGAAGAACTCCGCCTGACCCCCGACCACATGTACAATTTCGGCCTTATCGATACCATCGTCCCGGAACCCCTGGGCGGCGCCCACTGGGATTATACCGAGGCGGCGGAGCTGCTCAAGCCCCGGCTGATCGAAACCCTCAAGGAACTCCGGCAGGACGACGCGCAGACCCGCATCGACAAGCGGATCGACAAGTTTGGTAAGATGGGGTTCTGGAATGAGCTTCCTCAGGCCAGAACACCTACGACAGCACCCGATCTCACCAACACTCATCATTCTTAATACATACCAGCAATGTCTCTCAGAGCACAACTTCGTGGAACAGGAGTGGCCATCATCACCCCTTTTCAGGCTGATCTCAGCATCGACTATATCGCACTCGAAAAAGTTATCGACCACAGCATAAAAGGCGGAGTGGAATATATCGTCTCCCTCGGCACCACCGGCGAAACACCGACCCTCTCCAAAGAAGAAAAGACCGATATCGTCAACTTCACCTACGAGAAAGTAAAAGGACGTGTCCCGGTCGTCGTCGGCATCGGCGGTTATAATACCCAGGAACTCGTCAAAGAGCTGGAACAGTTCCCCCTCGACAAGGCCGTGGCCGTCCTCAGCGCCAGCCCCCACTATAACAAACCCTCCCAGGAAGGCCTCTTCCAGCATTACAAAACGCTGGCGGCCGCTTCGCCAAAACCTGTTCTGCTGTATAACGTCCCCGGCCGCACCGGCCGGAACCTGAACGCGTCTACTACGATCCGCCTTGCGCGGGAAATCCCCAATATCGCAGGGATCAAGGAAGCCAGCGGCGATATGGCCCAGTGTATGGAGATCCTGCGCGACAAACCCGCCGACTTCCTCGTCGTCAGTGGCGACGATGCCCTCGCCCTGCCCCAGATCGCCTGTGGAATGGAAGGGGTCATCAGCGTGGCTGCCAACGGATTCCCCCGGCCTTTTACCGATATGGTCCGCCTCTGCCTCAAAGGCGACTTTGCCGGCGCAAAGGCCCTCAATGATCAGCTCATCGAGTCCTACGAACTTCTGTTTGGGGAAAATAATCCTGCGGGCGTAAAATCCGCCATGCACGAGCTGCATCTGATCGGGAACTATCTCCGATTGCCGCTTGTTCCGCTCAGCGCGGGTATGGAGGCGAGGATGAAGGCCTGGCTGGGTGCTACAAAACTGAAATTTTAGGGGAAAGGGCGCCCCCGGGGTTTACGGGATCCTTGTTGGGTACCGGTGGCTATGGCGGATTATCCGGAGATGGTCGGCGCAACCCCAGGGGTTGGCAAGCCGTTTGTCTGGGTATGCATGCTATGAACCCAAAGTTTAAATCCAGGAGATCTTTAATAGTATTGTCGATTGTGGCGGCCTTGCTGGTCGTCCTTGTCGCCGGTTATTTTATCGCGCAATCGATGATCCGGAGAAAGGTCGAGGCCGCCCTGCGGAGCCTGCCGGCCACCTTTATCGTCAGCTATGGCGACATCCAACCTTCGTTGCTGAACAGCTCGCTGGTCATCAGCGGGCTGAAGATCCGGGTGCAACCGGGTCCGGACACCCTGCACCGGCACGAACTAGCTGTGGATCAGATGAAGATCGGCGGTATTCATTTTCTGAGCCTGATGTTTTCAAAAAAATCATTGCATATAGGTAGCATCCGGCTCGAAGGATGCCGGGCGGAGCTGGACGACGAGCTGCTGGACAAACCCTTCCCCTTTCCAAAGCAGCAGTCCCCTTTTACGGAGGCGCTGCTGGACGAGGCCGCAGTGAGCGATATCATCGTCAAGGGATGGCGGGCGGGAAAGAGTGGCCGGAAGGAGGTTTTTTCGTTTGAAGGCAGCCTGCGCGTGGACTCCGTGGGGGTCAGGGATCTCAACAAGGGCATGGACAGCAGCAATCTGCGGATCGGGGGCATCCATCTCTCGGCCAGGGAAGGAGGATATGTGATACCCGGAGCTTACGAAAGGGTGCGGATAAAAGACGCCGAACTGGACAGCCGGGGTGGAATGTTGTGCATTGCCATGATATCTGTCGCGCCGACGGTTGACAGGCTGGAACTGGGACGGATCAAAGGGGTCCAGACCGATGTGGTGGATGCCCGTTGTGATGATATAAGGCTGGAAGGGCTGGATGTGTTCGGCCTGGCGCAGCACAGACTGACGGCGGATGGGATAATGGTCGGTTCGGGCAAGATCCATGTATTCCGCGACAGGCGGCTCCGGCGGGAAACGGATGAGAAACCCCTGCCGGTGGACTTTCTGAAAAGCCTGCCCATGTCCCTGCGGGTAAAGGAAGTAAAATTCGGGACCAGCAGCTTCACCTATGAAGAATTTCCGGGAAAAGGCGACAGCACGGGTACGATCCGGATCGTCCGGATGACCGGTTCTTTGTCCCCGCTGATCAATAAGCCCATCGCTGGCGACCCGGCCTGGCTGACCCTGACCACCAAAGGCTCGTTGATGGGATCGGGAACGGTGACCGCCACCACCCGGATGCCCCTGCGGCGGGGTGAGCCCTACCATGTGGAAGGCGCCTTCCATGAACTGGATGTAACCACCCTCAATTCATCGGCCGAAAACCTCGGCCTGATCCACCTGAAATCGGGGGTCCTGAACAGCCTGGCCTTCCAGTTCGACATGGGGCCGGAGAAGTCAACGGGGAAGGTCATTGGAGCGTATCACCAACTGGTGGTCCAGAAGCTCAAAGAAAAGGACGATGTAAAAAAAGTGGACAAGCTGAAGTCCTTTGCGCTGAAGGAATTTATCATCCCCCTCAATAAGGATCAATCCCTGCCGGAATCCAAACGGACGGGAAAAGTCGATTATAAACGCGATCCCAGCCGGAATTTCTCGTTTTATCTGCTGCATTCGCTGCTGGTGGGGGTCAAGTCGAGCTTTTCGCTCGGTTTTCTGTTGCCGGGTTGATTCACACCTTATACGTCACCCCTTCCAGCGCCAGATCGGTGCAGGGGAAGATCTCCCGGGCTTCCTGCTCGAATGGGTCAAGCTTTTCGTATTTGGAGCTGAAATGGCCGATCAGCAGCCGCTGTACCCCTGCGCGCTGGGCTACCGTGGCGGCCTGCGCGGTGGTGCTGTGGAACCGCTTGCCTGCCCGTTCTTCCAGATCCTTCAGATAGGTGGTCTCATGATAGAGCATATCCACCCCCCGCACCTTCTCGATGATCCGCTCGTCGTAGAGGGTATCGGCGGAATAGGCGTAGGATTTGGGCTTTGGCGCGGGATCGGTCACCCACTGATTTTCGATCAGTTCACCGTCCTTGGTCATATAACTTTCCCCCCATTTCAGCCGTTCGAAAAAGGAGGACGGAACATTGTGCTGCCTTGCTTTCTCGGGGTTGACCCTGCGGAAGGGCCGGATCTCGCGGAAGCGGAAGCCCCAGCACTCGATCCGGTGATAGACGTTGAAACAGGCCACCTCCAGCCGGGACTCCGTCAGGATGGGGCCCTCGTGCTCCAGCGCATGGAAATGCAAGGGGTAGGGCAGCTCGATATTGGCCACCCGGAGCTGTAATTCGATGATTTCCTTCAGGGGGGCGGGGGCATAGAGGGTCAGGTCCGTTGACCGTCCAAGCAGGCCCATGCTGGTGAGCAGCCCGATCAGCCCGAAATAATGGTCCCCGTGAAGATGCGAGATGAAAATATGGTTGATCTTGCTGCGGCGGATCTTGTACTTGCCCATCTGCGTCTGTGTGCCCTCGCCACAATCGATCAAAAATATATGCTCATCCATCGTCACCACCTGCGCGGTGGGATGACGGTCGAAAGCAGGTAAAGCAGAGTTATTGCCCAGTATGGTTACGGCCAGCATTACGCGATTTTAAAGGTTACGATCCGTGTATAGACGACAGGCAAAGCTAATCTGCTGCATTTGCCTCTAAAATATATAAAAGATTGAATCTGTGCGCATTTTATTCCTGTAACGTAAGTTAAAAGCGCTGAATTGTGTGCAATATATCTCCTAAGTAAGATTTTCCGAAAAGGTTCAGATGGACCAGAAGAGGATAGAGATTACAGATCTCACACTGCTCGGGCCAGTTCGTGGGTAAGGGGTGATGATAGCTGTAAGCCTCGTAGAATTTTGGATCGAAGCCACCGAAGAGGGTCGTCATGGCGAGGTCCATACCCCGGTAGCCGCGGTAGACCGCCGGGTCGATCAGCACCGGTTCGCCCCAGTCGTCGCGGAGGAAGTTGCCGCTCCACAGATCTCCGTGCAGCAGGGAAGGGTCTTCGTCCGGGAAGATCTCGGGCAGGGACAGGTACAGACTCCAGAATTGCCGGATGGCTGCGGTCGGGAGCAGTCCTTTGTTGGCGGCCATCTTTATCTGCGGCTCCAGCCTCCGCTGCACAAAGAATTCTGTCCAGGAATCCGATGGGGTGTTGTTCTGCGGCAGCGCGCCCATATAATTGTCTTCCCCGAGCCCAAAATGGTCCTGCGGGACAAGATGCAGCCGGGCCAGCTGCTCGCCAAAGAGTTGCCAGAACCCATCTTTGTCAGACGGAGGATTGCCCGCGTGTGGCGGAGATCCAGTCCCGGCGCCGGTTTGCGGGCCCTGTTCGATCCATTCCAGGATCAGGAACTGGAGATCGCCGACGGTTTCGCAGGCCACGATCTTTGGTACCCGGAAGATGCCCTGCTGCTGCAAAAGGAGCAGGCCGCGGCTTTCTTTTTCAAATAAGCCCGGAAAGCGGGCGGCGTCGTTGACCTTGCAAAACCATTTGTCGTTTTTCTGCGTTAATACTTTGCAGGCGGTGTTGATCGACCCTCCACCCACGGCCTCAAATTGCAGCGGGCCAGCGGGGATTGAGGAAGTTTCACCTCCTACTTTCCCGAAAATGAGTTGTTGGATAGTCTGCTGAATTGGGGGGGATATGTTCATGGGTCTGCCTTTCTGTCTTGTCTTTTGCGGAGCGGCCCTCGGATAGAAGCAGGCAGGCTCAGTAATCGGGACCATTAAATAATTCCCGCTCGACCTCCTCCATCTGCACGATGTCGCTGGCCTCGCTCGCGGTTGGCGTCACATTCATCAATTCAAGCAGGGAACTGGTTTCAAGGCTTTTTTCCACTTCCGGTGTAAGCTCACAAATGACGAACGAATGGCCATTATCATAGAAGTCCTGCTGGATCTTTACCAGGCTTTCCGCAGCAGCATCGTCAACGTTTTGGATGTCTTTAAGAATGAGGACCACGTTTTTGACCTCGTTTTCAAGCAGTGGGAGTAAGCATTTCTCCAGATCTGCTGTCATATTAGCAGCAAGAGCGGATTCAAGGATCGTAATGGCATGGAATTTTTCTCTGGTATCAATTTTGACCTGCATATACACTTAATGGGATTTAGACGTTATGGTTATAACTAGCCGAAACATAAGTCAAAAATATTTGTTATTATTGTATAACGCTCAATTACTTAAAAATGGATAACAATTTTTCAGCCCAGGTAAAAGAGATCATTTCATTCAGCAGGGAAGAAGCATTGCGACTGGGGAACGATTTTATCGGTACGGAGCACTTGTTGCTGGGTTTGATTCGGGAGGGTGATAATACAGCTGTCCGCATTTTGAAGAGTTTCAATGTAGACCTGTATGAATTACGGAAGGAAGTGGAAATGGCAGTCAAGGACAAGACCGGTAAGAATATCGCCAATATCAATAGTCTTCCGCTGACCAAACAGGCAGAAAAGGTAATTCGTGTGACGGTCCTCGAAGCGAAAGCTTTGAAAAGCCCCACCGTGGAGACCGAACACCTGATGCTCTCTATTTTAAAGAACAAGGAAAACATAGCTACCCAAATCTTAAACCAGTTTGACGTGGACTACGATCTGTTCCGGAACGAACTTGGCGTCGTCAAATCAAATGATGTCCGCAGCGAATACGCGGAAGAAAATGACGACGACTTCGACGAAGAAAAGAAATACTCACAACAGAAAGCGCGCTCCGCGGGAAATGCCAAAAGCAAGACCCCGGTGCTCGATAATTTCGGCAGGGATATCACCCGCCTCGCCGAAATGGGATCACTCGATCCTATCGTCGGCAGAGAAGCGGAGATCGAAAGGGTCTCGCAGATCCTCTCCCGCCGTAAGAAGAACAATCCTATTCTGATCGGCGAACCCGGTGTGGGTAAAACGGCGATCGTGGAAGGCCTGGCCCTGCGCATCGTGCAGCGTAAGGTGTCCCGCGTATTGTTCGACAAGCGTGTGATCTCTCTTGACCTTGCAGCGCTGGTCGCCGGCACGAAGTACCGCGGTCAGTTCGAGGAAAGGATGAAAGCCATCATGAACGAACTGGAAAAGAACAGGGATGTGATCCTCTTTATCGATGAGATCCATACGATCGTCGGTGCAGGTGGTGCAAGCGGTTCCCTCGACGCCTCCAACATATTCAAACCGGCGCTTGCCCGTGGCGAGCTCCAGTGCATAGGCGCCTCCACCCTCGACGAATACAGAATGTATATCGAGAAAGATGGCGCGCTTGACCGCCGGTTCCAGAAGGTAATGGTCGAACCACCAAGCGTGGACGAGACGATCATGATCCTCAACAATATCAAATCGAAATACGAAGATTATCATAACGTCACCTATTCCGAAGAAGCGATCGACGCCTGCGTAAAGTTGAGCGACCGGTATATGACCGACCGGCTGCTGCCGGACAAGGCTATCGATGTGCTGGATGAAGTTGGCGCGCGAGTACATCTGAAAAATATCAATGTCCCCCAGAATATCGTCGAGCTTGAAAAGAAGATCGAGGATGTGAAGAATGAAAAGAACAAAGTGGTGAAGAGCCAGAAGTTCGAGGAAGCCGCCTCTCTCCGCGATACGGAGAAACGTCTTCAGGAAGAGCTGGAAAAAGCCAAGGGGGAATGGGAAGAAGAAAGCAAACACAAACGTTACCCGATCGACGAAGATAATATCGCGGAAGTGGTGAGCATGATGACCGGCATCCCCGTTAAACGGATGGTGCAGGCCGAGAGCGAGAAACTGCGTAATATGTCGGTCGACATGGCGGACATGGTCGTAGGTCAGACCGAAGCGATCTCCAAGGTGGTGAAAGCCATCCAGCGTAACCGCGTCGGGCTGAAAGATCCCAAGAAGCCGATCGGCACCTTTATCTTCCTCGGCCCAACCGGGGTCGGAAAGACCGAGCTGGCGAGGGCACTCGCGAGGTATATGTTCGACAGCGAAGATTCGCTGATCCGCATCGACATGAGCGAATACATGGAAAAGTTCACGGTGAGCCGCCTGATCGGCGCCCCTCCGGGATATGTCGGATATGAAGAAGGTGGTCAGCTGACCGAAAGGGTCCGCCGCAAGCCCTATTCCGTGATCCTGCTGGACGAGATCGAAAAAGCACACCCGGATATCTACAATATCCTGCTGCAGGTGCTGGATGATGGACAACTGACCGACGGGCTGGGCCGCAAGGTGGATTTCAAGAACACACTGATCATCATGACCTCCAATATCGGGGTACGTCAGCTGAAGGATTTCGGGGACGGGGTTGGTTTTGCCACCGCCGCAAGGACACAGAGTTCGGACGAGAATAACAAGGCTGTCATCGAAAAGGCGCTCAAACGCACATTCAGCCCGGAATTCCTGAACAGGATCGACGATGTGGTGATCTTTAATGCCCTCACCAGGGATCATATCTTCCTCATCATCGATATCCTCATGAAGGGTGTACTGAAGAGGCTGACCATCCTGGGCTTTACCCTTGAACTGACGCCGGAAGCCAAGAGCTTTATCGCCGAGAAGGGGTATGACTCGCAGTTTGGCGCCCGTCCGCTGCACAGGGCCATCCAGAAATATCTGGAAGATCCGCTGGCGGAAGAGATCCTCAGCATGAGCATCAAAAACGGAGATGTGCTGATCGCCGACCTCGATAAAGAGAACTCGAAGATCAAGTTCACGCTGAAAGAAAAAGAGAAGGAAAAATCGGAAGCATAAATGCCGGTTGAAAATATCGAAGCCCCCGCAATTGCGGGGGTTTTTTTTATGCTTTTTGTTGTAATTTTAACCCATGCCGGTTAAGCCTGAACAGCAGCTTTTTAAAGATCTCACCATCGAATGGATGGAGGCATGGAAGTGCAGGGACAAGAAGAAGCTGAACCATATCCTGGCCGCAGATTTTGTCTATATCACCCGGCTGGTAAAGGGGATGTGGGTGGGGAAGAAAGAATGGCTGAGGCTGACCATGGAGCTGTATGAAGTAGAAAGCTACGAGCTCGAATTTATCTGTCTGAATATCCAGGAGCATCTGGCCATCATCGTTTATAAGCAGGTCATGAAGGCCATACCCGACCATACCGGCGATGCCACGCTGCATCTGGTGACCGATGTCTGGACAAAGGATGGGGAGCGCTGGCGGGCGATCTCGAGGCAAACGGTGCAGATATAGGGCGGCGGATCGGCGAACGGATATCCGGAAAAAGCATATATGGAACCAAAGAAGAAGATCATTATTACCATCGACGGCTGGTCGTCCTGCGGCAAGAGTACGCTTGCGCGGCAGATGGCGCATAAACTCCACTACGTATATATCGACAGCGGCGCCATGTACCGGGCCATCACGCTCTACTTCCTCCGCAACCACGTGGACTGGACCAAACATTCCCAGGTCGAAAAAGCCCTCAAAAATATTGTGCTCGAATTCGTCCCCAACGACAAGACCGGACAGAGCGAGATCTGGCTCAACGAGGAAAACGTGGAGTATGTGATCCGCGATCTGGTGATCGCCGAAAAGGTCAGCGAAGTAGCCGCCGTGCGCGAAGTCCGGGATTTCGCGGTGGCCCAGCAACAGCAGATGGGGCAGAAAAAAGGGATCGTCATGGATGGACGCGATATCGGGACCGTCGTATTCCCCGCGGCGGAGCTGAAGATCTTTATGACCGCGGATAATGCGGTGCGGGTCGAACGGAGATTCAAGGAGCTTTATGCCAAGAACCCCAACATCCGGATGGATGAAGTGAAACACAATCTCGAACTGCGCGATTATATCGACTCACACCGGGAGATCAGCCCGCTGCGGAAGGCGGAGGATGCGATAGAGCTCGACAATACGCATATCACCATGAAGCAGCAGCTGGACATCGCGATGAAGTGGGCGAAGGAAAGAATGGGATAAAGAAAAAACCCACCAGACGGTGGGTTTTTTCTTTATCCTAACGGAGGAACAGAATTTCGCGGTATTTGGTGAGGACCCACTCGCTGTCGTCGACCAGCAGCTCCAGCTTGTCCACCGAATAACGGATCGGATCGAAGAAGGGCTCTTTTACCTGGCTGGTATAAGCGATAGCCTTGGTGCGGGTATCGGTGATCGCGTTCACGATCTTGCGGGCTTCGATCAGCTTCTCTACCAGTGAGCTGATCTTGGCGATATGCTCGGAGATCTTTTCGAGGATCGCCTTCTGGTTGGCGTAACCGGCTTCCTTGATGCCGATGTCCTTCAGCCCCTTGACATTCTCGATCAGGGTATTCTGATACCGTACTGCAGGTGGCAGGATATGGCTGGTAGCCAGCTCGCCCATGATACGGGCTTCGATCTGCACGCGCTTGATGTATTTTTCCAGCTCGATCTCGTGACGGGCTTCCAGTTCGATGTGCGTATAGACGCCGTTGCTTTCGAACAGGTGCTTAGCCTTGTCGGTGATCATGGCGTCGAGGGCCAGCGGGGTCGTGGGCACGTTTGGCAGACCGCGTCTCTCGGCCTCATGATGCCATTCGTCGCTGTATCCATCGCCTTCGAACAATACTTTTTCGCTGCTCACCACGTATTCACGGATCACATGCATGATGGCGATCTCTTTCTTTTCCCCTTTTTCGATAAGGGCGTCTACATCTTTTTTGAATTTCTTCAGCGTTTCGGCCAGGATGGTATTGAGGGAGATCATCGCGTTGGCACAGTTCGCATTGGAACCTACCGCGCGGAACTCGAATTTGTTACCGGTGAAGGCAAATGGCGAGGTCCTGTTCCTGTCCGTATTGTCCAGCAGCAGTTCTGGAATGCTGCGGTGCAGGTCCAGCTTCAGGATCGCTTCGTCCTGCTCGTCGAATTTATCGCCTACTCTTTCCTTTACGTCTGCGAGGACCTTGCTCAGGTATTCGCCGATAAAGACGGAGATGATGGCGGGCGGCGCTTCGTTGGCGCCGAGACGGAAGTCGTTGCCGGCGGACGCGATCGAGGCGCGGAGGACATCGGCATAGTCATGTACCGCCTTGATGGTGTTGACGAAGAAGGTCAGGAACATCAGGTTGGTCTTTGGCGTCTTGCCAGGGGCGAGGAGGTTGACCCCGGTGTCGGTGGCCATGCTCCAGTTGTTGTGCTTGCCGCTGCCATTGATGCCTGCAAAGGGCTTCTCATGGAGCAGCACACGCAGGCGGTGACGGCGGGCCACACGGTCCATGATATCCATCAGCAGGATATTGTGGTCGACGGCTACGCTGACCTCTTCAAAGATCGGGGCGCATTCGAACTGCGCGGGGGCCACTTCATTGTGACGGGTACGCAGGGGAATGCCGAGTTTATACGCTTCGCTTTCGTAATCGCGCATGAACGCATAGATCCTTTCGGGGATGCTGCCGAAGTAATGGTCTTCCAGCTGCTGGCCTTTTGCAGGGGTGTGTCCGAAGACGGTCCTTCCACTCAGCACCAGATCGGGACGGGCGTTGAACAGGCCCTCATCCACGACGAAATATTCCTGTTCCCAGCCCAGGGTTGCCGTTACTTTTGTAACATTCTTGTCGAAATAATGACATACGTCTACGGCCGCCTTGTCGAGACCGGCCAGCGCCTTCAGCAGAGGTGCCTTATAGTCAAGTGATTCGCCGGTGTAGGAAACAAAGATGGTCGGGATGCAGAGCGTCTTGCCGGCGCCGATCTCCATGACGAAAGCAGGTGAAGATGGGTCCCAGGCCGTATAACCTCTGGCCTCGAAAGTCGCCCTCAGGCCACCGCTCGGGAAAGAGGATGCATCCGGTTCCTGCTGGATCAGCGCGGCGCCGTCAAATTCTTCGATGGCTGTCCCGTCGCTCTTTATCGTAAAGAAGGAATCGTGTTTTTCTGCGGTGGTGCCGGTGAGGGGCTGGAACCAGTGTGTGAAGTGGGTGACTCCCTTACCTTCGGCCCATTGGCGCAGACCAGCAGCAATCTGGTTGGCCACGGCACGGTCGATCTTCTTACCGCCACGGATCGAAGCAACCAGACTCTTGTACGCTTCATCACTGAGGAATTCGCGCGCAGTCTTCAAAGTGAATACGTTTTCGCCAAAAATCGCCGTGATTTTGGCGGAGCCAGGGAGCTGGCTTTCGGGGGTTGTAGTTAGGTTGTCGATAGCTTTAAATCTTAATGATGACATGCTGTAAAGTTTTCACGAAACTAAAGGATATGAGGTAATAAAACAATTTTTTTGAAGTGGTGCAAGCAAAAATGGAGAGGGTGCAGAAATAAGTAGAAAAAAAATATGTTTTTTATATTTTTTGACTGTTTTTAGACAAAAATATACTGATATTAAATATTTATAATTTAATATATATTACAAGTATATTAATGTGTGGAGGGCGTTTGAGGGATCGTTTGACCGGGGAACGAATATAAATAAAAAATAAAATTTCCGGGCGGGTGTGCGGAAAATGTGCGGGGTGGAAGCGGCTGGTCGGGCTGGATGGCGCTGGTGGGGTTGCGCAGGGGCGAGGCTGGCTGGGTCAGGGTGGCGAGGGTTAGGGTTGCGCTGGGGCGAGGTTGGCCTGTTCGGATTTTGCGGGAGGATGGAGGGGTCAGAGCGCTTTGACGATCAGCAGGCGGGTCAGCCGGTCCCGGAGTCTGATCGCGAGGGGGTGGGTACGGAGGAGGTAGATAAAGGGGACCAGCAGGAAGGGCAGGTAGATGCTGCGGTAGCGGACAATGGCGCCGACGAAGGGTACGGTGTAGCCGGTCATCAGCATGGCCGGAAAGGTCAGCAGGAGGCAGGAGAGGCCGAAGGGGGTGAGGCGCAGGCCGCGCCGGGCGCGGGGGGTTTGGGATGGAGGGGCGCCGGGTT
>Ga0193726_1000230_pt1 | contig 74718 bp, 64 predicted proteins | sample H2c1metaG_FD_144928 | JGI IMG/M metagenome (GOLD analysis project Ga0193726, IMG submission 144928) | Soil microbial communities from a riparian zone of the East river system, Colorado, United States - H2c1 | ecosystem: Environmental > Terrestrial > Soil > Riparian zone | place: USA: East River... | reverse complement strand
GGCTTCCAGGATCGCCGGATGCTGATACATCAGCGACTCGATCTCGGTGGGCCAGACCTTGTAGCCGGAAGCATTGATCATGCGTTTCAGCCGGTCGACCATGAAAAAGTAGCCGTCCTCGTCGATCTTGCCGAGATCCCCGGTGCGCAAGAAGCGCTTGCGGTCGATCTCGACCAAGGCTTGCGCGCTGTCCTCGGGTTTGTTCCAGTAGCCCAAGAACACTTGCGGACCATGGGTGACGATTTCGCCGACTTCGCCGGCCGGCAATTCGCGCAAGCTGGCCGGGTCGACCACGCGTGAATCGACATCGAAGATCGGGATGCCCAGGCATTGCTTCTTGGCCCGTTCCGGCGGATTGATGTGGGTCGCCGCCATGGTTTCCGACAATCCATATCCCTCGAAATAGGTGACGCCCATGTCGAGCAGCCGCTGCGCAACCGCCGCCGGCATGGCCGCACCGCCGCCGCTCAAGCGCCGGATGGAGCTCAGATCGTACTTGGCGATATCCGGGTTCGCGAAGAAATCCTGAATCATGGTCGGCACCGCCGTCCAGCTCGATACCCGGTAGCGCTGCACACATTCCGCCGCGACGTTGCGGTCCCAGCGCGGCAGCATCACCACGGTGTTGCCGACATACAGCGGCCCATTCATGCCGCCCTGCATACCCGTAACATGAAACAGCGGTGCCACCGCCATCAGCGTGGTCTCGGGTTGCAGGGAAAACCAGCGCATACCGGCGACCGTCGTGTGCATTGCGCTGCGATGAGTGTGCATGCAGCCCTTGGGCGCCCCGGTGGTTCCGGACGTATACGGCATGACGCACAAATCATCGGGCCCCGTGGTGAGCGGCCCGGGCTGCAAGCCGCCTGCCAGCACGTCGTGCCACAAGGTCACGCCCGGCGCCGCAATATCCATTCGCGGCTGGGCGATAAAATCCGGCACGGCGAGCGTCGTCGGCCGCTTCAGGTAATCCGTGTAGGCGGTGACAATGGCGGTTTTCAGGATCGATTTGCCGATCAGCGGCTCGACGCGTGAATATAATTCCTGCGACACGATGATGGCGGCCGCGCCTGCATCTTCGGCATAGCGCTGAATTTCCTGAGTCAGATTCATGGGATTGAGCGGCACAACGACGGCGTTGGCGCGCAGTATCCCGTAATAGCCGATGACGAACTGCGGGCTGTTCTGCATCAGCAGCAGCACGCGATCGCCCTTGCGCACGCCGCACTGCCGTTCGAGGAAGCCGGCGATGCGCTGCGCCTCATCGAACAATTCGGCGAATGTCACCGGCGTGTCGTAGAACACCAGGAAGGGCTTGTCGGGATAGCGACGCGCCGACACCTCGGCGTTGTAGAAAAGATTGGTCGCGGGCGCGGCCAGATTGCGCGCCGCATTCACGGGCCAGAACTTGAAATGGCGATCGGACATGCGGCTGTCAGCTGTGATATCGGGCCAGTTCCAGCTTGCCGATTTGTTCGCGGTGCACCTCGTCGGGACCGTCGGCGAAGCGCAGCGTGCGCGCCGCGGCGTAGGCCGCCGCCAGTGGAAAGTCGTCGCTGACCCCGCCGCCGCCGTGCACCTGCATCGCCCAGTCGATGACCTGGCAGGCCATGTTGGGAGCGGCGACCTTGATCATCGCAATCTCCTTCTTGGCGGCGCGGTTGCCCACCGTATCCATCATATAGGCGGCGTTGAGCACCAGCCAACGGGCCTGATCGATCAGAATCCGTGATTCGGCGATGCGTTCCAGCGTCACTCCCTGTTCGGATATCCGCCGGCCGAAGGCCACGCGCTGCTGAGCGCGCTTGCACAGCATTTCCAGCGCCCGCTCGGCCAGGCCGACCAATCGCATGCAGTGATGAATGCGGCCCGGTCCGAGGCGTCCCTGTGCGATCTCAAAGCCGCGCCCCTCGCCCAGCAGAATGTTGTCCACCGGCACGCGCGCGTCGACGAAATCGATCTGTGCGTGGCCGTGCGGCGCGTGGTCGTAGCCGAATACGGTCAGCTGCCGCAGCCGCTTCACTCCCGGAGTGTTCATGGGCACGAGAATCATCGACTGCTGGCTGTGGCGCGCGGCGCCCGGATTGGTCTTGCCCATGAAGATCAGAATCTCGCAGCGCGGGTCGCCGGCGCCGGAGGTCCACCACTTGCGGCCGTTGATCACGTAGTCATCGCCGTCGCGCACGATGGAGGACTGAATATTCGTGGCATCGCTCGAGGCGACATCGGGCTCGGTCATCGCAAAGGCGGAGCGAATGCGGCCGTCGAGCAACGGTTTGAGCCAGCGCGCCTGCTGCACCGGCGTCGCATATCGCGCCAGCACCTCCATGTTGCCGGTGTCCGGCGCCGAACAATTGAAGGCTTCCGGCGCCAGATGCGAACGGCCCATGATTTCGCACAAGGGGGCGTACTCGAGATTGGAGAGCCCGGCGCCATGCTCGGAATGCGGCAGGAACAGGTTCCACAGATTTTCGGCCCTCGCTTTTGTTTTCAGCTCCTCCATGACCGCGGTGGGCTGCCAGGGATTGCCGGCGCGGCGGTTCTTCGCCATCTCTTCGTCGAAGCGCGTCTCGGCCGGGTAGACATGAGCGTCCATGAAACGCTCCACCTGCTCCTGCAGGTCGCGAACCTTCTCGCTGTGCGAAAAATCCATGCTTGTTCCTTTGTCGACTAAGCGTCGAACGATCGCTGTAGCAACGCCCACGCCTGTTCGGCGAGCGGCCGCGCCCGCCGGCCTGCCTCGAGCGCGGTCGCACTCGAGGCATTGCCCTGTATGGCGCGCGCCAGCACGCCCTGCAGAATTCCCGTCAGCCGAAACATGTTGAACGCCAGGTAGTAGGTCCAATCCTGCGGCGCGACCGGCGAGCGGCCGCGCCGCCGGCAATAGTCGGCCACGCACTCGGCCTCGCTCGGAATCTGCAACGCCGCCGTGTCGAGACCGCCGAGTCCCTTGAATTGTTCGGCGGACAAATGATATCGCATGCACACGTACGCCAGATCGACCAGGGGGTGTCCCAGCGTCGACAACTCCCAATCGAGGACCGCCAATATTCGCGGTTCACGCGGATGATAAATCGCGTTGTCGAGCCGGAAATCGCCGTGCACGATGCTGGTTTCCTCATCCGCTGGAATATGCAGCGGCAGCCACTCGATGAGGCGGTCCATGGCATCGATGGTCTCGGTCTCCGCCGCGCGATACTGCTGAGTCCAGCGCGTCACCTGCCGCTCGACATAGTGTCCGGGCTTGCCGAAGTCGCCCAAGCCCACGGCCGTGTAGTCCACCGCATGCAATGCGGCGATCACGCGCGTCATCTCCTCGTAGATTGCGCGTCGGTCTTCCCTCGCAAGCTCCGGCAGCGCGGCGTCCCAGAACAGGCGGCCCTCGACATAGTCCATCAGATAGAAGTCGGTGCCGATCACGGAAGCATCTCTGCACAAGGCGCGCGCCCTCGCCACCGGCACGCCCGTGTCGCTGAGCGCCACGATCACGCGGAACTCACGGTCGACGGCGTGGGCCGAGGGCAGCAGCTTGCCCGGCGGCTTGCGCCTGAGCACATAGCGGTGATTGGCGGACTGCACCAGAAAGGTGGGATTGGATTGTCCGCCCGCGAATTGCTGCACGTCGATGGGACCTGCGAATCCGTCGATGTGCGCCTGCATCCAGGCGGCGAGCCGCGCGGTGTCGAAGGCGTGCTGCGCCGGAGGCGGCCGCAGACCCGCGGCCGGGCTGTTCATACGATCGAGGCGCCGCCGTCCACGGCAATGTACTGGCCCGTCACGTGGCGCGATGCGTCCGACGCCAGGTACACCGCGGCGCCCATGAGATCGGTATCGCCGCCGATCCGCCCCAGCGGAGTCCGATCGATCACCGAGGCTGAAATCGACTCGAGCAGGCCGCTCGACATCTTGGACGGGAAGAAGCCGGGACAAATGGCGTTGACCCGGATGCCGTGCGCCCCCCATTCCGCGGCCAGAGCCCGGGTCAGGTGCAGGGCCGCCGCCTTCGAGGTGTAGTACGCAACCGCCTTCATTTGTGCGCCGACGCGCAGCGCCGCGACCGACGCAATGACGATGATATTGCCCGAGCGCCGCGGTATGAAACAACGGTTCGCGACCGCCTGACTGAGCAGGAATACGCCGGTGGCGTTCAAGTTCATGACCTTGTTCCACGCTTCGGCGGGATACTGCTCGGCCGCCGCGCCCCAACTCGTGCCGGCATTGTTGATCAAGATGTCGATGGTGCCGTACTGCGCAACGACCGCCTCGACCAGCGCCGGGATTTGTTCCGGTTTGGTGAGGTCATTGACCACGGTCAAGGCGTCGATGCCCAATGTCTTGAGCTGCGCCTGCGCTGCTTCAAGTTCCGCGGGCTTGCGGGCGCTGATGGCAATTTTTGCTCCCATCTCGCCGAGAGCCTGCGCGATCTGCAGGCCGAGGCCGCGCGATCCGCCGGTGACCAGGGCCACCCTGCCCTGCAATTCAAATAAATCCCGTACTCCCATCAGACCACCTCGAATAGGCCCGCGGCGCCCTGGCCGCCGCCGATGCACATGGTGACGACCACGAGTTTTGCGCCGCGGCGCTTGCCTTCAATGAGTGCGTGGCCGGTGAGCCGCGCGCCGCTCACCCCATAAGGGTGACCCACGGCAATCGCGCCGCCGTTCACATTGAGGATCTCATCGGGGATGCCGAGTTTGTCGCGGCAGTAGAGAACCTGGCAGGCGAAGGCCTCATTCAGTTCCCAGAGGTCGATGTCGCTGACCTTGTAGCCGGTACGCTGCAGCAGACGCGGCACCGCATACACCGGACCGATCCCCATTTCGTCGGGTTCGCACCCGGCGACCGCGAAGCCGCGGAAGATGCCCAGAGGCTTGAGACCCCGCTGCTCGGCGAGCTTGCTGTCCATGACCACCACGGCGCTGCTGCCGTCGGAGAACTGGCTGGCATTGCCGGCCGTGACCACCCCGCCGGGCAACGCCGGGCGAATCTGCGCCACGGCCTCGAGCGTAGTGTCGGGACGAATACCCTCGTCAGCGGCGATGGTGACCTCGCGCGTGCCGATCGAACTGCTCGCTTTGTCGACCACGCCCATGAGGGTGGTCATCGGCGCAATCTCGTCCTTGAACTTGCCCGCGGCCTGCGCGGCGGCGGCGCGCAGCTGGCTGCGGACGCCGTACTCATCCTGCGCCTCTTTGGCAATGTGGTAGCGCTGGGCAACGGTTTCGGCCGTCTGCAGCATGCTCCAGTACAGCGTCGGCTTGTGCTCGATCAGCCACGGGTCGCGGCGCATGTGGGTATTCGCTTCGTTCTGCACGCAGGAAATACTCTCGACGCCGCCGGCGACGATGACCGCCGCGCCTTCGGTCATGATGCGCTGTGCGGCGAGCGCGATGGACTGCAATCCCGAGCTGCAGAAGCGATTGATGCTCAGGCCCGCCGTGCTCACGGGCAGACCGGCGCGCAGCGCAATCGCGCGCGCGATGTTGCCGCCGGTGGTGCCTTCACCAAAGGTCGAACCCATGATCACATCTTCCACTTCGGCAGGATCGATTCCGGCGCGCTCCACGGCGTGCCGCACCGAATGCGCGCCGAGCGTCGCGCCGTACGTCATGTTGAAGGCGCCCTTCCAACTCTTGCCCAATCCGGTGCGCGCCGTGGATACGATGACCGCTTCTGTCACTTAGGTTGTCCCCTTGAATCCGCTGAATGTGCCGCCTTCACGCGCCAAACGGGCAAGCAGCGGCGCCGGCGTCCAAAACGCCGCGTCGCCGCCGGGCTGCTCGGCCATGAGCTTGAGCGCGCGCACGATATCGTGCAGGCCCACGGTGTCCGCGTAGAACATGGGCCCGCCGCGATAGGCGGGAAAGCCATAGCCGTTGAGATACACCAGGTCGATGTCCGAGGACCGCTGTGCGATGCCGTCCTCGATGATGCGCGCGCCTTCGTTGATCAGCGCATAAATGCAGCGCTCCACGATCTCCCGCGAGCTCACGCTGCGCGGAGTGATGCCTCGTTGCCGGCGGTACTGCTCGATGATGGCAGTGACCTTCGGGTCCGGGATTGGATTGCGCGAGCCTGCCTCGTAACGATACCAGCCCGCGCCGGTTTTCTGCCCGAAGCGGCCCGCCTCGCACAGAGCATCCGACACGTTGGAGAAATCGCGGTCCGGAAATTCCGCCGCGCGGCGCTTGCGCAGCGCCCAGCCGATGTCGAGTCCCGCCAGATCGCCCACGCGAAAGGGACCCATGGCCATACCGAAGTCCTGCAGGGCCGCATCGATCTGCGCCGGCAAGGCGCCGGCCATGATCAGATCATGAGCGGCCTGGCCGTACCGGGCCAACATGCGATTGCCGATGAAGCCGTCGCACACGCCCGACACCACCGCGACCTTGCCGATGGTCTTGGCCAGGCGCATGGCGCTGGCCAGCACGTCCGGCGCCGTCTGGGCGCCGCGCACTACTTCAAGCAGACGCATCACGTTGGCCGGACTGAAGAAATGCAGTCCGATCACGTCCTGCGGGCGGCGGGTGAATCCCGCAATCTGGTCGAGATTCAATGCCGAAGTATTGGAGGCGAGAATCGCGCCCTGCTGGACCGCGCCATCCAGAGTCTCGAACACTTTGCGCTTCACATCGATATTCTCGAACACCGCCTCGATGCTCAGATCGACATCCCGCAGCAAGGCGTAGTCCAGCGTCGGCGTGATCAGCGCGAGGCGTTGCGCCAACGTGGCCTCGTTGAGCGTGCCCTTGCGCAGCGCGCCCTGGTAATTGCGGCGGATATTGGCGAGTCCGCGGTCGAGTGCGTCCTGTTGAGTTTCCAGCAACACCACCGGCAGCCCGGCGTTGATGAAACTCATGGTGATGCCTCCGCCCATGGTTCCCGCACCGATGATGCCGACCTTGCGAATCGGTCGAAGCGGCGTGTCGTCGAGCACGCCCTGAATGTGCGAGGCCGCCCGCTCGGCTTGGAACACATGACGCAGCGCCGCCGATTCGGGCGAGAGCATCAGAGTCGTGAACAATTCTCGCTCGCGCTTCAGCCCCGCCTCGAAGGGCTTGTCGACCGCCGACGCGACCGCCTCGACGCAGGCCAAGGGTGCCGGGTATGGGCCCGACACCGCCTTGACGGTGTTGCGCGCGAATTGGAAGAAGCTCTCCGCATTGGGCAGCGCCAACGGCAGGTCGCGCACGCGCCGGCGCGGCAACTTGTCCGCAATCACCCGGCGCGCGAAACTCAAGGCGGTCTCCCGCAAGTCGCCGTCGCCGAAAGTGTCGAACAACGGCGTGCCGCGTAATTTCTCAGAAGCCACTGTGGCGCCCGAGACGATGAGATTGAGTGCCGGCTCGACCCCGAGCAATCGCGGCAGCCGCTGGGTACCGCCGGCGCCGGGCAACAGGCCCAGTTTGACCTCCGGCAGCGCAATCCGCGCGCCGGGCACGCCGACCCGGAAATGACAACCCAGGGCCAATTCGAGACCGCCGCCCATGCACACCCCGCCGATGGCGGCAATCACCGGCTTGGCACTGTCTTCGACCTCACTGATCACGCTGCGCAGGTTGGGGTACGCCGCCGCTTTCGGCGTGCCGAATTCGCGGATGTCGGCGCCGCCGGAAAACCCGGCGCCGGCACCCATCAATACCAGCACCTCGATGGCCGCATCGTCGTTGGCGCGCTGGACCGCGGCGACCAGGGCCTCGCGCAACTCATGGCCAAGACTATTGACCGGCGGATTGTCGAGAGTCAGGACCGCGACGCCGCTCGTGACCTCGAATCGCAATATATTCATTCCCACTTTATTCCACTGTGCAGAATTGAGTTCCGCCCCGTTCAGTTAATGTAGCAGCGCGCGACGGCCTTTGAAAGGTCGCCCGCAAGCACCGCGGGCGCGGATGTTCGTCGTGATTTCATGCGCGTTCAAAGGCCAGCGCCGCGCCCTGCCCGACCCCCACGCACATCGTGGCCAATCCATAGCGGCCCGAGCGGCGCAGCAGCTCTTGCACCGCCGCGCCCGCAATGCGTGCGCCGGACATTCCGAGTGGATGCCCCAGCGCGATGGCGCCGCCGTTGCTGTTGACGTGCTCGGCATCGTCCGCCAGGCCCAAGGCACGCGTACAGGCCAAGGCTTGCGAGGCGAAGGCCTCGTTCAATTCGATGACATCGAAATCAGCGATTGTCAGGCGCAGCCGACTCATGAGCTTCTCGACCGCCGGTATCGGACCCACTCCCATGATGCGCGGAGCGACTCCCGCGGAGGCAAAGCCGATCACCCGGGCGCGTACTTTGAGCCCGTACTTTTCGACCGCAGCGCCGGAGGCCAACAGCAGCGCGGCGGCGCCGTCATTGATCGTCGAGGCGTTCCCGGCCGTGACGCTGCCGCCGGCGCGCACCACCGGCTTGAGCTTGCCGAGTCCCTCCAAGGTGGTATCCGGGCGAAGTTGCTCGTCGCGTTCAACGACTTGAGCCGCCGCTCCCTTGGGTTGCGGCACGTTCACCGGCACGATTTGTTCGGCGAACACGCCTGCCGCCTGGGCGCGCGCGGCGCGCTGTTGCGATCGAAGCGCGAACCCATCCTGATCGGCGCGCGACACGTGGTAGTCCGCGGCAACGTTTTCGCCGGTCTCGGGCATCGAATCGACGCCGTATAGCGCTTTCATTTGCGCGTTCACGAAGCGCCAGCCGATGGTGGTGTCGTAGATCTCCGCCGTGCGTTGGAAGGCGCGCTCGGCCTTGCCCATCACGAAAGGCGCGCGCGTCATCGATTCGACGCCGCCGGCAATGGCAAGGTCGATTTCGCCGGCGCGGATGGCGCGGGCGGCGGCGGCCACCGCATCCAGCCCGGAAGCGCACAATCGATTGATGGTCACGCCAGGCACGTGCGCCGGCAATCCGCTGAGCAACGCCGCCATGCGCGCCACATTACGATTGTCCTCGCCCGCCTGGTTGGCGCAGCCCAGATACACCTCATCGACCGACTCGCCGATGCCGCGATGTCGGGCTACCAGCTGTGCGATCGCAATGGCCGCCAGATCATCGGGTCGCACCCGCGCCAGACCGCCCTCGTAGCGGCCAATGGGCGTGCGTACAAAATCGCAGATAAAGGCATCGCTCATGAATTAGCTTCCCCCGGAACATCATCGCCCGTGCGCCGTTCCGTGAGTATCGACTCGACCGGGCGCAGAATCAAACATCGCGCACATCGACACTGGTCTTGGTTGCGCTCAAATCAAATGTGAGCGGCAGACATCGATGACTTTGCTTTCGTTGACCCCGGCAAACCCCATGTCGCATAGCTGACGGTATATGCCTTCCGCTAAAGCACCGAACGGACTGCCCATCCCGATAGCGCGGGCAAAACGCACTCCATACTCAACATCCTTCATGCGCAGCGCCGAGGTGAATACGATGTTGTCGTCGTGATCTCCGGCCACCATACGGAGGGTATTGCGGACTACTTGCGGACTTGCCGCCTGGCTGGTTGCTATGGCATCTGCGACGAGGGCAACGTCGAGGCCGGCACGTTCTGCGATTGCCAATCCTTCCGCCGCAGACGCGATTTGTACAGCGCCCATCATATTGATGATAAGTTTGTACGCGGTGCCGGCGCCGACCGGGCCGAATCGAATGATGCGCTGAGACAGCGAATCCAAAATTCCGCGTGCGGATTGCAGATCGTCCGCATCTGCGCCCACGAGCAACGTGAGGCCGCCCGCCGCAGCAACATCTGGGAGTCCGGTTACAGGAGCATCAATATATCGAAGACCCCGTGCCCTGCATCGGGTTGAAAGATCGGTGACCCAAGCATGGGACAGCGTCGAACATTCGATGGCAAAGCCGTTTCTTGCAATGTCGGCGGCGAGTATCCCGTCTCGCTCGAGCCAGATCGCCCTGGAAGCAGCATCGTCGGCGACCATCGAGATGACAACGTCCACTCCTTGGCACGCTTCCTTCGGCGATTCGAACAGCCGCGCCCCACGCCGAACAAGAGCTTGCGCGCGCGACGCCGTGCGGTTGTAGAGGTTGAGCTGGTGCCCGGTTTCAAGCAGGCGGCCGGCCATTCCCTGGCCCATATTCCCAAGTCCGACAAACGCGACTTTCGGCATTCTTCCTTCTCCGGATAACAACCCTGTTGTGGAACAACGCTGGGGCCGTCACCCAGGGTTGCGTAGTACACAATGAAGTTCAACAGCAGGCAGTTCCTAAGCTTTGACGTTGGGGTCTGCAGCGGCAGTAGGCCCCTCGATCCACGACGAATCGATGACGAATGACTTTTCCGGGCCCACCCTAAAATACTCGCACACCTCGCCGGCTAATTCTGAAAATACAGATTCCAGAGCGGCTATGCGATCGGGAGGCGTCCCGATCCTTGCAATCCAACTCTGAAAATCGATTGTAAGTTTCCAGCCGGTGACCGTGGGGTCAACGAAGCCGGCCGCCTTGTACATCGACCTCCATTCCGATACTCGATAGTCACGGACGTGTGACGCGTCGCGCAGAAACTCGATCACTTGCAGGGACGTGTCGAGCAAGGGACTCTCCGGAGCAATCACATCAACCACGACCAGGCGGCCGCCCGGCGACATCACTCGCGCACACTCGGCCAACGCATGCGGCACGCTGCTCCAGTGATGCGCCGAATAGCGGCTTACAATGACGTCAAAGGTATCGGCCTCAAATGGCAGAACTTCCGCGGCCCCGACGCACGTCTCGATGACATCTTGGCAGCCTCGTGTCACCGCTGCTTGTGCGACCACCTCCAACATTTCCGGGGATGGGTCGTACGCCGTGACTCGGCGCGCCCCACCCTGGGCCAGCGCAAAGCTAACGTGCCCAGCGCCGCAGCCGAGATCCAAGACTCGCTCAGGACGTAACTGACCCGCCATGGCCTTGAGCCTTTCCAAGTCAGCGCCCGTCGCGTGCACCGTGCTCGTCAAATAATTCGCGGCCTTGGTTCCGAACTGGCGAGCGCTCATCTCCTGTTGATCCATTCAATTTCTCCTGCATCCGGATCGGCGCCGAAACGCATGGTGTAGTACTCGAGAGCGACTGGCGTGGCTAGCTGCCACGTTCGATCAACGCAATCCGCGAGTTCTCCTGAATGCGGTCGAACAGGACCGCGCTGCCGTCGCGCGACAGATCGAAGTCACTAATGGCGATGCCTGGCACGAGCTCGGTGATCTGCCGTTCCGCTCCGGTGCGCAGGTCGACCAGCCAGAAGTTCTTGTGGCCCACGTCGCCCCGCAGCAGCACTAGCGAGTTAGCGTCGGGACCAAAGGCTACACGGCGCGCTCCACGGGTCAGGATCAACGCCGGGATGGAGTATGGCCTGCCGTCCCGCGCCACGGCCCGAAGAGGGAACGTCGTCCCCACGTCGGCACCTGAGTAGATCAAGAATTCGCCGTCGGGCGACCAGACCGGATCGGTCGAGTACTCGGACACCAGGGGAGTCGGCGGGCTGTTATCCAAAAAAATGCTCGTCAGGCGCGGCTCGCCATCGCGGAGCACGGCGGATACGATCGAACGACCGTCGGGTGCCCAGGCCGGATTGCCGCGCAGATTGAGAGACCGTGTCAGGGCTCGCACCTCGCTCCCATCGCTGTCCATTGTGTACAGGATGGTCCGCTCACCGTCGGCAACCGTGAAGGCAATGTGCCGGCCGTCCCGCGCAACCGCGGGGGCACCCACGATGATTGCATGAGCGTCGCTCCACAGTTCGCGGCTTTGGCCGTCGGCCGCTCTCCAGATGCCCTGGCGGCCGGCACGCGCTGAGACGTAAAGGATGTAGTTGAGTCCGGTGCGGGGCGAGAACCCCGTCGCCGAGACCAGCGAGACGGGCTGAGTTGAGCGCTCACCACTGCTTGCGGCAGGCTTAGGGCTGAGGGGCGCGCTCCAGATGCTGGAGTTGGATTCGTCGACGGTTGCGACGAGGCGCGTGCCGCCCGCGCCTGCCGCCAGCGAAGTGTAGCGCTCGAGCCCGAAGCTGATGCGGTGGGGCACGCGCTGCTCGACATTCAAGGCGTACAGCCAGGGACCTGACCCTTGTGGGTCGGCGGCGAGGTACACGAGCGTGCGCTCATCGAGCAGCACCAAGTGACTTACCCGCGAGTCATGGAAAGTGATGCGCTCTAGCCCCGCTCCCGATGGGTGAATGCGCCATATATCCCAGTCGTCAGGCGGTAGGCCGCGTGCGAAATAGATATAGTCGTCGTCGTTGGACCAGATAGGAAAGTGACAATGCACGCCCGACCGGGCGACATAGATCCGGTGTGTGCCGCCGCGTGCGTCCCGCACGAAGAGCGGATCGCCTGGCGCGGTCGTGTGATACACGATCTGCCTGCCGTCATGGGACCATGCGACCTCTGCGACGCCAGGGAGAAAGTCTCGCAACTCACCCCCCGCGGTCGGTGCGGCCATCAGCTTGATATCCTCGGCGTGCGATCCATCGGAGCTGCGCGTCCATACAGTGACGAGTGAGCCATCCGCAGAGAAGCCGAGGGTACGGATCGAAGGATTGACGAGTTCGATGCGGTCGCCCGGGGTCAGATTGTGGTACGTCCCGCTGCCGATCTGGGTCAGCCACGCATCCATGTGTCCGTCGTGGTCTGCGAGGAAGGATGCCCATCGGCCGTCCCTTGAAACTTCAGCCGCCTGCTCGATTCCCGGCCAATCCGTGAGACGCGTGAACGTGGCATTGGCGAGCGGATTGCGCCATACCTCTTTCGCAGGGTAGCCGATCCTGAGGACTGCATAGGCGAGCAGCAGGACAGCCGCGATGGTTGCAGGCAAGGCCCATGGTCGCTTGAGCAAGCGCATGCCGCGGGTTGCCGGCGATTCGGGCGCCGCGTGCGACGGCGGACTCAACAGGGTCTCAGGCGTGCTCTCGCCCAGGTCCGGGAGCTTGCCGCGCCGACTTTCCCACCATGCGTCGAGCTCCGATCGGAACGCATACACCGAACCCTGCTTGTCATGGACGTGCCGATGAACCGGCATGCTCTCGCGACGCTCCCAGCGCTGCACCGTCGTCACGTCACGATTGAAGTGCGCTGCGATCTTCTTCCAAGAGTCCAGCCGGCCCCTCTCCCCGGCCTTCAGCTGCGGGGGCGCACCATCGGTGCGAGTGTCATCCATGGCAATCCATTCGATTCAGGTCGAGACCGGGCTGCGCCTGCACTGTTTCATATCTGCTGGTTTGCATGGTGGGGACATCGAGAGCGCAGCGGATCTGCCCTCTCGTCATTGTAATCCGGCAGGCCGCGAGCAAGGTAAAGCACGGCGTTCGCCTGCACAGCGCGGCATTCAGTCTCTTGCCCTTTGACGGCACGAAACCGGTATCGCATACCTCTGCACTGCGCCGGCGCCTACCCGGTTGGCCGGCGCCAGCGTGGTTAAAAAATGAATGTACTTGGAGATTTTCCATGAAAAGCAAAGACTTGAGATGGACAGTGCGCGGCAGGCCGATCGCGACATTGTTGGCGATGGCGATGTTGGCCATTGCGGTCGTCGGACTGCCTCTAGCGCACGCCGGACAGCAGCCCCGGCTACCTGCAAGCTTCAGCGGCCTGCTCAATGACTACACGCCCCCCGCCCCCACCGTGGCGGGCGGCCCGTATGAGATGCACGGCAAATGGTCGCTGCATCTCGAGGAGCGAGGCGGCGCGATTTTCTCGGCGCAGATGACGATGGAGACCGCCGACTTTGCGAATACGGACCTGAACCACGATCCTACAAAGCTCAGTCCTCATACCCACCACATCATCATGACGGACGGTATGGTCCATAACGACCCGACCGATCCGATTAACTGGAAGACGCAGTGCCCGATTTTGAAGCCCCCGGTCTCCGACGGCTTCGTCGTCACCGGGACTGCCTACGTCACTGGAAACGGCGGCAACCCGTCGTTTGGCAACCCCTCGCCGGTGACCATCTGCATCCTTGGGGGAGCGCCGAGCCCGAGCGTCATGGGTCCCCAGGCATTCGTCGAGTTCTCAAACTTCACGTTGGCGTTCGGAATAGGGTCGCGTGCCAGCATTCATTTCGGCACGCAAGCGATCAATGGAGTCATCGCCAGGTGCGAACGCCCGTGGACCCGCGAGTCGAGCGACTGCAAACTCGCGATCGCCGATTGATCGCGGCAGGCACGTAGGAGTGCCCGGCGGACCGAGGTACAGCATCGCCTCGGTCCGCCCAGGTGCCGTCAAAGCCAGCGCCCGACCATGTTTCGGCTGTCCAACGGGACGAGTGACGGCAAATCCTTGCGCCGGCCGGCAGAGATCCGCATCGCCATCTGCGATGCGTGGATCAGCGCAATGCTGATCCATACTGCGACGCTGAAATACAGCGACATCCATACCACCTCACTCTTCCAATCACTCCAGCGATGCGAGACGACCCCGTGCATTGAGACGTCGCGGGCACCTTGCGCGATGCTCATGTAGTGACGCCCGTTGACTTCGTCGGCGATCCACCGCGACCAATACATGGGAACATCGATAAGAAACATATACGCGACGTAAATCGCGCCGGCGACGCAACCCGCCAAAAGCAGGGTACGTAGCGGCGCGGGGCAGCGCGGCCGGATCGCCACCAAGCTGGCGACGAGCAGCATGACTGAAAATCCCCAGATCGATTCCTCGGCGACGTGGCCAATGTTTGAGGTGGTCAATACCGAATACCAGGAGCAGACCTCGGCAATGACGATGAGCGGTACCAGGGCCGCCGACGCGATATTGCCGACGACGCTGCCAGCTGCCCGCGAGGCCTCGCGCAGCATCAGCGCCCACTGAGCCACAAAACACAGCTCTGCGAGCGTGGCGAGTGAACGGCCGATCAGAACGCTGGACAGCCAAGAGTCGACTACACAGATGCGCGGAACGTCATAGACAGGGAAAATGGAACGGAAGGCACAGCCGAATACGTAGACGGCGGATAAAAGAAGCTGGGCGCGGTATGTCGTGTACGTCTCGGGTGACAACACGTGCGATCGCCGGTTGAGGGTGAACGCCGACAGTGACCAAGCCGCCATATTGAGTGCGGCTACCACACAAAGAAGGTACCACCACGAAACAACCCTGACTGACATCATATCGTCATGATGTCATGGTAGAGGGCATTATCAATGATTTGAGGCCGGGGTTTGGCGGAAGTGTGCTCCAGTTGGAGGAGATCGGACCAAATCAGACCAATGGGCCGTCCTTTACTGCAGGCCGAAGACTCCTCGGCCATGCTCTTCCATCAATTCGAGGATTCGTCCGCCGCCGCGAGCTACGCACGTCAACGGATCCTCGGCGACAAGCACCGGCAATCCGGTTTCTTCCATAATCAATTTATCGATGTTGCACAGCAACGCGCCTCCGCCGGTGATCACGATGCCGCGCTCCGCCACATCGCTGCCGAGATCCGGCGGTATTTGCTCGAGGCCCTGGCGGACCGCACTCACGATACCCTGCAATGGCTCCTCGAGGGCCTGCAGTATTTCATTTGAGTTCAACGTAAACGCTCGGGGTACACCCTCCGAGAGATTTCTTCCTCTGACGGTGATTTCACGCACTTGCGCACCCGGGTAGGCCGAACCGATCTCAATTTTGATGCGTTCGGCAGTGGCCTCTCCGATCAAAATACCGTAGTTGCGGCGGACGTATTGCGTGATCGCTTCGTCGAACTTGTCCCCGCCCATGCGGACACTCGCGGCGTAAACGATACCGTTCAAAGAGACCACGGCGACTTCGGAGGTGCCACCGCCGATGTCGAGGACCATCGAGCCGCGTGCCTCGTGCACCGGCAAACCTGCACCGACGGCGGCCGCCATGGGCTCAGGCACGATATCGACACTGCGCGCGCCGGCGCCTTCCGCGGATTCCTTGATGGCGCGGCGTTCAACTTGGGTTGAACCGAATGGCACGCAGACGAGCACATGCGGACTCGGACTAAAAAACCGATTGCCGTGAACTTTGTTGATGAAATACTGCAGCATTTTTTCGGTATACGTAAAATCGGCGATGACGCCATCCCTCATGGGCCGCACGGTGGTGATGTGCCCAGGCGTTCGACCGAGCATTTTCTTGGCCTCGGCGCCCACGGCGACTACGATCTTGCCCCCGCGGACCGGCTCATTTTGCACAGCCACGACCGAGGGTTCATTGAGTACGATTCCCCGAGACTTGACGTAAATCAAGGTATTGGCGGTACCTAGGTCGATCGACAGGTCATTGGAAAAATGACCGCGGAGGCGTTTCAGCATGGACTGGTGTCTTTCTCGAAGGGATAGGGATACGCCGTTGCAGCGCGGGACTGATCAACCGGCCCCAGTGGCGCGCCACGTGTAGCACGTTTCCGGCCGCACTGCGTGTCTGCGTTAATCAATGCGGCGTCAGGTCACTTCGACAGCTCGTCGACGACGGAAATGATTCCTGACAGAACCACGCCGCCCACCCTAAGACGGCAGCCTTCGATTTCGTGGCGACTGAAGGACATTTCGACGGTTCTGCCCTTCACGGCGACCGCAATTGTCGAGCCGGTGGGGACGTGATCCACGCCTTCGATGTCAACGCACGTAACGCTGCCGAAGAAGCCATGGGGCACCAACTGACTCTTTATTTCGTGCCGAATCTTGGCAAGACCTGTGTCGAACTCCTCTCTGATCTGCTTTTCTTCCATGGGCACTCACCACTTGACGATGACACCGTTCATCGTACGCCCTCGTGAGAGTTCCGGTGCAAGTGCTCACGCAAACTCGATTCGGCGCGGCCACAAGCGCCGCGTAGGACCGTAGTCGCCCAACGGGCAGCGACCGGCCGTGTTGCCCTGCGCCCGCCAACCCCTTCACCGCCTAATCTTGGCAATTGGCGACCCGGTTTTGAGGAGATGCGATAAACTTCGGAATCCGTGCCGGGATTTGCGCCGACTATGCTGGTACAAGGAGCCGCGCTGGCCAATCTTGATCTGACAAACGTTCACACCTTCAACAACGGGGAATGCGTCGTTGTCAGCCTTCAATGCAAAGACGGAGCGCAGTGCGTTCGATCGACGACGAACAGCAGCGACGGCGCCGACGTCGTATGGGCATACATCGTCAACACGACTGAGCAAGGAAATAGAATACTAAACGCCCTGTGGGCGATTGCCCCCTTTTATCCGGACGGCAGCGGCGAGATTCACTGACAGTCATTCTTGGCGCATCGCTGCAGAAAGGGAGCACGAAATGAATAGATTGATCGGCCGCAGTCTCGCGCTTGCACTGTGGCTTATGGCGAGCATGTCGATCGCACAAGAGCAAGGGGTCGCGAAACCCGAATTGGTGCTGCAGCAACTTATTCGTGGTATGCCAAAGAACGAAACACAGGAAGTGCGCATCATGACGGCAAGTTTCAAGCCGGGCGACCGCACAGTGTTCCACACTCACCGTTTTCCAGTCGCGGTATACATTTTGGAGGGAACCTTTACGTTGGAACTACAGGGGCACGGGCCCACCACGGTGAAGGCTGGTCAGGGTTTTCTCGAACCACCAGACGTGAAAATGACCGGATACAACCACAGCAGCACTCAGCCGCTGCGCGTCGTGATTTTTTATGTGAGCGACCCAGAGACGCCGTTCCTCGATCCCGCTCACTGACCGTTCCTGTCCGGTCAGAACCGATGTCCGGAAAACCCTGAAAACCACACCCGTCGGCCCGGTCCGATATCCGGCCACCAGGCGGCTTCCTAGGCTCCAAGAAGGTCGTTGGTTCAAAAGGCGGTTGTCGCTTTTTCGCGTCAATTCCCTTCTTCGCGACTTTATCTTACATACATTCGATCGAAACCAAGGCAGTGTGATCCGCACCGAGAGAAAGACGGCTGAATGATGCAGCACTCAACAGAGCATTCCCAGGAACCCGATACCGCGGTCTCCATGTCGGTCGGTCGCGTTTTGAGGGATCGGTATATCATCCAGGAACAACTTGGATCTGGCGGCCGGGGAACCGTGTTCAAGGCGCTGGACCGCTATCGTTGCTCGATTCCGGAGGGTCAACAGCACGTTGCCCTGAAGGTATTGCAGTGCGGTCAGGATTGTTCTGAACAGGCTATCAAGGAGCTTCGGCGCGAACTTGATTGCGGCCAACTGCTGTCACACCCGAATATCGTCAATGTGTACGAACTGGACCGTGACGTAGATGTCGTCTTTTTTACAATGGAGTTCCTTGATGGGGAGTTGCTAAGTGAACTGATAGAACGCTTGCGCCCTGCCGCGATGCAGCGATTGCAGGCTTGGCAGATCATTAGGCAGTTGGGAGTGGGGTTGGAGTATGCGCACGAGCGCGGCATCGTCCACGGCGACCTAAAACCACGGAATATCTTGGTAACGCGTGATGGTGAGCTTCGCATCCTTAATTTCGGCACGACGAAAACCACTCCAGCCTATTCAAGTTGCGAGCTGCTGGAAGGCCGCGCCGCCGATACTCGCAACGATTTGTATGCACTCGCCTGCATTTGTTATCAGTTGCTCAGCGGCGCGCACCCGTTCGCTGGTAGACCCGCAACATTGGCCCGCGATTTTGGGGTTAAGGCCACCCGGCCAGCGGGACTCACCGGCCGACAATGGAGGACGCTGCAGACAGGCCTATCGTGGCATCGCGCAGGCAGGTCACTGGGTATTGATGCCTGGATTCAAAAGCTGACGAATGGCATCGCCGAGAAGCCTTCGAAAACACCCTTGCTGGAGCTCAAGGCCGCCTGCCCCGCGAAGCCTCCAGTACATTCACGTGTCGCCGCGGCTTGTATCGCATTGCTGTTGATTACCGGGATGGGCATCGCGCAACTTCGAGCGACTTCTGCGCGGAAAAGCAGTGTTAGCGTGGCCAGTCAGACGGTACCGGACCCCTTGGATGCACAAGCTCCCGAAACTGCGCTGGCCGCCGAGGCACCGCCGCAGGCTGAAGCTCCCGTCACGGACGCGCGGCCTGCGCTCGCAAAGGATGTCGTGGGCACGGCTCAACACAACCCGTCAACGAGCCAAGCTCCGTTGACGATTTCTGTCGACGGGTACCAGGTCAGCTCGGGCAACCATTTTGTCGAGATTCGGGTGCATCGCAATCAATTGCAGAATGCTTCCTTTGCCTGGTGGACCGAGCCTGCGACTGCAAGATCGGATGTCGACTATGTGCATCAAGCGAAAGCTATTCAGACATTCCCGTCTGATCGGCGATCGACCCGCTTCTACGTCAAGCTCCTGCCGGGCTCGGAGCGATCGCGGCGTGACTATTTCTACGTAGCGATAGCGCAGCCCGGGCGTGGTCCTACTTCCCACAATGTCACGCGCGTACAAATCTGGCTGCCAACACCGCGAGACCAGTTGCAAGCTCGTCGTTGAAGGGTCGGTCGAGGCGTCTGCCAGCATCAGTCCGTGGCTCGGCCGAGCACTGCTAGAATGCCGATTTCTCTCAAGGCACGCCCATGCTCCTTTACGTCGATGCGAATTTCGCAAGCCCCTACGCCCTGGTTGCATTTGTAAGCCTGATCGAGAAAGGCCTGGATTTCGACATCAAGTCTCTGGATCTGGCTGCTCACGCCAATCACGATCCGATCTTCGCCCGAACGTCGATCACCCGACGAGTCCCGACGCTCATCCATGACGGTTTCACCCTTTCGGAGTCGTCCGCCATTTGCGAATACGTCGACGAAACCTTTGACGGCACGCCCCTCTACCCCGCCGACCTGCGCGACCGCGCGCGAGCTCGCCAAATCCAAGCCTGGGTGCGCAGCGATCTCATGCCCATTCGCGACGAGCGACCGACTTTTGTCGTGTTCAATGGTGCCAAGCGGCCGGCGCTCTCGAAGGCTGCCCGTGACGCCGCCGAACAACTATTTTCAGCGGCGCTGACCTTGCTCGACGGTCGCACTGACAATCTCTTCGGCGCCTGGTCGATCGCTGATGTGGACCTCGCGATGATGCTGCAGCGCCTGATCGTGCTTGGGGACGCCGTGCCACAGCGACTCATCGACTACGCCGCTCACCAATGGCGGCGCCCATCGGTTGCGCAGTGGATTCTTAAAAAGCGCGCCCCGCTGGTTGGATACTGACATCGATCGGCATCCATGCTCAAATCCGCTTCCCTGCATATCCGCATCGCCGCCGAATCCGACGCTCCGGCCCTCGCCGCCTTCGCCGCCCGAACCTTCGAAGAGACTTTCGGCGCCCAGAATCGGTCCGAGGATCTGCGGGCTCACTTGAGCAAGGCCTTTGGCGCCGCTCAGCAGACGCAGGAGCTAGTGAATCCCGATATGGTCACGCTGCTAGGGTTTCATGACACGACACTCGTCGCTTTCGCCCAGGTTAAGCGTCAAGGCCCACCCTCGGGCATCCACATCGACGGACCCGTCGAACTACATCGTTTCTACGTTGATCGCATCGCTCACGGCAAAGGCATTGCGCAACAACTCATGCGCGCCGTGCACTCCGCCGCGCGCGAGTTCGGCGGGCAGGCCCTCTGGCTCGGTGTCTGGGAACACAACCCACGCGCCATCGCCTTCTACCAAAAAGTCGGCTTCGTCGACCGCGGCAGCTACGATTTCTTCGTAGGTGAGGATCGACAAACCGACCGAGTGCTCGTCGCACCGGTCGCAGCTGGATAAAAAGCAGCGCATTGGCCGTGGAAGTGAGCGTTGGCGGTCAGGAAATGGCCGCCGCCACCCAGCCGCTCGCGGCCTCCAGTGGTCGAACGGCCCCACCCATCGGCCGCTGGACAAGTTGAAAAAAAGAGACCCCATACTGGCGTTCACGGACGTGTATGTCGACACAGCGAAGGAACTAGTGCATTGTCCGCGCCCTAATTTTCGGGAACGATTCCCATCCTTCCTCTAACGGCAAGACTGATATTGCTTCTAGTCCATCATCGTGCTATTTCGTACCCATAGTCCGCATGGGGAAGGCATCATGAAGCTCATTTCGTCCTTAGGTCTCTGCCTAGCCCTCTCGGCGTGCGCTACGGACTACGCCTCCCAGCTGTCTGAATCCAATTTCGGTTATCGCGTCCTGTATTCGAGAGACCCCGTGGATCCAGCACAGGTCATGAACGGCTTATATAGCTCGGGACCCGCAGGGACAGCAGTATGCTTGGCTCAATGCTCTCGGGAAGCGCCGCTTTGGTCGTCCGGTTTCGCGCCCTAGAGAGGCCAATTCAGCAAACAGTCCGTTGAGTAAGTGCCGCCTCTGGCTCGCGCGCCGGAACGACCTGCGGAACAATGGCATCCTCAACCGGATGCGGTGAGTTTCACACTGCTGTCAATGTCGAAATATTGATCCAGGCACGCTTGTAGTCGTTCGCGATTGAGCGGCTTGGTCAGATGGTGATCCATGCCGGCGGCCATGCATTTGGCGTCGTCGTCCTTCATCGCATGCGCCGTCAGGGCAACAATGGGTATGTGTCGTTTTCCCGCCTCGAGCGCTCGTATCTCACGCGTCGCCTCATATCCGTCCAAGACCGGCATCTGACAGTCCATGAGAATCAAATCGTAGCGCCCATCCCGCCAAGCGGCCACCGCGTCCTGCCCATTGGCGACGGCGTGCACCTCGTACCCCAGCCTGCGCAAGGTATGCGTTGCCACCTTTTCGTTGACCGGGTTGTCTTCGGCAAGCAGGATTCGGCGCCTTTTCATCTCTAGGGTGGGCGGCTGTTGGGTGACAATACCCTGCGTGCGGCTGTGCCACTCTGCAGCTTCGGCCGACATGACAGTCTCCAGGCACGTAGCGAGTTCTCGCAGCGCCACGGGTTTTAGGAGAAAGCCGGCAAAGCCAAGTTCCTCGAAACGGGTCACATCGCTTTTCTGACCCGAGGATGTCAAGAGTACCAACCGAGTGGATTTCAAAGGTGAATCCACTGCATTGATTCGGCGTCCAAGCTCAGCGCCATCGCAATCCGGCATCTGGTGATCGATCAGGGCTACTTCGAACGGCCTGATTCCCAGTTCGGCGCTCATGAGCGTCAGTGCGTCAGCCGCAGAATTGACACAAACGGATTCCATACCGAGCCGACTCAGCTGTCCTGCGAGAACCTTGCAATTGGTGCGATTGTCATCGACCACCAGGACTCGTTGGCCGCGTATTGCGGCGCTGATCGGCGGCCCGGGCGCGCGCGGCTCGACCGCTGAAACGCCAAAGCGCCCCGTGAACCAGAATGTGGAACCGACACCTTCTCGGCTGTCGACGCCTACTTCACCGCCCATCATTGCCGCCAGACGTTTGACTATCGACAGTCCAAGACCGGTGCCGCCAAAGCGGCGCGTGGTGGAATTGTCGACCTGAGAAAATACCTGAAACAGGCTGTGCAAGCGCGCCTCCGGGATGCCGATACCGGTGTCCCGCAGATCAAAGCGCAAGGTCGTCGACTCCGCGTCCCGCGCCGTGGGTTGCACGCTCAAGGCGATCTCGCCCGCCTCGGTGAATTTGACGGCATTACCAAACAGATTGAGCAGTATCTGCCGCAATCGACCCGCATCGACTTGAATGAAGTCCGGAACCGCCGCATCAATGTAGGCCGTCACTTCGAGGTTTTTGGGATGTGCCTGAATGCCAATCAACCGCACGACGTCCTCGACCAGGTCGCGCAGATCGACGCGGGTGACGTCGAATTCGAGCTTACCCGCCTCAATCTTCGAGAAATCCAGAATATCGTTCAGGACCGTCAGCAATGCCTTGGCACTGTGGCGGACGGTTTCCGCATAGTCGCGTTGTTGATCATTCAAGCTACCATCCAACATAAGGTCAGTCATGCCGATCACCCCATTCATGGGGGTGCGTATCTCATGGCTCATGTTGGCGAGAAACTCGCTTTTTGCCTGATTGGCGACTTGCGCGGATTGAGCCATGGCTTCGGCCTCCCGCGTGGCGGTCAAGAGCTGCTCGTTGGTCGCGGCGAGGCGCGCATTGCTGCCCTCCAACTCGCGCGTGCGCTCGCGCAAATGTTGTTCCGCGGCGATCAAGCGATCGTATTCCTGCAAGGACAGGCTCTGGCGCAGCGTCGCCAAAACGATCACCACCGTCGCGCCCGCGATGGTCGTGATCTTCACCGAGGCGAGAACGTTCGGCAGCGCCCATACCAGCGCCAGGCTGATGACGCCGGCAGCCACGACTATCAATGGAATGAGCCGAATGACAGCTTCGCAGCGACGCTGCCACGCCGGATCCTCGTTGGGTTCCGTGTGCCAGACAAACGTGCCGTAGCCCATGCCGATCGCGATGAAAGAAAATGCGAGATTGAGCCAGGAGCCGTTCACCCAGGCGCCCACGGCGTAAGTGGAATTCCAAATCATCCACACCACGCTATTTAGAAGGGAGGCCGTGAGAAACAGCAGCCACCGATAGCTCACCCTCCAGCGCAGCGTTGGAGCCATCACCAGGCCAATGCAGGCGGGAGTCAGCATGCAAATCGGATAGAGGATCAATATGGTCAGATCCAGCGGCTCCGTTTGGCCGCGCCTCGGCAAGTACAAATCTGCCGTCAGGGTCAGAACCACCAACGCTAGTGCCGTGACGTTGAGGTCAAACGAGCGCCGCTGGGCCGACGTGCGGCCCCGGATGGGCACCAACATTCCCATGACGAAACATGGGCCAATGCTCAAGAACAGAGCGTCCGAAAGATTCACTATGGGCGTGCGCTGCGTGATCTCCTGCAGATCGAACAGCACCTGGGCGACCAAGGTGAACGTGAGGCCCCAAGCAAACCAACGACGCGACGCAACGTCGCCGTCCCGAGCACGGCGAACACCCATCCACGCCAGCGTTGCTGCTACGGCGTAGGCAATAGTCCAGTGGAAATAATCGAAGTAATGTCCCGTGCCCAGCTTACTGCTGAGACGTGCCGCCACGAAAAGCCCAACCACTATTATCAGCGTGCCGCCGACCAGGCGCGCGGCGAGCCGATTCTGCCCAGTATTTGATTCGCCGGAGCGCAAACCTGACATCTGCGACGCACGCCTTCAATGGATGGTGACGGTGAACGACATTAACATAAAGCGGACTGACAACCTGTCGCGGCGGCCCGCATCCTTGTAAGACTGGTGTGAAGTGCTTCGCATTTTTTCTGTGAAGTAGTGCGCAATTCGCTCGCGCGATTCGTAGACGAGCGCAAATCGTTATGCGCCGCCCCGCAAGCGCACCATCATTTGGCCGGAACCTCGTCTTCAGCAAAGTTCATGATAACGAGATACGCCATGCGAGCTCTATAAGTATTGGCGCGCGCTTTTTGAACACGTATGACAATTTCATTTTAAAATAAGTTCACGAATCAATTCACTGCCCAGCACTTTTCTGTATTCACTCCGGGCCACTCTGGCCTTGTTCTGACACTCGGTGCTACAGATTACCTTCTTGGCCACTGCTTCTAGCTCGACGCCTTTATCTAAAGCCGCAGCCGCGTTTTTAAAAGTGATCCAGAGATATATATTGGGCTGATCCGGTGATTTTGGAGTGGCACTGAAGACCTTGTAATCGATGATTAGCCCAGCTTTCTTCATCGCTTCCATGGTCGGCTTCCATGTCGAATTTACCCAATCGATGTACTCTTCAAAATGCCCGTACTCAATGTGTATGTAGTCCACCTCAGTGACTGGGCCGTCAGCATACTGGCGATCATCCTGGGCACGTGCACTAAGCGAAAGTGAGGAAGCTGCGAGACACATGGATAAGATAATAGTCTTAATCATTTTCTCTTCACCTGTTGCGATATATCTCTACTCGGCTAACACCCGGATTAGCCTTCAGAACCTCGGGACCGCCCGTCTGCCTACCAACGTCTATTCTTCGTCTGGCCGGGCTGTTCGTGCGGCGCGCTCCTGAGAGAGTCCCCGGTAGGGAGCCAACCTCGTTACTTGGGTTTGCGGAACTTCAGGAAGAACTGATCGGTGTGTCCGCGAATCGTCTGGTCGAACACTTTGGCCGTACGGGGGTCCGCCGGATTGGCGAGAATCGAACTCTCGGAGTCGAACTTGAATCCCGCGGCTTCGACCTCTCGGCGCACAGTCGAGGACTCGATGCGATGCAAGGTCTCGGTTACATTTGCGGGAGCACCCAGAGCGGCGGAATGATCGAGAATTACATATACGCCACCGGGCTTCAGCGCACTGTAGACGGCTTTGTTAAACGCGGCGACGTCGACCGGGCCCATGAACTCGTCGTGTAGGTCATGATAGTTTTGGGAAATCCAGAACAGGTCGAGCTTTTCGGGGAACTTTAGTCCTTCGAGCGCCGAGGCAGTCGTCACCGTTAGGTTTGGATGAGCGACGGCATAGCCCTGCAGCTCCGCGACTGCCTTAACGAAATGCTCGAACTTGAAGAAGGCCGTGGGCTCCACGGCGTAAACGTGACCGTTGGAGCCGACGAGGCTAGCGAAGAGGCGCGTGAAATAGCCTGCGTCGGCGACATAGTCGGCAACCTTGTCCCCCGATTTAATGCCTACGAACACTAAAGTTTGCGCCGGCCTTCGGTCAGCATCCCGTGTGGTGTCAGAGCCCGGGCGCGACGAATCGGCGACCGCCATTGTGGCGGCGGTTGAATTACTTGCGTTGTCCAAGGCACTCGCCCCGGAAACAAGCGCGACGACTGCGATCAAGATAGCCGTAGTTTTCATATCGAGTCTCCTATTGTGAATATTCTGGTTTAGCCCCGCGTCTCAGCAGGTAATGATTCGCCCGGCCGGTGGCGCAATGTGGCGGAAATCCCTTTCGCAATGCCTAGTTATTGGCTGCTTTTTCAACATAACCATTCTAGAATTCTTGCATTCGAATAGGATTTCGGAACGGATTGGTCTCATCGTCCGCGGCGCCTTACGACTCAAGCGCAAACGGCGGCACCTCAATCTCGCCGCTTGCGATGTAGGTTGTTGCGCCACCAACGCTGACAGAGGTAACTACGCCGTCGCGCTTGCGCGCTTCCGCTTCGATATCACTTCGGCGCCCCATTGAGACGCCTTGCTGAATCGAAAGGCGATAGGCCATCCCGCCAAAATCGGGCTTCGATGCCATTGCCCCGACGAGGGCGGCACAAGCGCTGCCTGTCGCGGGATCTTCTTCAACGCCCAGCGCGGGTGCCCACATGCGAGCATAGAGCTTGCCGCCATCCCGTAGATTTCCCGCGAAGAAAAAGACGTGGGGAGACCATGCTCGCGAGAGCGTTACCGCCCAGGCAACCCGATTGATCGCCGCCCGATCGACGACCGCGTTCGAGTTCAGTTGCGCAAAACAGAATGGAACACCGACGCCCGCGAAAAAGACTTGGCTCACCTCGGCGGGCTCGATGGATAGGACGGCGGCGAGATCAGTCGGAGAAGGTGCGCCGGTCGGTGCCTCGAGCTTCCCCGATAACGTCAACGTGCCGTGGAACCCGCCGTTTCGCTGAGCGACGTCAACCGTCACGGGACCGACATTCTCCTCCAGAATGAGCCGGATTGGCTCACTAAGCCGTACGTGCTGTTTCATCACAAGCGCACACGCCGTGCCAACCGAGGGATGCCCGGCAAAGTCGAGCTCCGCCCGAGGTGTGAAGATGCGCACCCGACACGTGCTCGCAGGATCGTTCTTCGGCAGGACGAAGGTCGTTTCGCCGAAATTGTATTCCCGAGCAATCTTCTGCATGCCCTCGGTAGAAATGCCGGCCGCGTCAGGCAGAACCGCGAGTTGATTACCGCCGAACGGCGTCGAACTGAAAACATCGACAATGTGAAATGTGTACTTCATGAGATCAACTTCCGTGTGCTGCCTCAAGCCTTGACGACGAGGTCGATTTCAACGCAGGCCCCAAGCGGCAGCGCGGCCACCGCGATCGTCGTGCGGGCGGGAAAGGGCTGACTGAAATACTTTGCGTAGATGCCATTCAGCGCCGCGAAGTCACTCATGCTCGTGAGATACACACCGGCGCGCGCGACATCATCGAAACTCTTGCCGGCCGCCTTGAGAATGGCCGAGAGATTCTGGAAGACGCGCTGCGTCTCGGCCGCAATACCTCCCGCCACCAGTTTGCCCGTCGTCGGGTCTTGGCCGACCTGACCGCTGAAATAGATAAATCCACCTACGTTGATTGCCTGGGAAAACGGGCCGACCGGCGGCGCAAGTTCCAGCGAGGTAATTGCGGACTTGCTCATGGAAAACTCCTGTGGATACTCGGTAAATTGGCCAGAATGGTGGAACCCGAGGTTGCGCGCGCTTCAAATGCCTTGTGGGGGTCAGCGGCATCCTTGATCGCAAAGCGCTGATTGACGTTAATGCGCACCTTTCCCGAAGCCACTACGTCGAACAGCTCGTTCGCGGAAGCTTCGATCGCATCGTGTCGCTCCATGTATTGGAAGAGGAATGGGTGCAATGGGATCGGAGGCTTGCCCGAACGCGACCATCAATCTGCGCGGTCTTGGACAATCGAGCGAGCGCAGGAAAGTATCCTTGCGAACAGAATCGAGGACCACCGGCAGTTTCTCGCCGCCGGAGATACGGGAAACTTCCGCTACGAAATCCTGTTTCGTATAGAGGATCGTGTGGCTGCAGCCATGGGCATGGGCTAATTCGGCCTTAGCCTGACCCGACCCGGGCTCACCGACATCGACCGCCGTCCAGTCCAGAACCTCGGGAGCGCCCGTCTGCCGAATCTGGATCGCATGAGGCATATAGATTTCCGCAAAAACATGAACTCCCTGATATCTTCACGCAAGACAGAAAATTCCACCACTTCATTATTATCACGATTATAGTACCATCGGCGCACGATTCTGTTCGTCGGAGAACACTTTAGGAGACCCCCTTGCTCGAAGATTTACGCGCCCTCGTAGAGTTCGCCCATGCCGGGTCCATCGCCGGTGCAGCCGATCGTCTATTCCGGACGCCCTCTGCGATCACCCGGCAAGTGCAAAGGCTGGAGGCTGCATTGGGTGCCGAGTTGCTCGACCGCTCGGTAAAGCCGCCGCGTCTGAACTCGCTAGGCTCCAGGGTACTCGAACAAGCGCGAGATCTGCTGCAGCGGACCGAGGCGCTGAAATCTCTTACGTCGAGCGACGCCGAACCTCACGGCCTCTTGCGCATCGGGCTCGCGCATGCTCTGGCCGAGGGGACGCTTATCGAACCTATTCAGGCGCTGACTGAGAAATACCCCAAGGTCCGAGTGCGGCTGTCGAGCGAACTAACCGGTGAATTGATCCACCGGCTGCTCGCGGGTGAACTCGACGTTGCTGCCGTGTTGTTGCCCGAAGGCAAGACCGCGCCTCCACCACTTCTGACGAATATCATCGCTAGCGACCGCATGGAGATCGTTCAAGGCGCCGCTGGCAACGTTAACGGTGATTGGAAAAGTTTGGGTCGAGCACCCTGGGTGCTCAATCCGCCCGGGTGCTTTCTTCGGGCGAGCCTCATCGATCGGATGGAGCGCGCCGGCTGCGCCCCAATGATTGCGGCTGAAATCCACAACATGCATATGCAGCTGGCGTTCGTTCAGTCCGGTTATGGCGTCGGGCTGCTACCCGCTCGTTTTATTGCCAGAAATCATTCTTACGATCCCGTGAAAGTATTGCATCCCCCGTCGTTTGACATGCACCGATCCGTCGCGATAGTCCGGGTTGCGCAACTCGGCGCCTTGGAGAAGGCCGTCGAACTGTTGGCACACGGGCTTCGGCAATTGTTTGAGGCAGCCGACATCACGAAGCCCGTGACGAGGCACCGAAGAGGTGTGCCCGCGAAGCGGCGGGTGGCGCGACCGCCCAAGTAGTCACCGGACATCACTTGGTGCAGCTGAGGCGTCCCGCTATCCCGGATGCCGCCCGCTCACCTCACCACGGGCGTCCAATGCAGCGAGCGGCGTTCAGCTCGCAGTGGCGGGCTTTCGTCATCAAAGTGCACATCAGCCACCGAGGCCCAATTTAACGAGACGCCATCGAGTACGCGTGCGTTGATGACTGCGCGCTCTCCTTGGGCAGTGTCGGTGATTGCCGCGACGAACACACCGCATTCACCGCAAATCAAGAAACCCGCGGTCCGATGTGCGAAACGATAGTACCGAACCTTGGACGGATCCTCGATGTTGACGGAGAGATTGCCCGCCGGGTCCGATGTGCCAACCACGCCATGGCGCCGACAAAACGAACAGCCGTCGTGCCGCAGGCGCCAGTCCCTGGGAACGATGTCGGTGCGATAGATGATTCCGAGAGCGCCACAATGGCATCCGCCCTGATATTCCTGCATTTTGCAATCCTCCCGATTGACCGCACACTCGCCGATGGGGGTTTCCCCGGAAGCCACTGTCGCGGAGACTCTCTGCGCAACTCGTCGGGGTCCCCTGACTGTGGGCTATCTGTTTCCACCAACCTGTGTTGCCCTAAGTTCCGCGATCATGTCAATTTCGGCGCACGCGCCGACTGGCACCTGCGCCACACTGACGGCCCTACGCGCATGGATGCCGCGGTCGCCGAACATTGGACAAGTAGCTCAGATGACCCACCCAATCACCTCATCACCGGCCGACCACTCAAGCGCGTAGGCAATAATAGCCCGGAGTTGTCCACCATTTTGGGGGAAGTCCAGATACCTAACCTCGGTGTCGGGAAAATCGTGGGAAGCTCATGGTGACCCGGCGAGGCTACGGCGCCGTAGCTCATGTCAAAGCCCGTGCTCGGGTAACTCCGCTCCCGGTAGTTTGAAGGCAGTACCAATTGATCACTGTCATAGACCGCGGTACGCGTTTACGCAGATGTCCCCGATAGCGCCAGAGTGCTGATACAGGGGCAAGCACGTGTACGAGTGTTCATGGGCTTAGTAGGCGCCGCCGCGAAAAGGGTTGCGACTGCGTCTCCAATGCGGTCACTGATCACTGTGACGCAAAGGTGCTGCGCCCACGACAGTCCGCTCCGATTGAGTCCTCGGCTACACCGGCTGTGGACCCGGCGTGTATGAGGGCGCGTAAATCATCGAGCAAGGGAGCCTCCTAAAGCACTGCTGAAACCTCCGCCCAACGAATAGTTGAATCGTGCGTGAACAGCAACATCCTTGTGATAATAATGAACTTGTGGAAGTGTCTGTTCCCCGTTACAAAGAGCCATGGAACGGGATATGGCGGTTGGGCGAGCTTCCATTTCTCATCCCTCGTTCAAAACGTCGGTTTCGGCGGCGAGAGCCGTTTCAACACAAGGGAGACCGCTATGTATCGCTTCACCAGCATGGTCATCATTTCCTCGCTGGCGCTGACGTGCGTCGCTTGCGCCGGACCGGCTCTGGACCGGCCGCAAGTTGTCGTCCACTTCGCCGACCTTGATCTCTCGCGCAGCCAAGGCGCCGCGGTACTGTATCGGCGCTTGAGAGTTGCGGCCGAGACCGTCTGCGCTCCGCTCGACGGTCGCGACCTTGAGAGATACATGAGATTCAGGGCGTGCGCGCAGAGTGCCCTTAACGGGGCGGTCGCAGAGGTTGACCGGCCGGCGTTGACCGAATACTACAGGGCACGGGCTAGCGGCTACCATCATGATTCTCGCTGATCGCGTCGCCCAGTGTCGAACCCCCTTTGTCGTGCGAGACAATCACGGCGGGCACCTCTGGCGGCTCGATAACACCGCTGACCATGCCGAGGAAGTGAGTACATGCCCCACGCGGTATGTGCTGGCCGATGATTTGACTCGACTGTGTGCGGACGTTGCGTATTCCAAAGGGGCCCGTACGGTGGCGTGCGCAGACTTACTGCACATTCCCGCCCCCACACTCTGGGTCGAGTGGTGTAACGAGCCGTGGCGAAGAGCGTTACAGCATTACGGGTTCTCGCTAATTGAGGGGGCCTGCCAGTGGGTGGGTCGCCGAGGTGCCCTGATAAAGTCCTCGCCCGATGGCCGCCGGGGCGTGGTCCGAACATTTTGGAGCTCCGGAGAGAGCGAAGCGGAGGTCCTCGCCAGCAGCCTTGAGGCGTTTTTTGACTTCGATGCGCAGGAGGGTGAAGGCCCCGAACCACCGGATGGTGAAGAGAGCCTGCAAGCCATTCAAGTTCGTGATGAGATTCGTGCGGACGGCGACGACGTGCTGGCACGTTGCTTTCGGTTTCGTTACGAGCGCAGTTGGTCCGAATACTACGAAAAAGCAGGACTGACTGAGGCCGTGCGCAGCGCTCTTTGGCGTCACACCGTCGGCACCATCGCCGTGGATATTCCGATGCTGTTGGCGTTTGTGCTTTTGCTCTCGACTCGCAGCGGCCTGCCACATCGCACGAGCGATTGTGAGCGACTGAATCGCGCTCGACAGAAATCCGGCAAGATTGCATTGCTCGATCACATTCTCGTGCGTTCGCCCCTACTACCGGAATACGGTGAGCAACAACGCTCAAACCAGCACGGCACGCGCCGTGGCCCACGGCTTCATCGCGTGCGCGGGCACCTGGTTCGCCGCGGCAGCTCGCTGTTCTGGCGCGTTCCGCACCTTAGGGGGAGCACGCGAGCGGGGAGCGTGAAGTCCCGAACGGTTGTGTGGACGTTTGATGAGACCCGAAGTGGAATAACGGGCTCATCGCTGGAGCGCCATCCGCGCTCCTCGGATGCTGGCGGGGCCCGCGTGTCGGGTCTGGCGGGCACATAACCCGACTTGCCGGTTGTCTTACTCTCCCAGCGCAATGGGTAAACGTCAGTTCATCCGCTCGACCACTTCGAGCGCTGCAGCAGAACTCACCCTTCCATGTTGGGGTCAAGCGCTCTGACCCTCTGTCCGTTGTTTCGTGAGTGTACTTGTCGAGTATCGATCTACTAACAAGCACTGGCGAACGCTGATTCGCTCGGGCGGTGGAATATTCTCGCGATATTCCACAGTTGATTTAGCTCTGCGCGTCTAAGTCCTTGATTTTGGTGGCCAGGGATTGAATTGAACCCCGACACGCGGATTTTCAGCCCGCTGCCGGCGGCCCCCAGGGGGTTATCAATCAACCACTTGCAGCGTCTTGCCGACCCCTGCCCAGGCTCACCAAGGCACAATCCCGGCACGAGACGCAAGGAACTCGTGTTCCGGTCAATGGCGATGGGCGCTAACCGGTGATGCGTGCGTTTGAGCGGCGGAACATCTCTCGCCAAATCTATTGGGCGCGCCGCCGCCGAAGTCGCCTCCGCAGCGCGCAGCTCCTGAGTCGGACCCGAAGGCGACGGCGACGAAGGGCAGCTTTACGTCAGGGCAGTGGTTTGGTTTGCCGCGATCCACGAGCCGTCACGGAGCTGGAAGAACCTGAACCGTGAGATCTTTTGCGCTCTTGATCGTCAAAGCACCTTGGAATTTTCCCTTCGTGAAGCCGATCGCCGCCAAGTAGTACGTCGCCTCGTTGGCCTCCTGCGCGCCGGGCAGAACGTTATAGCCGGCTTTTGGAAGCGCGGCGAGATAGAAGACATACATCGCATGCTGGTCCACGTTGTGCCACTCGCAGATGACTTCCCCGCCCACCACCAGCGGTTTGCAAGGGCTCAAGCCAGGAGGAACCGGAAAATCGGCGGGAAGACCCGTTCCATCCGCCATGGCTTGCGAGAACACGAAGGCGCAGCATATGGAGAAGCCGGCCACCAGGAATGGTTTGACGATGCGGTTTGACTGATGTGATGTCATGACGTGGACTCCTCGCAATAGTTGACTGTCAAACCCAGGAAAGGCTCATCAATCAAACCCGAAAAGGATGTCGGAACCCGCCAGCAGACGGAAAGGCGTCTGACCCGCCCGCGTCACCCATGTTGAAGTTCTCGCAGGGCGAAGCTATGGTAGCGCTATCGTTACAGGCGGCATTTAGGTTGATTTGAGCCACCTGTAGATCGTCAGGCGGCTATCCAGGGCATCAAATTGTCAGCCCCTGCTTCGCCAGATATGGAAGCTTTCGCAAGTAAAGCGCTCAGGAGCTAACTACAAATGTCCTCTTTCCGCCAGATGAAAACAATTCTCGCCGGATTTTCTGTATGGCTCCTTTTGGCTCTGGAGTTTGCCTCAGGCGCGTTCGCCGCGGATTTCGCGATGAAGGTGACCGACAAGAATTATCTCGATACCCAGGGGTTCAGTGTCTTTCTCTACGACAGCACGTATCACCCCGTTTTCGTAGATCAGAAGAACACCGCCATGGAAATGATTCTCCACGGCCAGCGCATCGCCACCAACGGCGACGTGCGCTTGATGCCAACCCCTGAGCAGTGGGACTTGGTGGCAACCCTCAAGGGGCGCCAGGTAGATAAGGCGAACAGCCGGCTCACCGCCAGTCTCGCCTTCCCGACCTTCGACGTCAGCTATGCGCTGGAGGTAGCCGCGGAACCGGGCGGTGTCAAGGTCAGCATCAATCTCGACAAGCCGCTACCACCGAAGCTTGTCGGCCGGGCCGGTTTCAACTTGGAATTCCTGCCCTCGATCTACATGGGCAAGACGTACCTCGTGGACGGATCCAAGGCCGGCATCTTTCCGCGAACGCCGAATGATCCGATGATCAAAGTGTTGCCGCTGCCCGGCGAACCAAAAAAGGCGTACTACTTGGAGGACTGGGACAAGGCCAAGGGATACACCCAGCCGCTTCCATTTGCTGAAGGCAAGAGAATTACCTTAGGGGTTGACGATTTGCTGGCCCGAATCACCGTGGTCTCGGATACGGCAGCCCTTATGCTGTTCGATGGACGCGACCGCGCCCAAAATGGTTGGTTTGTGTTGCGATCGCTGATTCCTTCGGGCAAGACCACCGGTGCCATCGTGTGGCATTTGAAGCCCGATGTAATCTCAGGATGGACGCGCCCACCGGTGATCGCGCACAGCCAAGTCGGCTATGCGCCGGGTTTTTCCAAGATCGCCGTACTAGAACTCGATCCGAGGTACACCGGCCCGCAGACGGCCAAAGTGCTGCGCCTGACGGAAGGCGGAACTTACCAGCAGGTATTTGAAGGCCCGATCACGCCTTCAACACCCTGGATGCGGTATGTCTACTCGAAATTCAATTTCAGCACGGTCAAAGACCCTGGCCTCTATGTCATCGAGTACGCAGGTCAGCGTACGGCGCCCTTTCCGATCTCCAAGGATGCCTACGCAAACATCTGGCAGGACAGCCTGGACCATCACCTGGCAGCACAGATGGATCATGTCTCGGTGCGCGAAGCCTATCGCGTGTGGCATGGCGCCTCCCACTTGGATGACGGCCGCATGGCGCCCGTGGTCGGGGAGCAATTCGACAATTGGAATCAGGCTACGGCTACCGATGGCAGGTACAAGGGCGGCGATCATATTCCCGGGATGAACGTGGGCGGCTGGTATGACGCCGGCGATTTCGATCTAGAGGAGCCTGCGCAACTCAGCGTGATTCAGAGTCTGGCATTGGCGTATCGTGAATTTGATCTCAAGTACGACGAACTTACCGTGGATGAAGTCGCGCGCGCGGTTGAGATGCACCGTCCCGATGGCGTGCCGGATGCGGTTGAGCAAATCAAGCACGGCGCACTGCTCATCTTGGCGCAGTTCCACAATATCGGTCACTCGATTCGAGGCACTCACGAACCGGACCTGCGCCAATACACCCACTTGGGCGATGGAGCGTCCAAGACCGATGGCCGCATCTACGATTCCACACTAGGTCCTAACGAAGTGAAGGGGGACTATTCCGGCCGGCCGGATGACCGCTGGATTTTCACCACGACCAATGCGGTTCTGCAATGGAACGCGATTGCAGCGCTGGCGGCGGCGGCGGATGCGCTGAAGGGCTGGGACGACGCATTGGCGAAAGACTGCCTCGAGACCGCGGTCAAGGCCTGGAATGACGAGAAAGCTCATCCCATGCCGCAACCGGCGGGCGCCGGGTGGGACGAATCGGCTCCAGAACCTCCGGGCAGCGGCGTGCTGGCTGCCTCGCAAGGTGCAACGTCCGGCGCTCAAAGTGGCAGTAACGGTCCAGGTAGATCGGCCACTGCGTCGCCTTCCACCATCGCGAGCGTACCAACCGCTCCTGCGCCAGGTTCCAGCCGCGGCGATGCTCGCATTGGACAGGAGTGGGCTGCGGCTCTGGAACTGACGATTGCGACGCATGGCGCAGATCCCTATAAATCCCGTCTGCGGGAATTGTTCCCGCAGATGATCACTCCGCAACAGATGGGGGTTCGTGGATGGTCGGCAGTCCGAGCGCTACCTTATCTGGGGGCGAACGCCAAGGATGACATGCGGGAAGGCGTGAAGACCTACCGGGCGGATCTTGACAAGCAGTTGGACGCCACGCCGTTCGGTGTGCCCCCGAGCTTGGGAACTTGGGGCGGATCGAGCGCGGTGGTCGACATGGCCATCCGGATGTACTTTCTGCACAAGGCGTTTCCGGACGTGGTGGGCCCGGAATATACGCTTCGTGCCGTCAATTACATTCTCGGCACGCACCCGGTCTCCAGCACATCCTATGTGGCCGGCGTCGGAACGGTCTCCAAGACCAAGACCTACAGCAACAACCGCGCGGACAACGCCTACATACCAGGCGCGTTGATTCCGGGCTACATAATCATCAAACCAGATTTTCCAGAGTGCATCGATGACTTTGGATTTCTTTGGTTCGAGGATGAAGCCGTCGTTGCCGGATCAGCAAGCTGGGTGGTGGCCGGCAATGCTGCGGACGCGATCACTAAGGAATTGAAATAGGACCGGGCAGGCATCGCCAATCGCACGCGCATCATCGAATCAAGAACTCAGGCGACCTTGCTCTGCGCCGCCAAATTCTTCGACGATTGCGGTGACTCGATGATGCGAGCAAGATCCGTCAGCAGCGCAGAAAGCTCGCCGGCCATAACGGCGAAGTCAATATCGAACTGCTGCGCGGGATCCACTTCTTCGGAGTCGGTCTGATCCTTGCCCACCTCGAGGAATTCGATCCGTTTCAAGCAGAGTTTGTCCGTCAGGACGAACGAAACACGGCCGTTCCAGGTCAATCCCAGGCGCGTGGGGTGCTTCCCCGCGGCAAGATGAGAGCGGATGTCCTTACCGTCGAGTGGATGACGGACGTAACGAATACTTGATTTGGACTCATCCGCCGCCTGCAACTCCAAGTCGTCATCGATTGCAAACCTAAAGGGAGCATCACCCTGCATGAGCCACGATGTCATGAACACATGCGGGGAGCGCGCCCCCTCCAGGGGTTCGGGTACGAAACTGTCAAGCGTCGCCACCAGGGTCTCGAGCACTGATTCCGCACGGGGCGCACCGGCGGCATCGATGACGAACCATCCGTTTTGCGAATCAATCCAGGCGCGGGTGATGGTTCGCCGCGTGAATGCCCGCGCTCGCAGCTCGTCGGCAACCTGCGCTTTGATATCGCGCTTCTGTTTACGACCAACTGGAAAGCCCTGTTCGGCTGTCTGAGCCTCGGCGCGTTCCTCAGCAACCTGCCGAATGATGGATGCGGGCAAGAGTTTCTGATTCGTGCCCAAAGACAGCATGTGATGCTGTCCGACCGTGTGCAGCAACCGGCCGCCCTTGGTCACCGACTGCCACCCGCGAGTCAGCATATCGAAATGTCCGCAGGGCCGAAGCAGATGATCGCCGAGTCGCGTCTCAAGATCGCCGGCCGTCCAGGACCAGTCAGCGGGCAACCGATAGACGAACAGATTCTTGAACAGCATGTGGCATACCTGGATCGAGGAAGCGCGGGATTATATGAAGATCGTCTGGCGACTTCTAAGAATAATTTGACCCGTCGCGCTCGACATTTTCGCGTTGAGTCGGTATAGCAAATGCCCCCCGATGGCCCTGGCTGGGACAGCTAGCGCCGCATGCGAATCGAGGCGCTATCCTCCCAACGGGTGTCACCAACAAAACTGCTAGTATTACCGCCCGTCCAGCAACCATCCCGCGCGATAAGTCCGTGTGCTGGCTACCGTAGCGAGTCGATTTCATGAATTTTACCGATCTGTCGCTGCCGCCCGAACTCATCGCTGCGCTCGCGAAACAACAGATATCCGAACCCAGCCCGATTCAAATTGCCGCAATTCCGCCGCTCGCTGCCGGGAAAGACGCGTATTTGCGAGCAGAGACGGGTACCGGCAAAACACTGGCCTATCTGCTGCCCCTCTTTATGCGCATTGATCCTTTGCAAGCTGCGACTCAGGTCGTGATCGTGGCGCCAACCCATGAGTTAGCCATTCAGATCCACCGACAATCCTGTGAACTTGCGATAAACGCCGCACGCGCCATCCGCTCCGTGCTGCTCATCGGGGGTACGGCGACCGACCGACAGATCGACAAGCTTAAGGCCAAGCCGCACATCGTAGTGGGCTCGCCCGGGCGCATCGTGGAACTCATCGAGCGAGGCAAGTTGAAGACCGTGCACATCCGCGCCATCGTCATCGATGAGGCCGACCGACTGCTGAACGACGAAAGTCTGGGTTGGATACAGAAGATCGTCAGCGCGGCAGCGCCAGCTCGACAGTTGATTTTCGCATCGGCGACGATCGAGCAGCAGACTCGTCGGGTCTTGGAAACACTGGCTCCGGACGTCCTGATGCTTCGCACGGGTGCGGCGGCGGTCAACGAGAACATCGATCATTTGTATCTGGTTTGTGAAAGCCGGGACAAGCCGGAGATATTACGCAAGCTGCTGCATGCGTTCGATGTGCCGCGCTCGATCGTGTTCGTGCATCGCAACGATGTCGCCGAAGAGGTCGCCTCGAAGTTGACCCATCATAAACTGGCTGTTGCGGACTTGAATTCCGAGCTATCTAAGCTGGACCGCAAGCAAGCGATGGATGGAATTCGCAGCGGCGCCATCCGCATCATGATTGCGTCCGACCTGGCGGCCCGCGGACTCAACATACCCGGCGTAACCCACATCTTCAATCTCGATATACCCACGATGAGCAAGGCCTATCTGCACAGGGTCGGTCGCACGGCACGCGCCGGCGCACATGGCACGGCTGTGTCCCTCGTCACGGAAATCGAGGCACGCCTTATCAGTCGATACGAGAAGGACCTAGGCATCTCCCTACAATGCATCCGCCTGCGTAACGGCGAAGTACATCGAGATTCGCCCGGGCGTTGATCGTCGAGCGGGCGCCGGCAGGTGCAGCGTCGCTCCAATTGGGGCCAGCAATCAGGAAGCCACCGGCCGAGTCCCCACGCATCGCCGAAATCCTTGCCGTTCGCATCGCGGGCAACTTCGTCAGTGTCTCAGTACGGCAAACCGTACAGCCCGCTGTCCGGCACTTTCGATCCGACCGTGGAACGCCGTCACGGAACCTCTCGCATCGTCTCCAGAGCCCGTCGAAACGCATAAGCGTCCACGTGCACCCACCCCCGGAACGGCTTGTCGATGTCGGCGATCGCCAGCATGAGCAAGGTGAGCAGGAGCGTCAGGGAGATAACTTGCAGCACGTGGATCCGGGGCTGCCGCGCGCCGAATATGGCGACAGAAGCGATTGTGAGAACTCCCCCAACAAGCAGCACACACCAGAAGATACCGGGGAGTTCATACCTATTATTCAGAAGCCGCGTGCGGCGATGCTGAGTCAGGAGGCTGAGCTCGCTCAACGCATGATCATGCGCGGCGAGTTCGATCGGCTTCTCGATCGCAGCAGATAGCACTACCTTCCACAGGCGCTCGTTCACCTGATGACTCTCCTCGGGCGTCCCGCCGCGAGCCATTGTGGGCCAATCTTTCTCGACCACTTCGGTTGCGTAGTCGACCGTCAAGCGCTCGATTTCGGCGCGATCGTGAGGCAACGCTTGAGCGAGACGGTAGATGTTGCGAAGCGCATTCGCTTCCAGCTCGACATTGAGCTCCGCCGCCCTGAAATCTCCCCATCCGGTATACAGCATGAAGCCGAGTGTGACTGCGTACGTGGTACCGAGCACATTCAGTTGCCAACCCACTTGGTCGCTTTCAGCGTATCGCCGCGCGACTGGCCACACCTGATTCATCACGAGTGTAAAAACCAGCGATGCAGCCAGCGCCAGAACCAGAATCAATATGTTCGCAGTGAAGCTCATCGCGTGAGGTCTCCAGCGACAGGCAGCACGTTTAGTGCAGCGAGAACTGCGGAGTGGGTGCACCGCTGCAGGAGGCGATGATCAGAGGGGCGTCGCCCCGGGGCGCCATCGAGCGCATTGCTCCCCTCTACGTCCATGCAGCCCCCCACGGCGACGATTCGGCCGTTCTTGACATTCAATCGATAGGATACCCGTGCCGGAGCGGGTTGGCACATTGACCGCTGGAATTGTCGACGATTTAGCTGGCGCAGGGCGCCGGCAAAACTACCGGGGGCGCGGCCGCCCACCGGTAGACTTTCATGACAGGCCCCCCCGAGGTAAATGTTGTGCGATGACTTCCAAGCTCAGAATCGGTAGCTCACACGAGGCCATCCAAGGCCTGTTCGAGGCTGGCCAACCAATTCGTTCCCCGCTCGTCCCGCACGGGATCAATTAACCGGAGGCGGCGGAAGCGGCGAAAGTCTTTATCGACGGAGCATAAGGCCGCGGCGCACGAGGATTCGTGCAGATGCGCACGAAAGCGAGCAATGTCTGCCAACGCAAGGCCACGATCTCTTCCGAATTGAATGCTGCTTCCAACCAAGAGCGGCAGACCGCTACCTTTTCGCAATGCCAACCTGTAACCTCCGCCGGCATGCAACGGCTGGATTTTACCCTCGAAGCCACGGCGCCGGGCTCGCGGGCGCGCGCCGCTCGGTTCCGTACGCGCCACAACGAAGTACTCACCCCCACCTTCATGCCTGTCGGCACGCACGCCGCGGTGAGGGCGCAGCGTCGTGAGGATCTGCTCGAGAGCGGCGTCCAAGTGCTGCTCGCCAATACTTATCATTTACTTTTGCGCCCAGGCGTGGAGATTTTGGAGAAATTCGGCGGTATTCACGCGTTCATGAATTGGCCGCGTTCAGTGCTCACCGATTCCGGGGGCTTCCAGATATTCTCGCTGCCGGGCCGCCGTACCATGTGCGAGGACTACGCCGAGTTCAAGAGCTACACTGACCAGACCTTGGTGCGCTTAAGTCCGGAGCGCAGCATCGCAACCCAACAATCGATCGGCGCCGACATCATGATGGTGCTCGATCAATGCGTGCCCTCGACTGTCGAGCATTCGGTCGCGCGCGATGCGATGGAACGCACGCACCGTTGGGCGCAGCGCAGCTTCAATGCGCGCGGCGACTCGCCGCAGGCCCTCTTCGGAATCGTGCAGGGCGCGCGTTTCATGGACTTGCGCGTCGAGAGCGCGCGTGCCATCACGCAACTGCCGTTCGACGGGTATGCCATCGGCGGTCTCGCGGTTGGCGAATCCACGGCGGAGCGCGAGGACTGCACGGCGACGGTGAGCGAGTTGCTGCCGGCGGACAAACCGCGGTATCTGATGGGCGTCGGCACGACGCGCGATCTGCTCGAGGCTGTGCATCGGGGTGTCGACATGTTCGACTGCATCCTGCCCACGGCGCTCGCGAAGCAAGGCGTGGCGTTTACCAGCATCGGTCGGCGCGACCTCAGGCGCGCGGCCTATCGAGGCATGGAAGGCCCGATCGATCCGGCCTGCGGTTGTCATACGTGCAAGACGTATTCGATCGCGTATTTGCTGCATCTGCATCGCGTCCGCGAGCCGCAGGGCTGGCAGCTCTTGGGTGCCCACAACATTCATTTCTATCTGCAGCTGATGCGCACCATGCGGCGTCACATACTCGAGGGCACCTGGCTCGAGTTCTATCGCGCGCAGCGCGACGTGCTCGACGCCCGCGACAGCTACGGCGAGCCCCCACGGCACGTCACGAACGCGCAGCGCCGCACGGCCCAGATGAAACGTGGCCGCTACGAGATCGTGGTGCGAGACGACGTCGGGCGCATTCGTGATTGCGTCTCCGGAGAGACCATGCACTCGATCAACGAACCCGCGGAAGAGGCGCGCAGTTTGTACGTCGAGCAGTCGCGCCTGAGCGAGCGGCTGCGCACGCCGAGCGAGGTGACGTCGTCCGCTCCGCTGGTCGTCTGGGATGTCGGCTTGGGTGCGGCAGCCAACGCCATGGCGGCGATCGTGGCGGCGCAAGGGCCGCCCGTAGCGGCCAGGCCGTTGTTACTGGTGAGCTTCGAAAACGACCTGGATTCAATCGAGCTCGCGTTGGACCATAATCGCTGGTTCGAGCACTTGCGTCACCCCGGACCCCGAGCCTTGCTGCGCGGCGATTCGTGGACATCCAAGGATGGACTCATCGAGTGGCGCTTAATACGTGGCGACTTCGCGGCGTGCAAAACCCGAGCGCCCGCCCCAGACGTCGTGTTTTTCGATCCGTTCTCGTTCAAGACCGACAGCGGGCTGTGGACGTTGAGCGCCTTTCGCGAGTTGGCCGCACTCTGGGTGGATCAGTCGGTCGAGCTATTCACATACACCTATTCGACCAGTGTGCGCGCCGCCATGTTGGCCGCGAAGTTCTATGTCGCGAGGGGCCGCGCGACGGGTCCTAAGGCCGAGACCACGATCGGTTTGACGGCCCGCGCAGCCGCAGCGGTTCACCACCACGAATTGCTGGGCTCGGAGTGGCTGTCGAAATGGCGTCGCAGCGATGCGCAGATGCCGCTGGGAGCGGGCCCCGACACCGATTGGCGCGCGGCCATCGAAGGCCATCCGCAGTTCGGTGGGCTAAGCGACGAGGGACGTTCTGGCGTTGATTGAAATTGCGGCGGCGTTCGGGACGCCCTACCGAGCGCAGAAAACGGCGGAGTCCGCCTGGACTCCGCCATCCCCTGCTCGAGCATAATTACCCACGGACCAAGGTTTCCCGCGCAGCAACTGCATCGGAGCGTCCTTCCGTTGGACACGGCCGCGCGCGTGGCAACGAGCCTGCGCGCATCCCTCTAGGGCCTCCCGGCCAATACGAGGCGTAGACTAACGATGAACCTCGCCACCGACCAGCGCGCCCAGAGACGCGACCGAACCAACGTTTGTATGTGTCACTTGGATCACCTCCTTCAGTTGCCGTGGGCTCATCGTCGACGCGCGCCGCCCACCGAAGCCGCGCGCCCGAAATTGAGTCCTAAGGATGACGTCGATTGCGGCGGGAGTAAAGCCTCCTCGTGCCGTTGGATGATCGACTGCGCGGCCATGCGGCGAGAGCGGGAAAGCTCCGCGGATGGGATCCATTGACATTTGCCGTAGGTGTCGCTCGTGGCCATTGCAAACATTCGCTATTCATAGCCATCGCCATGCGCCTTCGTGGCCCTCCAGGCTGCACGTCGATCCAAGTACTCAGGCAGCCCGGTATGCCGGGTCTGCGGGGGCATGGGGTCCAAATTTCCACATCCCGTTACTATTACCATAATATAAGCGTTACTCACCTCAGGCACGCGCAGAGAGCTACACAGTGAGCCTAAGCCCGCAATGGTCCCGCACTGGCGCGTTTATGACGAAACCATACCTACCTCTCGCTCTCCTGGCGGCCACAATCCTCGCGGGGTCCGTGGCTCATGCGCAGAATTCCGCAAACTCAGCAGTTGCGGAGCTCCAGGCGGCAGGCGATCAGCTCGATGATCCCGGGCCACTGGCCACGAACCTCTCACCAAAATTGAAGCGGAGCGCCATATTGAGGGCGATGAAATCTGTGGGGGACTGGCAGCTGAGGGAGGCCGAGTCACGCTACAACATCCAATGGACTTTCGCGGCCCTTTACGATGGCCTTCTCTCGGCCTCCAAGGCCACCGGAGACAGCCATTATCACGACCGTGTTCTCGAGGTTGCCATGCAGAATCAGTGGAACCTCGGTCCGCGCTTTGCGCACGCCGACGATGAAGCCATCGGGCTTACCTACCTGGCATTCTATGCCGAGCAGGCTGACCAGAAGCGGATTGCGCCCACTCGCGAGGCGATGGACAAGCTCATGGCTCGTCCCAAGGATCCGAATGAGAATCTCTGGTGGTGGTGCGACGCGCTGTATATGGCACCGCCCGTGCTGACTCAACTATCTATCGCCACGCACGATCCTAAGTATCTCGACTTCATGAATCATGAGTGGTGGCTCACCTCCACGGCCCTCTATGATCCCGCCGAACATCTTTACTATCGCGACGATCGTTTCCTCACCATGCACGAATCCAACGGTCAGAAGGTGTTCTGGTCGCGTGGCAATGGGTGGGTTCTTGCAGGTCTGGCTATGGTGCTTGAAAGGATGCCCGGACAGTATCCTGATCGCGCCAAATTTCTCGCCCAATATCGCGAGATGGCGGAGCGCATTGCGGTGCTGCAGCTGCCCGATGGCCTGTGGCGCGCGAGCCTTCTCGATCCCGGCGCGTACCAGTCTCCCGAGATCTCCGGATCCGCGTTCTTCACGTACGCCATCACCTGGGGCATCAATCACGGCGTGCTCGATTTTAAGAAGTATTTGCCGGTCGTTACCAGGTCATGGGCCGGCATGCTCCAACACATTTACAAAGATGGAAGACTGGGATCCATTCAGCCGATCGGTGGCGAGCCCGGCAAATTCAAGCCATCCTCGAGTTACGTCTACGGAGTGGGCGCGTTTTTGCTCGCCGGATCGGAACTGTCTCAACTCCTTGGCGACAAGCGATACAGATACTATGAAATCCATAACCCATAACCTGAGGCCAAAGGCTATGAGGAATTCTCAGGAAACCCAGGTCTGTACTGAGTATGTGACGGGCGTCCTTCAATCATTCCAGAGTGATGCCGTTAACAGTTAGAGCGCCCACAAGCATAGATCGCAGGCGCCGGGGCAAGCTGTACGCTATCAAAGCGCCTTGACGCGGTATAAGACCACCCCATGCGGCGGGACAACCGCATCGATGTCCCCGCTGGTTTTCTTCGTCTCGCCCGTCCATAGGTTTTGTGTAGGGTAGCCGCTTTTACTCTCCGAGAGACCTACGGCAGTCGCCTCAATGGAGATTTTCCTTTCTGTCTCGCCAGCGTTGAACAAACCCACGATCGCGTCTCCGTTCCTTTCCATCTTGGCGAACACCTGCCGGTCCCCATTATTAACGACCCTTTTCGCAGCGATCGAATCTTGGTCAACCGCGAGGATTGCGGCGTTTTTCAGGTATTTCTGCAGGTCCGCTTGATTGAGGTTCGTCATATCGATGCCGAGGATGAGGGGCGCCGCTCCAAGCGCCCACAGGCTCAACTGCGTCTGACGTTCGATTGGAGTGAGCCCATCGTTGCTGCCATTCCCTATCTCGATGGAGTCATAGTCGTTGAACCTCCCCGAACCCGAATAAGGCTGCCAGTCGGCCACAAAGTTGAAGCGATTCTTAACATCTTTCCAGCTGGTCAGCGGATAACTGTTGCTGCCCTTTTCGCATCGATAGCATTCGATATCGGGCGCGAACTCCCATTGATCGGCGTACTTCATCAATGTCGGAGTGAGGGCTGCTGTAAAGCTGCCTTGTGTGACGTCAAGGACGATGGGCCTTCCACTTTTCCTTATGGCCCTCGACCAAGCCTCAATATCAGGGGCGTTGTTGTTCTTAATTCCGTCGATCTTGATGTAATCGATGTCCCACCCCGAGAGCATCTTGACCCATGAATCGACAAACTCCTGCGCTCCGGGCTTGCTGTAATCGATCCTGACCATGCCTTTGCAGTTGTAATTGTTCTCCTTCACTGAGGAATTTGCTATCTGGGCGGCCGTATATGGCGTCCCCTCAATCGAGGTATTCTTTGTTACCGCCTGACGCGAAATACCCGGGGTAACGTAGATACCGAACTTCATCCCGATACTGTGCATATAGTCGGCAACCGCTTTGATGCCGTTGGTATCTCCGTGGGGTGGGAATCTCGACGGATCTGTCACCCAGTGGCCGTAAGAGTCGACGTTTGGACCCTGCGGGCCCGGACACTGATACCAGAAGTCGTCAAGGTTTACGTAGGTGTAACCAAGTTTCTGTAGGCCGGAGTCCCGCATCGCCAGCGCCTGAGCTTCGAGCTTATCCGCCGTCGGTTCCTTGCGGAGGAAGCTCCAGCTGCTCCAGCCGAGAATGGGCGTGGGTTCGAAACCATTCGTGGTGGTCCCGGCATTCTGTTGTGCATTCAAAGTCGCAGCCCCCGCCGACAACGCGACGACGACCAGAGCAGCAGTTAACGCATGTGCCCATTGCCCCATGTTCACTCCTTTCGTTTTCTTTCTTTATCGTAAGATCAAGTAGAGAGGGTACTGTTGCATTACAGGCAGCACCAGAGCAATAAGAATGAAATCATCGATATCTCCGATAAAGCGCACTTCAGAATCGCAAAAGGAGCTTCGAGATGACTAAACGACCTGACCGTTACCGAAACGTCGTCATTCCGCACATTTATATCGATGGGGCATCAAACGGCATCGATTTCTACACTCGAGCGTTCAATGCAGTACAGCTATTCCGGATCGAACGCCCCGACGGAAAGATACTCCACGCCGAAATAGCCATCTGCGGCTCGGTGGTGATGATTGGCGATCCCGACAAACGCCTCTACGACGAGCCTCTGGTCCTTGGACGCACAACTGCCGGCCTTCATATCTTGGTCGACGACAATGTAACCCTGCAACAACAGGCCATCGCAGCGGGCTGTGAGCCAATTCAATCACCCACGGAGATGTTTTACGGCGCGAACTCCGCCAGTGTCCGCGATCCTTTTGGACACATCTGGGTGCTTCTAACTTGGAAGGAGGACCTTAAACCCGAGGAGATGGAGCGTCGCGGCAGAGAGTTTTTCAACTCAGATCGCGCCACCTCATAAAAGAGAACTGGTGCATTACGGATGCACGAATTGGGCTCCCGGAACGATTCCGGGCCGAAAACGTTCCTATCGACCGCGCCCGAGCGAGAGTTGTCTCTTGCGGATCCGATGGGCCAGCTCGATGCCGGCCAATGAGGATTTTCAGTCCGGCCAGCCTAAACGTGCGCGCGCTTGAACAGGCTCACCAATTCGCCCCAGGCACGCTCGGCTTGCGCTTCGTTGTAAATCTGCGGCTTGCCGGGGGGAGCCTTGGGCATGTCCTTCACGCACCAGCCGTGTTGGCACCCGGCATAGACCTCGATCTTCGCCTGTAAATGCGCCGCCTTGAATGCTTCATCCAGCTTGGTTTTCGCATCGGGCTGGCGCTCATCATCGTTTGCCGCAACCCCAAAGTAGAACTGCGCCTTCATCTTCGGCACTAATAAATGGGGACTGTCGGGCTTGTCCGTCACCAATCCGCCGCCATGGAACGACGCGCCCGCCCCGATTCGGTCGGGATTGGCGGCGGCCGCCTGCATGGTCATCGGGCCGCCCATGCAGTAGCCGAATGCGCCCATCTTGGCTTTCTTGTTGACCTGCGATTGCGAATCCAAAAATTTCACATAGGCGACCGAGTCCTGCATGACGGCATCGCTGGTCATGGGCGCGCGCAATACGTCGATCTTGGCGCGATCCGCGGGATTGCTGAAATCGATGTCGAGAGAGAGGCCGGGCGGCTTGGTCGTGCGATAGAACGGATTCGGCACGAGCACGGTGAATCCGTCCGCGGCCAGCCGCTTTGCCATATCGCGCATGGTGGGTCGCAGACCAAACACGTCGGTGAACAGAATGACGCCCGGCCAGGAGCCCTTTTGCGGATGAATGAGCGCGGCGTCGCACACGCCGGCGGCAGTCGTCACTTGCACGTCCGTGTCGACCATCTCAGTCGCACTGGCGCCGGAAGCGCCCGTCGCGGCGGCAACTCCGGCGGCGATCGACAGCGCGGTGAACTCTCGGCGTGAAATCGTTGGTTCGTCGGACATCGTAAGACCCCCTTCGGTGCGTGATGCGGACATTATAGGCCGCGGAATCCAAATTGAGTATTACCGCGGCCGCCGCACGATCAAGGCATCCACGGCGATCATTCCCTGCGGCGCACATATGATGGGATTGATGTCGGCTTCCAGAATGTTGTTGTTTTGGTCCGCGGCGAACTCCGACAGGCGGACGACAATATCGGCAAGCCGCGCGAGGTCCACGGCGGCGGCGCCTCGGAATCCGTCGAACAATGCCGAGCCGCTCAGACCTCGCAGCATGCGATCCGCCTCGAGGGCATTGATGGGGGCCAGATCAACCGCCGTATCGCGCAGCAGCTCCACCAACACCCCGCCGAATCCCACGACGATCAACGGCCCGAACCCCGGATCGATGCGCACGCCGGCAACGACTTCGAGACCCGCCGACACCATGGGCTGCAGCAGCACCCCGCGAATCTGCGCCTGCGGCGCATGGGCCGCAGCGTTGGCCATGATGCGCTCATAAGCCGCTCGCAGCTCGCCGGCCGAGCCCACCCCCAACGCCACCACCTTCGCTTCGGTCTTGTGCACGATATCGGGCGACTCGAGCTTGACCGCCAAGGGAAATCCCAGTTCCGCCGCGGCGGCCACGGCTGCATCCGCCGAATCAACGCTGATTTCGCGAACTGTGGGTATGCCATACAGACCGAGTATCGACTTCGACTCGCGTTCAGTGAGCCGGTCGCGCGCCGCGGCGGCGATCAGGCGCGCGGCTGCCGGCGCGGCCACGGCGTCCGAAATTCGCGCGCACCTGCGCTCGCCACGGGCGAGACGATCGGCGCGATGGTGCCAGGCCCTCAAGACGTGGAAGCATCGATCCATCGAACGGAATAGAGCGATATGCGGGTCGATCTCGGCTTCCAATGCGCCGGGCCCCTGCAGCCATCCGGACATCAGCACATTGCAGGTGATCTTGCCGAAACGTTCGGATAATTCACTGAACGCGGACAGCCGCGGTTTGGCCGACTCGTAGGCCAGCGTCTGCGGCACGATGAGCACGCCGTACGCAGGATCGGACAAGAGCGCCTCGCCGCAGGCGCGCATGGATTGGGGGTTGTTGACGACCTGGCCGGTGACATCGCAGGGATTGCGCGCGGATCCAAAATCGGGGATGTTGGCTTCGAGCACTCGCCTGACCGCCTCGCTCGGTTGCGGCAGGGAGACGCCGCGCAATTCGGCCTTGTCGGCCGCCATGATGGCGGCGCCGCCGGACGTCGCCAGCACGGCGACCCCGCGCGCCTTCGGCGCCGGCGCCTTGGCAAAAAACGCCGCGGCCTCCATGAGCCCTTCGAATTCCTCGATCACAATGGCGCCGGCCCGTTCGAACGCCGCACGATAGGCGCGGTCCGAACCCGCCAGACTCCCCGTGTGCGAAATTGCCGCCTCTGCGCCGAGCGCACCGGTCGCGATCTTGCCGATCAACAGCGGCTTGCCCCGGGACCAGGCAAGCTGCGCGGCCTGCAGCAGGCGTTGCGGATGAGCCATGCCCTCGAACGAGCAGGCAATGGCTTGGCAGGCGGGGTCCTCGGCCAGGTAGGCAACGAGATCGGCGACGTCCACGTCGGCTTGATTGCCGGCGGAGAAGGCATGGCTCACCGACGCGCCGCATTCGATGGCCTGAGCCAGGGATTGCGACAAGGCTCCCGATTGACTGGCGATGCCCACCGAAATGCCGCGAGTCTCCCGCGGCGCCGGATATTCCGAAAACGAAATGCGCGCCCGTCGCAGGTAATTGGCAATCCCCAGACAATTCGGCCCGAGAATCTTCAGGCCGGTATCGCGAGCGATGTCGCCGAGTCGCCGCTGCTGCGCGATCCGCTCCGGCAATTGCGTTTCAGCGTAGCCCGACGCATAGAGAATGACCCCGCCGGCGCCCACGCGGGCGGCCTCGCGCACGACATCCTCGGCGGCCTCGCGCGGCACCGTCGCCGCCACGCAGTCCGGAACGGCGGGCAGGGATTGCAAGGACGGATAGCACGGCCGCTCGCCGAGCCGATCGTATTTCGAGTTCACGAGATAAATGTCGCCGTCGAAGGCTGACAGATTGCTCAGCACGCGATCGCCGAACGAGCCGGCCTTCGGCGAGGCGCCGACGATGGCAATGGACTTCGGATTGAGGACGCGGTCGAGTTCGGCGTGTCGGTACACGGCTCGCGTCGTAGTGGAATCGCTCGTCACGTGCTCTCTTCAGTTGCCATGGCCGGATGCCAGGGTAATACTAACCGACCTATCAAGGGGCCGGATCGACATGAACAATCAGCCGCGCAATTGGCATCGCTGGGGAGCGGACGATCAGCGGGGCACGTTGAACTACATCGATGCACAGAAGCGCGTGCAAGCGAGCAAGCTCATTCGGACCGGCCGCGCTTATTCATTGGCGATTCCGTTGCGCGCCGAGGCCCCGATCTGGCCGACCCGCCACAAGAATTGGCATATCGCCACCCACCGCAATACGCTGGGGCCCGGGCCGGGCGGCGCGGAAGACGTGCTCATGATGCACACCCACGGCACCACTCACATCGACGCGTTGTGCCACGTGTTTCGCGACGGACGCATGTACAACGGCTATTCGGCGGGCGATACCGTGAGCTCCCGCGGCGCCGAGCGCAATTCCATTTCCAATGTCGACGTCATCGCGACACGCGGCGTGTTGCTCGACCTGCCCAAGTTTCACGGAATCGAACATCTGCCTGCCGACCACGAAATAACGCCGGGGGAAGTCGAGGCAGTAGCCGCCGCCCAGGGGGTCGCCATCGGCAGCGGCGACGCGGTCCTGTTCCGCACCGGATTCATGCGCCTTTGGGAGCGCGACCCAGAGGAATACGATCGCGCGCAGCCCGGCATCAACCACGGCGTAGCGCAATGGGCCGGCGAACGCGAAGTCGTTCTGCTCGGCGCCGACAACAGCGCGGTGGAAATCTTTCCCACGGCAGCCTACCTGCCCGTGCATCAGGAGTTCATCCGCGACCAAGGCGGCTATTTGCTGGAATTGCTGTACCTGGATGAACTGGCGCGCGACCGGGTGTATGAATTCATGCTGGTGGTGGCGCCGCTGCGCATCGACCGCGGCCTCGGCAGTCCTATCAATCCCATTGCACTCACTTAAACTGACGAGAGATCCATGAACACGCTACAAGGCAAAGTCGCGCTCGTCACCGGCGCGGCCAGTGGCATCGGACGCGCCAGCGCGCTGTTGTTCGCGGCCGAAGGCGCCGCGGTCGTGGCCTTGGACCAGGCGGCCGAGGTCGAGGCCACGGTCGCGGCCATCCATGCGGCCAAAGGACGCGCCACGGCGGTGATCGGCGATTCCTCCGCCGAGCGCGACATTGCCGGCGCCGTCGCGTCGGCGGTCAAGGACTATGGGGCGCTCGATGTGTGCTATGCCAATGCCGGCATCAGCGGCGGCCTGGTGCCTTTCTTCGAGGAAACCGCCGAGCGCTGGACGCAGGTTCTTGCCATCAATTTGATCGGCACCTTTCTGGCCGCCAAGCATGCGGCCCTGGTCATGGTCCCACGGAAGCGCGGTTCGATCATCTGCACGGCCTCGGTCGCGGGGCTGCGCTCGGGCGCGGGCGGCATGCCCTACAGCGCCAGCAAGGCCGGCGTCATCAGTCTGGTGCAGACCGCCGCCAACCAGTTGAACGGCACCGGCATACGTATCAACGCCATTTGCCCCGGCCTGATCGAAACCGGAATGACCCGTCCGATCTTCGAGCAGGCGCGCGCACGCGGCAGCGAACGGAAGATCGGCCAGTTAAACCCCTTGCGAAGAGCCGGAGTCCCAGAGGAGATCGCGCAGATGGCGCTGTTTCTGGCCTCCGATGCCGCATCCTATGTCAACGGGCAGGCCGTTGCCGTGGACGGCGGCTTGTCCACGTCTCATCCCGTCGTCATTCGGCGCGAGTAGGTATCTATGAATCATACAGACGCCTTGATTGCCGCCGCGACGCTGCTATTGGCCGCGGGCTGCTTGCCGTACGGCGCAAAAGCCACGGATTTTGGCCCGGCGAACCCCTTTTATGCACCGAGTACGCTGCCCTTTCACGCCCCACCCTTCGACCGGATCAAGGATGAGGACTACCAGCCGGCGATCGAAGCCGGCATGGCGGAACAACTGGCGGAAATGCAGCGCATTGCGCAGGACCCCGCGCCGCCGACGTTTGAAAACACCTTCCTGGCCATGGAGAGGAGCGGGTTGCTGCGCAGCCGTGCACTGGCCGCATTCAACGCGGTCAGCGAGGCGAATACGAATCCCATCCTGCAGGCCGCGAAGAGCGCCCTGGCGCCGAAGATCGCGGCCCATGAGGATGCCATTTATCTCGACGCGAAGCTGTTCGATCGTGTGGCGGCAATCCATCAGCAGCGCGGCAAGCTCAAGCTCGATGCCCAATCGCTGCGGCTGGTTGAGGTTACCTACGATGCCTTCGTGCACGCCGGCGCAAGCCTCTCCAATGCTGACAAGGCGCAGCTCAAGAAGCTGAACGAAGAGGCCTCGACGCTGGCCGACGATTTCTCCAGCAGGCTGTTGGCAGCCACCAAGAATGCCGCGTTGTCGACGTCGGATCCGGCGGCGCTCGCGGGACTGAACGAATCGCAACTGTCCGCCGCGGCTCAAGCCGCTCAGGGCAGAAAAGTGCCCGGCTATGTGATTCCCTTGCAGAACACCACGCAGCAACCGGCGCTGGCGTCATTGAGCACTCGCGCAACCCGAGAGGCGATCTTCCATAATTCTTGGAACCGCACCGAACGCAGTGATGCGAACGACACGCGCGCCATCATCGCGCGCCTGGCGCAACTGCGCGCGCAGCGGGCCAAGCTGCTGGGTTTCCCCAGCCACGCCGCCTGGAAGCTCGACGATCAGATGGCGAGGACACCGCAAGCCGCGAGAGCATTCATGGACGCCTTGGTACCGGTGGCAACCGCCAAGGCGAACAGCGAAGCCGCGGCCATTCAGGCGGTAATCGACGCGCAGAAAGGCGGCTTCGCGCTCGAGCCGTGGGATTGGGATTACTACGGCGAACAAGTGCGCAAGGCGCAATACGATCTCGACGATGCCGAGGTCAAGCCGTACTTCGAACTCTACAATGTTCTCGAGAACGGCGTTTTCTATGCGGCCAACCAACTGTATGGATTGCGCTTCAAGGAGCGCAAGGACATCCCGGTGTATCAGTCGGACGTGCGGGTATTCGAGGTGCTCGATTCCGACGGCAAGGCTCTGGCATTGTTTTATTGCGACTACTTCAAACGGGACAACAAGAACGGCGGTGCCTGGATGTCCTCTTACGTCCGTCCGTCGAAGCTGCTCGGCAACCTCGCCGTCGTCTATAACGTCGCCAACCTGCCCAAGCCGGCGGACGGCCAGCCGGCGCTCATCAGCTTCACGGACGTGATCACGATGTTTCATGAGTTTGGCCATGCGCTGCACGGAATGTTTGCGAATACCCGCTACCCGAGTCTTTCCGGAACCACCCCGGCCCGGGATTTCGTCGAGTTCCCGTCGCAATTCAATGAACATTGGGCCCTCTACCCTTCGGTCTTCAATCACTACGCGCGGCACTACAAGAGCGGCGCGAGCATGCCGGAAGCGTTGACGGAAAAGATCAAGCGGGCGGCGAATTTCAACGAAGGCTACAAGCTGACGGAAGTGCTGGCCGCCGCCGAACTCGACATGCAATGGCATGTGCTGCCGGGCGGGGCGCCGCTGCAGGATCCGGATGCTTTCGAGAAGGCGGCGCTCGCCCAGACTCACCTGGACATCTCTGCGGTGCCGTCTCGCTACCGCTCGAGCTACTTCAGCCACATTTGGGATAGCGGATACTCAGCCGGGTACTATGCCTACCTGTGGACACAGATGCTGGATGACGACGCCTACCAGTGGTTCGAGGACCACGGGGGGTTGAGCCGCGCGAATGGGGAGCGGTTCCGCCGGATGATACTATCGCGCGGCAACACCCAGGATCTGGGGAAGACTTACGAGGCTTGGCGGGGCAGACCCCCGACCATCGATGCCATGATGAAGTACCGAGGCTTGAAACCATGAAGACGCTCGATCTCGGCGGCGCCCTCGCCATGTCGATGTTGCTCGCCGGATTCGCCCGCGCCGACCTCCCGCCCGACACGGGGCGCGGACCCCAGATGGCGGAACTCAAAGTGCCCGCATCAAAGCACTGGGTGTGGGTGAACGACTTTGTGTTTCCGCACATGGCGGACGGCATGGCCTACCTGGTCGACGGCGACTCGGGGCGCTACTTGGGAACTCTCAGCACAGGCTACGGGTTCGCCCGGGTGGTGCTGTCCGGCGACGGCAAGCTGATCTATTCGCCGGAGACTTACTTTGCGCGCGGAACGCGCGGCAAGCGCACCGACGTGGTCACCTTGTACGATGCCGGCACTTTGCTCGCGGCCGGTGAGATCGTCATCCCGCCCAAGCGTGCATCCAATCTGCCGATGATGGCCAACTCCGTGCTGACGGATGACGGCCGCTTTCTGTTGATCTACAACTTCAATCCGGCGCAGAGCGTTACCGTGGTCGACACCAAGCTGCACAAGTTCATCCGGGAAATAGAGACTCCGGGATGCGCGTTGATCTACCCAACGGGACCGCGGTCATTCTTCTCCGTGTGCGGCGATGGATCGTTATCGCTGGCCGAACTCGATGATGCGGGCGCGGCGCATCAGACGCGCACGCAGCCGGTCTTTGATCTGGCCAAGGATCCGGTCACGGAGAAGGCCGTTCGGATCGGCAAAACATGGTATTTCGTATCGTTCGCCGGACGCATTTATCCGCTCGAGGTGGGGCCGAAACAGGCGGTGGCAGGGCCGGCCTGGTGGCTGACGAGCGACGCGGAGCGTAAGGCGGGATGGCGCCCGGGCGGCGTGCAGCAGCTCGCGGTGTATGTGCAAAAATCCCGGCTATATTCCATCATGCACCGCGGCGGCATCGAGACCCACAAGGATCCGGGCAAGGATGTGTGGGTATACGATGTGTCGACCCGGCAGCGCGTGCAGCAATTCGCGCTCAAGAATTTGGCCAGTTCGATCCAACTCTCGAGCGACCCGCAGCCCTTGCTCTTCAGTATATTCATCGAAAACCCGAATCTCGACATCTACGACGCCGCCGGCGGGAACTGGTTGCGTTCCGTCGAACACGTCGGCACCACCCCGACCCTCATGGTCACGCCCTAGGCGCGCCCGTGCTCGACCCCTCCCGGAGATTCCCCATGAATTGGTTGGATGCATTGTCGGAACGCTCGGCCCGAACGTTGGCGCGAAGCACCTCGCGGCGCAGCCTGCTCGCAGGCCTCGGCTCTTTTCTGCTCGGCGCGGCCGCCATGCCCTTGCTTCCGGTCGCCCGCGGCGCCGAAACCAAACCGGCTGCGGATCCAGGCGATCCCTCCAGCTGCGAATACTGGCGCCATTGCGCCATCGACGGATTTCTGTGCGGCTGTTGCGGCGGATCGCAATCGACCTGCCCGCCGGGAACCGACATGTCGCCCGTCACCTGGATCGGAACTTGCCACAATCCGAGCGACGGCCGGGACTACGTGATCTCCTATAACGATTGTTGCGGCAAGAGTTCCTGCGGCCGATGTTTCTGCAACCGCAACGAAGGCGATTCATCGCTGTTTCAACCGGGCCAATCCAACGACTACAACTGGTGCTCCGGAAACGCCAAGGCCAATATTCCCTATCATTGTTCGACCGCCCGCATCGTGGGTACGGCCAAGTAGCTGCTGATGCGAGCTGCGGCGGTTTTCGCGACCATTGCGTTCACCGGAGCGCTGACCGGTTCCGCCTGGGGCTACGAACCAGTCGTCAACTATCAATTGCACTGCATGGGGTGTCATCTCGCCGACGGCTCCGGTCAGTCGGGGAGAGTCCCGTCAATGCGCCGCTCGCTGGTGCTATTGTCAGCGTCGCCGGAGGGTCGGGATTTCGTGGTGCGGGTGCCCGGCGTGGCGCAGTCCCCGCTCTCCAATGAGGACACGGCCGCACTGCTCAATTGGATGGTGAGAACCTTAAGTGACTTGAAAGTGCCGCCCGGCTTTCAAGACTATTCCGCTTCGGAGGTGCAGAGTCTGCGCACTCGGCCCCTGGTACGGGTGAGCGCGCTGCGGGCCCGGCTGCTGCGAGCCGCCGCGCCGACGCCCCAATTGCCTTGAACACCGCCCCGCGTCCTAGCGGCAGCGATCTGCCGAGCCAGATTCCGGTGTTGATTGCCGGCGGCGGTCCGGTCGGCTTGTCGCTCGCGGCGCTGTTGGGCTGTCAAGGCGTTCCCTGTCTGGTGTTGGAAGCCGATGCATCGTGGTGCGAGGGCAGCCGGGCAATCTGTCTGTCGCGCCGCTCGCAAGAAATTCTAGGTTGGGTCGGCGCCGATGGGCCCTTGACGGCCAAGGGCCTGTCCTGGGTCGGCGGACGCAGCTACTTCCGCGGCGCAGAAGTGCTGCATTTTCAGATGCCGACCGAGCCCGCCGAGCGCTTCGCACCCATGATCAATATTCAACAGTACTACGTCGAGCAATTCGCCCACGCGGCGGCAGTGCGCAGCGGCGCGGCCGACATTCGCTGGTCGGCCCGGGTGCGCGGCGTTGCGCAGCAGTCTGACGGCGTGCTGGTCGACGTTGCAACCGGCGACGGCCGCAGCCACCGGGTGCGCGCCGATTGGCTGGTGGCCTGCGACGGCGGCCGCAGCACGGTGCGCGAGCAGCTCGGCCTGCAGCTCGAGGGCACTCAGTATGAGGGACGCTATGTGATCGTGGACATCGAGCAGGACACTCGGCGCGCAGTCGAGCGCCTGGCCTGGTTCGATCCGCCGTCCAATCCGGGCTCCACGATTCTGATGCACCGCCAGCCCGACAACATTTGGCGCATCGATTACCAAATCTCCGACCGCGAAGATCCGGGCGAAGCCGTCAAACCCGAGAACGTCCTGCCGCGGGTGCAAGCGCATCTCGCGATGATCGGCGAGACCGCTCCCTGGAGGCCTCTATGGATCTCCATCTACAACGCCAAATGTCTGACGCTGCCGACCTACCGAAGCGGCCGGGTACTGTTCGCGGGCGATGCCGCGCATCTGGTGCCGATCTTTGGTGTGAGAGGGCTCAACTCGGGACTGGACGATGCCGGCAATCTGGCGTGGAAGTTGGCGCTGGTACACAAGGGCCACGCGGCCGATACGCTGCTCGACAGCTATTCCTGCGAACGGGTGCCCGCCGCCCGCGAAAACATCGCGTTCGGCGCCAAGAGCACTGAATTCATGGCTCCGCCGCATCGCGGCTTCGCCTTGATGCGCGAAGCAGCGCTGCGCCTCGCGCTGGTCGAGCCCGGTGTGCGCTCACTCATCAATCCACGGCAGACCACCCCGGTCGAATACCTGAATTCGCCGCTGAATGTACCGGACCTCGCCGGCCGCTTTGGCGCCGGCGCCCGTCCGGGCCTGCCGGCCCCGGAGGCGAGTTTGCGCACATCGCAGGGACTGCAGCATTTGACCGCGCTTTTCGGCGGCCGCTTTACCGCCCTGTACTTCTCCAACCGAGCGCATGGCCCGGAATATTTGCAGAGCGCCGCCGCCGGGCCGCGCTCAGGCGCCGCGGCGCCGCACCTGATCCGCATCGCCGGCCAGGGCGCCGCGGCGACCGGCGCCGTGACCGACGAGCTCGGTCAAGCATGGCGGCGGTATGACGCAGCAGAAGCCACGCTGTATCTAATCCGGCCGGACGGTTATGTCATGGCGCGCTGGCGCGAGGCCGACTCTTCGCCGGCGGAAATCGATCGGGCGCTTGATCGCGCCCTGAAGGACTCTCCAACATGAACGACGTCGACATCGAAAGCACATATACCGCGCTCGCCGAATGCATCGGTCGGGTCGGCGAGGCCAAGACGGCTCTCCTGCTGGCGACCCTGGCGCTGGACCTGTTGAACCAGCAGCCGGACGCGGACCGCGCCCTCGCCCACATCCTGCAGGCCGAGCGCCTGGCCAATACCTGATTTAACAGGTCAATGCGCTGTTCACTTTGTCATCCAAAGTGATAGAGTGCGGCTGGTGAACACCATCGCGAGGCTGGCGCAGCGCGCAGCGGCAATTCCATTCGGCTCGAGGCACGATGACGCCAAGAGTTTGCGCGATCGGGCTTACGACGCGCTGAAAACCGCGATCGCGGACACGAATATCTACGACCCGAACCAGGAACTGCGCTTGGACGCACGGCAGTTGAGCATGGCGTTGGGAATCAGCCGCACGCCGATTCATGAGGCGCTCGCGCTGTTGGAGCAGGAAGGCTTCGTTCATACGCTGCCACGCCGTGGAATCTACATCACCCGCAAGTCGAAGCGTGAAATCATCGAAATGATACAGGTGTGGGCCGCACTCGAGTGCATGGCGGCGCGGCTCGCCACCTTGCGCGCATCCGACGCCGATATTGCCGCCCTGCGGCATCTATTCGACGGTTTTCAGGACGCGTCCCCCGGCGAGCACTTGCGCGAATACAGCGACGCCAACATCGCATTTCACAGCGCGCTCATCGCATTGGGGGGATCCCAAACCATCGTCAATGCGACGCGCAACCTGCTGTCTCATGTGCGCGCCATTCGGCGGCTGACCATCGTGCAAAATGACCGCGCCGCCCAGTCCATCATCGATCATCTGGAAATCATCCTGGCGTTGGAGCGGCGTGACACAGAAATGGCCGAATACCTGACTCGGCAGCACACGCTCAGACTCGCGGCGCACGTGGAACGGTACTGCGAGTTCCCGTTCTGATTTTTGCGCTTCAGCCGACGAATCGGTCCAGATCGGCGCTGCGCAGCAGCACCTCCACGAGCGCATTGAGGCCTTTGCCGTCCTCATGATCGAAGCGCGCCGGGCGCGGACTGTCGAGATCGAGTACGCCCAACAGCCGACTTTCATGGATCAATGGAATGACGATTTCGGAGCGTGAAGCGGCATCGCAGGCGATGTGGCCCGGAAATTCGTTGACATCGGCGACGATGACGGTCTCCTGGCGCGCGGCCGCGGTACCGCAAACGCCCCGGCCCATTGCAATTCGCACGCACGCGACCTTGCCCTGGAATGGTCCCAGCACCAGTTCACGCCCCCGCAGAAAATAGAAGCCGGCCCAGTTCAATTCGGGCAGCGCCTCGTAAAGCAGCGCGGTCATATTGGCGCAGTTGGCAAGGCCGTCGCGCTCACCGGCAAACAGCGCGGTCAATTGCGACTGCAGTTCGCGGTAGGCATCCGCCTTGGAGAGCTCGGCTATGGATTTAACGACATGCATTCACGTTTGCCCCGGGCTTATCGGCGTCGCATAGAGGTATTGTATGAAACCCTGGTTTTGTCCGAGCCGGTCGTACAGCCGCCGGGCCACGGCATTGCTCTGATGCGTCAACCAATAGGGGCTATTGGCGCCTCGATGGCGGGACGCTTCCGCGACGGCCTCGATCAATTTGCGGCCGCAGCCCGAGCCGCGTACGGCCGAATCCACGTACAGATCCTGCAAGTAGCAGGCAGGCGCCGTCGACCAGGTGTCTTCGTGAAATAGAAAGTGGACGAGTCCCATCATGCGGTCCTCCGAATCGTGGGCGACCAGACCGTGCACCCGCCCATCGTGCAAGCGCTGCCAGGTCGCGTCGGTGACGGCGGTGGGAAGCGCCACGCCGTAGAAGGTTTGGTATTCGGACCACAGCTCACTCCAGCGGCCGCGGTCCGAGAGCTGCAGGGGTGCGATGCGAATCATCATGTGCTCCATCCGAGGGTATGCCGCGCGCAGGCGCACATTATGAGCACAAATCGGGGTCGCCGGTGCGGCGGGGATTATGGGCGCCCGTAGTGGGCGACGAATACCGCCTTGGCCAGCAAGTGTTCCTGGACAACGGACGTCACCATCGCGCCGCTGGCTTCAGCGGGCACGGGAAGTTTTGCCACGTTCAAGGCATACACGGTGAACACATAGCGATGCGGCGGATCGCCCTTGGCGGGACACGGACCGTGGTAGGCGTCGGTGCCCAAATTGGTGCGGCCTTCGAGAGCGCCCGCCGGCAGCAGCCGGCTGTGCTCCTCGCCGGCGCCGACCGGCAGCTCCGACGCGCTTTTCGGCAGATCGTACACAACCCAATGCCACCAACCGGAGGGGGTGCTGCGCTCATCGCGATCGAATAGGGTCACCACGAAACTTTGCGTGCCGGTCGGAGCGCCGCTCCACTTGAGCGCCGGCGAGGCGTTGCCGCCTGCGCAACCGAAGGCATTGGCGGTATAGGTCCCCGGAACGCTCTGCGCAAGGTGAGAATCCAGGCTGGTGAGAACAAAATTCGTGGGCGGCGCCGATGTCGCCTCGGATGCGGCGATCATGCCGCCAAACGCCGCGGCGGCGAGCACGCAGGAGCGCAGGCTCGACTCGTTGATCCATCCCTTTAGCAAACGTCTTCTCCGCACCGCTATATTGATTTCAATATAGCGAAACGCGACACCAACCCGGGACGGCCTCGACTCGGCGGTTGCTCGTCAGCCGCGGTCGTTACAGGGCGGAGTGGAACCGTCCCGGCACAGCGCGGGACCTTCGCTGCGCTTCGTGGCCGCCGGGCTGTCTTCATGAGAAATGTTGCCGCCTGAGGCGCACCCGGAGATGAGCCAGGCGGCAATAACTATGCTGACAATTGTCTTCACGGTCGCTCCTTGCTGCGCTGCTCTAGCGCGTCAGCCAATCTTGAGCATTGCATGCTGGCTTCATGGCCGGCGGGACGCTAGAGCGGCGCTACGCGACATCCTGTCGGTACTGTCCTACGTCTGCATACGAGGCGAGCTTCACACGACACCCTGTGCCGGCGCGGCCGCGTGCTGCAGCGAAATCGCCGGCTGCCGGTCAACCTCTGCGTTGAACAAATAGGCCACACCGCCGATGAGCAAGCTGTTCATCATCAGGGCAACGGCAAGGGCGGCGAGTTTGGACGAAATCTGAGTGTTCATGAGCGTCTCCTTCAAGTGCGGTTTGTTTGCGGGTTGCTGTTCGAGATTCACAGCTAGAACAAAGCAAGCACCGTGCCAAGCAGACATAATTCGCTAAGTTGTTATTTTTAAAGACAATATTTTAGGGCGCCTGCGGATGCCGCTGCCCGCGGACAGTGTCCGCGGACAGACCGGACGGACAGCGGGCTACTCGGCGGAATCGATGGTGGGGCCCAGCGACAGCAGCACGGCCTCCCGGAATTCAGATTCATCCCAGGCGGAGATCTCCAGGCAAGCGGCAGCAATCATCTCGGCCTGATCGATGGTGATGTCGGTCACCGCAAAGCACTTGACCACTGCGCCGTCGCTCGCCACATAGCGCGCGGTCCAGGTGTCGTCATCGTAGGCACGCGACTCGACCGGCTTTCTGTTCTGTAGCACTTTGGCGAGATCGTCGCGGTTCGGAATGGCAAACAGGAATTTTCCCATTGCTTCGGCATCGTCGAGCCGGGCGGCCGAAAATAGAATTTTCGTGCTCATGGTCCTGACTATATATCATGCGCCCCTATTTTTTCGTATTGGGCGGCTGAGCCTTCGGCGAATCCCATTCGAGCTTCGGTACGCCGAATTGTCCCTCCAGCCGGTGCAGTTTCTCGAGATCGATCGCCCCGACGATGTTCACGATCGTAAACTGCCGCGGCTCGCTCGCAATCAAGGCAAGACCGACGGGCTGATTGTTGGCGACCATGACGTAGATATCGACGTTTGAATGCGATTTGCGGCTGTGCGTTTCCACCAATCGATTCCACCCGGGAGCCGACAGCTGATTCCTGACGCCGGCGATATCAGCCTCCCGATAGGACGCGTCCTCGTCAAAGGTGTAGCTCCTGACGTAGATTCCCTGGAGTCCTTTCAAGACTTCCTTGGTCGCCGCATCCTCAGGATCATTGCCGTCGAGGAATCGCCCCGCCATCGCCAGCAAGGCGGAATCCAGCGTAATGGTCACGGTCTCGGAGGCCTTGCTCGCCAATGCGGAGAAATCCGGCAGCAACAGCCGGGGACTGGGCGGCGCCGCCCACGCCAGAACCGGCGCCAGCAGGCAGGCGCAGAATAGTCGGACATTGCAATTTCTCATGACGATTGATTCTCTATCGCTACGTACGCCAGATGCAGCTTCTGACTGGTCACTCGCAGCGCTTCGATGACCTGTCGCCGTGCCTCCATGCCCTGCTCGCGCTGGTGCCGTTCCTGCAGATGATGCTGCACGCCGATGGCCAGCAGCAGGGATGCCGCCAGGGCGGCCGACAACCATCCGGCCGGCGCGAAGAACCTGCGCCGGCCCGCAGCACGCGCCGGCGATACGCCATCCGCCGTCACTCGGGCGATGAGCTCTTGCGAAAAGGCTTCGCCCGGCGCCACCGGCCGCAAGGCTGCGCGCAGACGGGATTCCAGATCCTCGTTCATGTCGATGGTTCCTTTTGCCGCAGTTCTTCCAGCGAGCGCTTCAAATGGCTCTTGACGGTATTAACCGGCATGTCAAGCGTGCGCGCGATATCAACCGGGTCCAAGTCCTCTTGATACCGCAGCAGCATCACGGCGCGCGCCGGCGGACTCAACTGCGACAGCAGGAGGCGCAAATGCCGCTGCAGCAATGGATCGCCGCCGTCCATGGTGCCGAACATCGCCCCGGCCTCATCCAGCGACGTAAATTCGATGCGCGCTCGGCGGCGCAATTGATCAATGGCTCGGTTCGTGGTCACCTTGCGCAGCCAAAATGCGAGGTGCTCGGCCGACTCGATGGAGTTCAGGTTGCCGTTCAATTGCATGAATACGTCCTGCGTCAAGTCCTCCGCAAGATCCCGGGTGCCCAGCATGCGCAGCGCCAGACTGTAAACCGAGCGTTGGTGCGCCTGCACCAACGCTCCCATTGCGTTCTTATCCCCGAGGCGCGCCTGGGCCAGCTGCTCAGAGACACCCGCCGTCACATCAATAGGCCGGGGCGCGGCGTTCCGTTCTTGAGCAGGTGCAGGTGCTGTCCGAGCTTCGCCAGGTCTTCCACCCCGACCGAGCCTACGATATTGACGATGGTGAACTCCCGCGGCTCACGTGAGATCAACGCGAGGCCGCGGGTGCGGTTGTTCTCGACGAAGATGTACACGTCCACATCCTCGTTATTCTTGCGATCATGGGTTTGCACCAGCTGGCTCCAACCCGGCGCGGCGAGTTGGCTTTTCACGGCGTCGATGTCCGCCGCGGAATAGGCGAAGTCGCTGTCGAATTCGTAGCTGCGCACTTCGATCGACTTGATCCCCGCCAGGAGCTTCTTGGTTGCGGCGCTGTCCTCGTCCCTGTCGTCCACGAAGGCTGCAGCGATGCGCAGCATCCACGGACTCAAGGTGACATTCACCGAGTCGGTTGCTTTGCCGGCGAGCGAGCTGAAATCGGGCATTGTCAGCTTGGCGTCCTGGGCTGTGCCCACGGCCGGCAGCAGCAGGCAGGTCAGGGCGATAAGGCCAAGGCGAGTCTTCATGAGCGTCTCCTATTTAAGAGCTTTGGGCAGGCTTTGCAACTCAAGCCTTAATAGGAATACGTACGGCAGCCACCCCCAGGGTGCAGCAACGGGTCAGGGACTAGGGGCTGCCGCCAATGCGATAACTGACCTCGAGGAAAAACGCGCGCCCGATCGGGCTGAACCAGTTGCCGGAGTAATACGGATAGCTGGTCCAGGTGGGGTCGCGCAACGGCTTCGAGTCCAGGACATTGTCGACGATGAAGGTCAGTGAGCCGCGCGGGGTGAACCGATAGTTCAACGAGGCGTTGTACACAGACGTCGATGGCAGTCGCTGAGTACCGTCGTAATTCGGCAATCCTCCGAGGCGCGAGCCATGCACGGTGGTGGTGAAGTCGCCGATGCTCCACGCCGCGGAGTAGCTGCCCTTGTTGCGCGGAATCACGAAGTTATACCAGTCAGTCAGTTCGTTATCGACGGGATCCCCCGCGAAATACTGAATCGTGTGGGTCAGCACCTCGGTGTAGCCCAGGTTGAAATCAAACTTGCCGATGTGATCGGTGTTCAGCGTGTAGTGCGCGCTGACGTCGATGCCGGAGGTGTGGTCGACCGCGGCGTTGATCGGCAGCACCAGCACCGAGGTGATCCCCTCGGGATTGCTGAGCGCGGTCGGCGAGTTCCGCACCACCTGGCTTTCCACCTGTTGGCATTCCTGCGATGCAGCCTCCGCCGGCGGACCGAGACGGCAATCGGCCTCGGCGCGCAACACCTGGTCGCTGCTCTGGTATTCAACTTCGTTCATGAGCTTGATGTTGTAGTAGTCGGCGGTGATCTGCAGCGACTTGATCGGCGAGAAGACAAAGCCATAGGTGAACGAGGTGCTGGTCTCATCCTTGAGCGCGGTGCTGCCGTGGCTCCTGCCGTTGTAGTCCACATCGCCGTTGCTGCAGTTGTCGACGTAGTCCGGCCCACTCGACGGCTCGTCGCGCCGGCACAGGTAGTAGTCCGTGCCGTCGGAACTGGAGCCGCTCAAGCCCGCATAGACATACGACAAATCAGGCGCGCGAAATCCGGTGCCGTAGGAGCCGCGCAGCAACAAGCTGGAGAAAGGACGGTATTCCAATCCCGTTTGGTAGGTAAATTTGCCGGACGTGGTCCCGCTGTAGGTGTAGCTGTCGTAGCGCCCCGCTCCGGTCAGAGTCAGCTGCGAGAACACCGGCACGTTGAACTCGGCCCCGAAGCCGAAATGATTGCGCGATCCCACCGCGGTGGTGTTGTGCAAGCCGAAGTAGGAGCCGTCGAGCGACAGTGGATCGGCCTTGAGGCCGAAGTACTGCGTGCCGTATTCGGCAACGCCGGCGAAACCGACCGGACCCGCCGGCAGATTGAACAGGCGGCCGTTGTTGACGGTAAAAGACAGGAGTTCGGAGCGGCTCTTGTCGTTGTCGATCGAATCCTGAGTGATCGAACGGAATTGAGCCACGGTCAGCGGCGTATACAAGCGGCTGATGGGTGCGTTGTAGATGTTGTAGCCGCTGTCGGGATCGATGCCCAACGAAGGTCCCAGATACAGCGCCTGCGCCTTGGCGGCGACCAGTGCAGGCTCCTTGCTTTCCAGGCGGTTTTGCGAATGGCCGATCAGCGCTTCATAGTTCCAGCTGCCGTCGCCGAAGCTGCCCTTGACGCCGGTATTCAGCGACAGGGTATTGTCGATGTTATGGATTTCGCCGGCCTCGAAACCGCCGTTTTCCTCGATCGTGAAGTACCTGCGCTGCCACTGTTCGATTTGACCCGTGGCTTGATTGAAAAACGGGATCGGCGAGGAATCGCCGTTGAGCTGGTAGCTGTTCTCCCACTCCAGCGGCGTGTTGTAGCTGACCTGATGTGAATAGCCGGCTTGAATATCCAAGAAGAGGCTGGTGGTGTCGTTGATGCTATACGACATCGACCCGTAGACATTCGCCGCTTTGCGGCCGTTTTCCAGGGTGCCGTAGCCGACGTCCTTGTAGCTGCCGCAGTAATAGCCCGGACCACCCGTGTTGCCCGGCGCGTAGCCGTCGCGCGATGCATAGATCACCGAGCCGCGGTCCAGATGGGATAGCCCGGCACACGTCGCCTGTCCCGGATCCAGGTAATTGCCGTCCACATCAATGCGCGTAAACACGGGACTGGCCATGATATCCGAGGGGTCCGCCGGGCTGTCCAGGCGCGAATTGGTGAAGTTGCGCTGATACGCCCACAGCGGCTGCTGATTGAACAACTCCACGCCGAATACGGAATTGAAGCGGTCATTCGAAAAGCCGGTGGTCAGCGTCAGGCGCTGCGAGTCGCCGCCGCCGTGTTGGTCGTCGCCGGCGCGAAAGTCGATGGTGGTGCCGTCGACTTTCTTTTTGAGAATGAAATTAATGACGCCTGAAATCGCATCCGAGCCGTACACCGCCGACGCACTGCCGCTGAGGATCTCGACGCGATCGATCAACGACGTGGGGATGTTCGAGATGTCCGTGAAATTGCTGTTGCCGCCATAGGATTGGGGATAGTCAGCTATGCGCCGGCCGTTCACCAGCACCAGGGTGTGATTGGGCCCCAGACCGCGCAGATCGACGGCCTGCGCGCCCGGTGAAAAGCCGTCGGTAGCCTGATTGTTGTCCAGCGAACCCAAATTCTGCGTCAGCGACGACATCACCTCCGCCACCGTGGCGAAGCCGTTGTATTTGATGTCATCCGCCGTGATCGTGACGACCGGCGCCGGCCCTTGGACCGCGGTGCGCGGGATTCGCGAGCCGGTGACCACGATGGTGTCGAGCGCCTGGTCGCCCACCGCCACGGCCGTGCCGCCGGCATCCCGCGGAACCGTTGCGGCCTCCGAAGCAGCCATTGCGCGACCGCAGCCCACAATCGCCAGCACCGCCAGCAGTATCCAGGTTCTTTGCATGATCCACCCCAAACTCGTTGTTCTCGTTCTAGTACTGAGGAACGTCTGAGCCGCCTGCCGTGATTCTGGTGATATATTTCACCTTCGCGGAGCGCCTGCGTTGCATCAGTGCCTTCCGTAGTTTTTAACACGGTGTTATTAATGCAGCAAGGCCGCACCGGCCGAAGCAGCGGAATCAATCCGCGGGAATCACTCAAAATGCGTTGCGTTTACCCTCGATTCTCCTCGTTCGCCTTGCTTGCCGCAGTATTCGCGGCGGCGGCGGGATTCGCCGCGGACAGCACGCCGCATGACTACCGCGACAAGAATTTCGACTACTTCGTCTCCGGCGATCCGCGCTTGCCGCGCGCTGCGCACACCGAGTTCACCCTGGCGCTGATGGGCGGCGGGGGTAGCGTCGATGCGGCCTACACGGCCATCGCCAGCCACGCCGGCGGCGGCCACATCGTGATTCTGCGCGCGGTGTCGGACGATAGTTTCGATCCGGAGGATGGGGACTATGGAAAATCGTTTGCCGCCAAATGGGGCCCGGTTGAATCGGCCGAAACATTTGTCTTCCACAATCGCGCGGCAGCGTTCGATCCGCGGGTCATCGCGTCCCTGCGCGCCGCCGACGGAATCTTTCTGGCGGGGGGCGATCAGGGAAATTACATCCGCTATTGGAAGGGCACGCCCGTGCAGGATGCGCTCAATGCTCATGTCCGCGCCAACCGCCCGATCGGCGGCAGCAGCGCGGGCCTCGCGATTTTGGGTCACTTCAGCTACACCGCACTGGACGGCGGCAGCATGGAATCCAAGGTCGCGCTGGGGGATCCGTACAATTCCGGAGTGACGCTCGAAGGCGATTTTTTGCACCTCCACTGGCTCGAGAGCGTGATCACCGACACGCATTTTTCGAAGCGCTGCCGGTTGGGCCGCCTGATCGTGTTCGTGGCACGCATCAACCAGCAGCAGCCGGGCGGCACGGTGATCGGCGTGGGCGTCGATGAGAAGAGCGCATTGCTGATCGGCGCGGACGGCATCGGCAGAATGGCAGGCGGATCCGCGGGCAGCGCGTGGCTGGTGAAGCAGCAGCGGCCGGCGGCAATTCTCGCCGCGGGGCAGCCGTTGACCCTGCAGGACATCCGCATCGTGCGTCTGGATCAGGGCAGCAGCCTCGATTTTGGCCGCCGCGAAGTACTGCATCCGGCGGCGGAGACCAGCGATTCCATCGAACGCGGCGCACCGGTTCGGGAATCAATTGCCTCGCCAATCATGCTGCGAAACGTGGTGCCGCCGGACGAGGGCTGAAGAGCCGTCCGCCTAGTCCGTCGTTGCGATCATGAAGGCGGATGGGCCTGCGGATATGGTGCCGATCAACGAGAGTGAACCGTCGCTGCTGATCGCGTATTCGGACACGGTGCCCGGCGCAGTGCCATTGCCCCGATTGACGACGTAGGCGTACTGACCGGAGTTACCGAACGCGATCCAGCCAGGACCGGTGCCGGCAATAACGGTCGGCACCGCCATCGGCGTGAGTAGGCCGGTAGCGCCGAGCGTGTACTGCGAAACGGTTCCGGCCGCGGTTGGATTCACGTCCACCGTGTAGTTCGCCACGTAGGCATATTGGTTGCTCGGGTCGATCGCCATGAACACCGGCTCGGTCCCCGTGATCACGGTGGCGGGCGACAGCTTCGTCAGCGTGCCGTCGGTACCGATCGCATACTGCGACATCGAATTACTGGCGATGTTCGCCACATACGCGTAGGCGCTGTTGGCATCGACCGTCACGCCGCCCGGGTAGGTCCCCGCGGTGGTAATGGTGGCGGGAGTCAGCGGAGTGAGCGCACCGTCGCTTGCCCCAATGGAAAATTGGGAGAGGGTGTTCCCCGCCGTCGTGTCACTGCCGTGATTGGACACGTACGCGTACTTGCCGTCGGGGCTCAGGGTGACGTTCCACGGCTCCAAGCCGGTGGGCACCGGTGCAACCGAAGACGCCACCAGCGCGCCTGAGGAACTGACGCTGAACTGTGAAATGGTGTTGTCGACGCTATTGACCACATACGCCCGGCCCGACGGACTGACGGCAACCGCCCAGGGTCCCTGCCCGGTGGCAACGGTTGCCGGCGTATTCGGCGCGAGCGTGCCGTCTTGTTGGATCACGTATTGCGACAGCGTATTGTCGATGAGATTGGGTACATAGACGTAGCGGCGGGTCGGGTCCAGGGTCACGGACCGCGGTGAATTGCCGGTTGCCACCGTCGCCGCGGTCAACGGCGCGAGCATGCCCGACGCGTTGATCGAGAACTGGGAAAGCGTGTTGTTGCCGTTGTTGACGACGTAGGCAAACTGCGCCTGACTCGCGCACACGACGGCCACTCCCGTGACGTTCGCCATCAGCATGGAGCCGGAACCGCCCGACACGACGCAGCTTTGGCCGGTGGGCTGGGTTTTGACCGTCACCGCGTAGCTGCCGTTCTGCGATATCGACGTCGCGAACACGAACGTGGTGTTGCTGCTCACGGTCAGCGTATCAGTGCCGTTGTTCACCAATGTCACGGAGGCGCCGGTCGCCAGCCCGGAAACTGTGCCGCCCACCGTGTAACTTGCTGCAAAACCGCCCTGGGGGCTCCCACCGCCGCAACCGGCAATGGCGAGGGCCATGGCCGTCGCACCTATCCGCAATATCGCTGAATTCATGCGCGCTCTCCTCGAGATGAATGGCCGGTGCGGATCGTCTAGGGGTATCCCGCTCATCTTAAGGCATCTGGCCGGATCGAGGAGCCCTCTATATATGCATGGCGAAAACGCACAAGATACGCACTTCGAGTCAACCGGATGTGCCGTGCCGCTGAGCGTCATCAGTTCAACCTGGCCCCTGCTTCTCGGCATGGGCGTTCTCATGTTGGGCGCCGGCCTGCAGAGCACGCTTCTCGGGGTCCGCGCCACGCTCGAAGGGTTCCCGACGCTGGTCACGGGCATCGTCATGTCCTGCTACTACGTGGGCTATGTGCTCGGCACCGTCATCGCGCCGCCGATGCTGCGGCAGATCGGGCACATCCGGGTATTTGCCGCCCTCGCCGCGTTCGCCTCGGTCGCGATTCTGGTACAGGGCTGCTTCGTCAACCCGTACGCCTGGAGCGCGATGCGACTGCTCTCTGGAATCTGCTTCGCCGGGATCTACGTGGTTGCCGAGAGTTGGCTCAACGATCGGGCCAGCCGCGCCAATCGCGGCCGGCTGCTGGCCGTGTACATGCTGGTGTTGTATATCGGCCTCGGTGCGGCGCAGTTCCTGCTGATTGTGTCGAATCCGCACACCACCACGCCGTTCATGCTGGTCTCGGTGCTGATTTCCCTGGCGATGGTGCCCATCGTGGTGTCGGCGCAGCAAATGCCGGCGCGCGCCACGCCGGACAAGCTGCGGGTGCGCGATCTGTACGGCAATTCGCCGCTCGGCATCGTGGCCATCACGGTGTCGGGCCTGATCTCCTCCATCATCTTCTCGATGGGCCCGGTGTACGCGCGCTTGAGCGGCTTGGAGACCAAGAGTATTGCCGCATTCATGGCGGTCAGCATCCTCGCCGCCGTCGCGACTCAATATCCGGTGGGCCGGTTGTCGGATCGAGTGGATCGCCGCACGGTCATCGCCGGCATATGTACTTTTGCCATGTTCCTGGCCGGCAGCATCGTTGCGTTTCCGGCGATGCCCCGCGCCCTGTTCCTGGTTCTCTCAGCCTTGTTCAGCGGGTTCGTCCTGACTCTTTATTCACTGTCGGTCTCGCATGTGAACGACAAGCTCGAACCGGGACAAATGGTGGCGGCGAGCAGCGCGCTGCTGTTGTTGAACGGCACCGCGGCGGCCATCGGACCCGTGCTCGCGGGCAGCTTGATGTCCGTCTTCGGGCCGCAGGCCTATTTCGCGACGCTGGCCGCGTTGTGCGGTGCGCTGGCGATATTCGATCTGTGGCGCAAAGCGCGGCGCCGTCCGGTGCCCCCATCGCAAAAAGAACCCTTCATCGGCGCCCAGCCTAGGGCATAGCCGCCACGGCGTGGTCGCCGCCGGCGTCTCGAATGGCTTTTTGCCGGCGATGAGGGGTAAGTTCCGCTCGGAGTTTTAGCCTGATAAAACCGGGATAAGGAGCAAACATGAACGCAATACGTGTTTTTCCCATGGCATGGCTGGCGGCTGTTCTCTGTATCGGCGGGACGGCCGCGGCGGACGAGCGCGACGAGGCTCTGGTGCTCGGCGACAGTGTCGCCTTCGCCTATATCGCCTCGGCTGGATTCGCCTACATCAATGCGGACAACTTCGTCGGCTTCGCCGACCGCCTCGACAACCGGGTGCTTGACGCCGTCGATGCCGGCTGTCCGGGAGAGACCACCGGCAGCTTCTTGTCGGCGACGGCGCCCGACAATGGCTGCCGCGCCTTTCGCTCGCGATTCCCTCTGCACGTCGCCTACGCCTCCACGCAGCTGGATTTCGCCAAGAGGTACCTGCGAGAACATCGCCACGTGCGTCTGGTGACCATCACGCTGGGCGCGAACGATGGGTTCTTGTTGGAGGCGTCCTGCGCATCGCAGGCGGATCCGACCGCGTGCATCGAGGCCGGCGTGCCGGCATTGCTGGCGGCGGTGGAAGGCAATATGCAGACCATTCTCGGTGACTTGCGCGCCGCCGGTTACTACGGCGCCATCGTCATCACGAATTATTACTCGATCGACTATTCCGATGCGGCGGGAACCGGCCTCACCGCGCTTCTCAACCAGGCGATCGCGGCTCCGGCGGCCGCGTTCAGCGCCACGGTGGCTGACCTGTTCACGGCCTTCAAGTCGGTGGCGGTCAATGCCGCGTTCGGCGGCAAGACTTGCAACACCGGTCTGCTCAATGCCAGCGCGCAGAACCAGCTGTTGTGCGATGTCCATCCGAGCCAGTCGGGACATCAGCTCATTGCCAAGACCATCCTTCAGGCGCTGCGCCGATGACGAGTTGAGAACTTATTTGCGCTGCAGGCCCTGATCAGCCTCGCGTAGCCATTGGTCCTTGTCTGCCGCGGCGGGCAGCGCCAGCGCCGCGTCGCGCGCGCGCGCATAACTCTCGCGTGCGCCGACGGCGTCGCCGTTCTTGGCCAGCGCCTCCGCCAGCGCCAACAGATTGGGCGGATACAGCGGCCGCAGCGCGGCGGCGCGCCGCGCGGCAACCAACCCCGCCTCGATGTCGCCCGGCCCCAGCGGCCAACCCGGAGCCCGGATCAGGACCAGCGCACGCACGCGGGCCGGTCCTGCCTCATCGTAATGGGAGTCCGCGGATTCGGCGCGCGCCAGATCGTCGAGCATATTGTTCAAGAATTCGCCGGCACGCGTGGGGTGGGCACGCGCACTCAAGCCCAGCGCGACCGCGCGTCCGTACAGACAGGCTGCCGCCTGCGGGTCGCGCGCGATACAGGCCTGTGCATCGCTGCCGGCTTGCGTGGCAAGTTCAGCCCGAATCTTCGAGTCGGGTTCATTGTCGCTGCGCTGTGCCGCCGCGCTGATGGCCGCGGCAAGTTCCGCGGTCGAGCGCGATTCCGCGGTCGAGGGCGAGGCGGCCCCCGGCGCTGGAGGCGCCGGCCGCAGGTGCCCGGTGCACGCGGCCGCGGTCAACAGCAGCAGCGCGCAGCAGAATCGCGTGATCACGGCGCCGTGGGGGACGGCAGCTTGAGGGGCACGAAGCCGCGCAGTCGCAGCGGTCCCAATGAGTCGGTGCCCCCCGGATCATGGCCGAGCTTGAGCAACCCCGCCTGCATGGCGCGCGCGCGGGCCGCGGTCACGCGCGATTCCACCGTCGCTATCAGAGCGACCGGCATTTCTGGGGATTGCAGCACGGTCTTGAGCTCGGCCGCGAACGGCAGGCTCGCCAGCGCGGCGGCCTGAGTCTGATCGAGCAGCACGGCGACCGGCTCACCGGCGGCAGCGCGGCGCAAGGCGCTCAGCACTTGTCCCGTCGACTCGATCTTGACGTCGGCCGGCAGCGCCCAACCCTGCAGAGCGCTATGCCGCACGAAGTCCGGGGCATAGCCGGCGCTGCTGAGTAGGGTGAATCCCGACAGGGAGGCGGGACCGGTGATCCGGCCGGATTTTGCAACCAGGGTCCAGCGCTGCTGCGGGCCGGTATCGGCAACATCCGCTTGGACCAGCGGCGCCAGATGCAGTTGCGCCGCATGCTCTACATAGAATGGATAGGGCACGAACGTCAGCACCGCATCGGCCTGGCCCAATTTCGCAAGGCCCCCCGCTTCAGTGGGATCATAGACGGCCGCGAGACTGCCCGCCGGCCAGCCGGCAGCGGCGGCGGCGGCGTTCGCGAATTGGTCAACGAGCGGTTGCGCGTCGCCCGCGCCGCCGGGATATCCCGGTGCGCAGAACACCAGGGTCGCCAGCGAAGCCGCCAACAGCGTACTCATAGGTTTAGGCTATCATAAGGTTTGTAGGAGCGCGCCTTCATCCATGAGTGTGCCTGCGTCGGCCAGAGTCGTTGATTTCTTCATGCAGCTGCTGCGGTTGCGGGGCTGGATTGCCGGAGTATTCCTGGCGCTGACGGCGGCGGGCCTCTACGGTGCCATGCAGGTGCCCGATGATCCGGCCATCGAGCGGCTGATCGTGGCCGGCGATCCCGTGGCGCGCGCCACGGCCGATTTCGATCGTCTGTTTCCCGAGGGCGAGCAGGCACTGATCATGCTCGAGGCGCCCGACCCCTTGGGATTGGCGGCGCTGCGGGCCGCCGACCGGCTCGAGCGCGAGCTGGCGAAGATTCCCCACATCCAAGTTCATAGCCTGCTCGACATCTATCGCCGCGGAGGGCAAGCGGCGGAGATCAGCCCCGAGGAAGCCGGGCGTGTGCGCACATTTTCGACGGGAACCACGCTGCTGCGCCGCGCCGGACTGATGGGCGATCACTATTTTGGCATTGCCATCGAGTTGCGCGTGAATTCGCCGGCCGAGCGCAACCAGGCGCTGGGCGCCATCGACGCGCTCGCCCTCCCCCTCGAAGCGTCCGGCGGTCCCTTCACGCAGGTGCGCCGCGTCGGATCTCCGTGGCTCGACGCCTGGCTCGAACGGCAAACCGGCGCAGCCACGGTGCGCTTCATGCCTCTGTTCGGTGTTTTCCTGATGACGCTGGTGCTGATCATCTACCGCTCGTGGCGCGCGCTGGGCGCCATCGTGCTGACGCTCGGCTCCTTGGTGGCCATCGCCATGGGACTGGCCCATCTTTTCGGCTGGTCGCATACCGTCATTTCCACGCTCGTGCCCCTGACCGTCATGGTCACGACCACCGCGACGCTGGTCTACGTGCATTCACGCTTCATCGAATCGGACGATTCGCCGACTCTCATCGAGCATCATGCGCGCGCGCTCGCGAACAAATTTCTGCCCTGCACGGCCTCGATGTTCGCGACCGCGGTCGGCTTCGGCGCGCTGGCGATTTCCGACATCCGCCCGGTGCGCGAGATGGGAGTATGGACGGCCTGCGGTCTGGTCGTGGCGTGGATCGGCTGCTTCACGCTGTTTCCGGCGCTGCAATCGCTGCTGCGCACCCCGCTGCGCTCCGAACAGGCGCCGGTGGCCAAGTGGTTTCCGGGTTTCGTCGACGCCCTGGTTCCGCTAAGCCGCCGCTATCGCTGGCTGCTGGTCGGCGGCGCTCTGGTATTGATGGCGTGCGGAGCGGGTGCCTTGTTCGGGGTTCCCGGACTGGCGGCGCCTCTCGCCCTGGAGATGGACGTGTTGACCTATGTCAATCCCAGCGAGCGCGTGGCGCAGGATACGCGCCACTTCGAGGAATCGAATGCGCTCGACGTGGTCGAACTATGGCTGCAGACGCCGGCCGGCCATGTCTTGGATCCGGACTTCCTGCGCGCCTTGGAGGAGCTGACCCGCCGTCTCGACAGCGATCCGCGCATCACCGCGGTCGACGGTCCGACGTCGGTGTTGCGGTGGGCGCGCTACGTCGAAACCGGATCGGATCAACTGCCGTCCGCGCCCTCCGCGTGGCCCAAGCTTGCCGCGGATCTGGAGCAGGTCATGCTGACGGAACCGGGCGCGCGGGCTTATGTCGATGTCGCCGATCTCGCCAATGCGCGTCTCTCCATCCGCGGCCGCGCCAAGCTCTTCGGCCCGGTGGGCGCCATGCGCAGCTTCGTCGAACGCGAGTGGGCCGCGGCCCAGGCGGCCGACCCGGCGCTGCGCGCCGTGCGCGGCAGCGTGGTCGGCAAGGGAGTGCTCGGCGCGGAGATCACCCAACGCCTCCTGCCCACGCTCACCGAGAGCTTCGCGCTCACGGCCAGCGTCATTTTTCTGGCATTCCTGGTGGTGTTTCGCAGTCCGTCGGCGCGATTGATGACCATGATTCCCTCTTTGTTTGCCATCCTGTCGGTGTTTCTGGTGATGCGCCTGACGGGGATTCCGCTCAATATCGCCACCATCCTCATCGGCTCGACGGTGCTCGGCGCGACCGAAAACGATCAGATTCACTTTTTCTATCATTTCCAGGAGGGCCGTTCGGCCGGCAGCACGGCCGGCGCCCTGCGGCACGCCATGCTGGTCGCCGGCCGGCCGATACTGTTCGCGACGCTGATCAACGCCAGCGGCTTTCTCGCGCTGGTGATGTCGGACCTGCCGCCGATGCGCGAGTTCGGCATCGTCGCCTCCTCGGCCTTCGTGCTGGCGCTGCTGGCGGATTTCACCGCGTTGCCGGGCGCGCTGTGGATCCTGAGCCGCTACGAGCGCCGGCCTGCGGCGCCAATCAGCCCGGTTCCATGACGAAGACGTTCCACGAGAGCGGGCGCAGCTTGGCCCGCAGCTGACCCTTCGCCATCGCACAGTCGCCGTGTTCGCGCGGGGCGACTGCGTGCGGCGCGGCGAGCGTGTTCGCGGCCTTCAGATCAGGATGAGTGAGCTCGGCGGCCGAGACGATTTTACGGTTGTCCAGGCCGCGCATATCGACGCTCAATTGCAGCTCCTCCGTGGTGCTGCAGTTCAAGGCGAACACCGCGACCCGCCCGCTGTCCTCGTCGTGCAGGACGCTCGCCAGCAGATACTCCAGCTGCGGATGCGTGCTCGTGGCGTAGCTGTCCGTCTGCACCTTGGCGCGCAGCACATTGCCGCGGCCGAATCGCGCGGCCTGCGCGAACGGGTGAAAGATGGTCTGGCGCCAGGCCGGGCCGCCCGGTTCAGTCATGATGGCGCCGATGACGTTGACCAGCTGGGCGAGGCAGGCGGCCTTCACGCGGTCGGCGTTGTTCATCAGCGTGATGAGCACGCCGCCGACGATCAACGCGTCCTCGACATTGTAAACTTCCTCGATGAGCCGCGGCGCCTCGGGCCACCCGGGTTTGCGCAGATCCGAGGGCGAATGCGCCTTGTACCAGACATTCCATTCATCGAGCGAGAGCATGATGCGCTTCGGCGAGCGCCGCTTCGCCGCCACCGCGTCCGCAATCGCGGCGACCTCCTTGATGAAGGAGTCGAGATCCTTGATGACCGAGAAGTACGTCTTGACGTCGTTCGCGTCGTTGCGAAAGTATTGGTGCAGTGAGATGTAGTCGACGTGCTCGAAGCAGCGCTCCAGCACCTGCTGTTCCCAGTGGCCGTAGGTCGGCATGCTGCGATTGGATGAGCCGC
>Ga0193726_1000229_pt1 | contig 75008 bp, 71 predicted proteins | sample H2c1metaG_FD_144928 | JGI IMG/M metagenome (GOLD analysis project Ga0193726, IMG submission 144928) | Soil microbial communities from a riparian zone of the East river system, Colorado, United States - H2c1 | ecosystem: Environmental > Terrestrial > Soil > Riparian zone | place: USA: East River... | reverse complement strand
GCAGCCGATTTCGAGCAAGCGCTGGCCCGGCGCGAGCGCGAGCTTGCGGCATGACATTTCAAGCTTGGCGTCTTCCGACTCGTCCAGCGTCGTCGCGCCGTCCCAGCAGGTGCAGCTGTAGATCATGTGCTTGCCAAGCAGCATGCGGTAGAAATCGTTGCCGACCTCGTAATGTGTCTCGGCGGTCGCCCGATAGCTCTTGAAGCGCGACAGGAACGGCCGGAGGCCGGGCCATACATAGGGGAGGTTGGGGAGATGCTCGGCGATCGCGTCGGCGAGCATGAATGGCGACAATTTGAGCCTGGCGCGCAGGTCGGCGTCGAGCATGCGCGTGATCGCCTGGTCGAGGGCCGGCGAGTCCCACCATCCGTCCATAAAGGATTCCCCGAGTCCGATCGCGCCGCCGGCGAGCGCGCGCTTGTAAAAGCGCGGATCGCGCACGGCGATGTCCCACGGTCGCGGCCCGTCGATCCGGATGTCGGCTTGTGCGAGCAGATCGGCGACCAGCGCCGCGTAGCGTGCGGACACCGGCAAGGTCCTATGCCGGCTCCAGCGCCGGGCTCGTCTCGGCGGCTTCGATGGCCGCGTAATGATGGTGGCGGGTCAGCGGGGCGCTGTTGTCGAACCCGTGCGAGAGCAGCACCTGATATACCAACGTACCGGCGCCATGCGCGAAGTCCGCGAGCCCGCCGTTGAGGTAGAGCCGGAAGGTGCGGAGGACTTCCTCGCCCCATTGCGCACGAATCCTGTCGGCATTCCGCTCGAACCGTTCCAGCCAGTGGCGCAGCGTCAGCGCGTAGTGATAGCGCATGTTCTCGACGTCAACGAGGTGAAGCTGCCGATGGTCGCGTTCGATCGGCCTGAGGATCTCGCCGAGAGACGGATTGTAGTATCCAGGAAACACATACTTCTCGAGCCACGGATTGGATATCGGCGACGGGTTGGCGCGGCTGATGAACTGCAGCATCGCGAGCCCCGGCTTGCGCAGCACCTTGGCGACGAGGTGGTGGAAGCTCGCATAGCTCTCGCGCCCGACGTGCTCGAGCATGCAGATCGAGGCGAACTTGTCACATGATTTTACGTGGTTTGGGATGTTGCGGTAGTCGTCGTGCACGTACTCGATGCGATCGCTGCCGATGCCCAGCCGCTGCGCGCGCTCTCGCGCGAACGCGATTTGCTCCTGGGAAATATTGAACGATTTGACCCGAACGCCGTAGTTGCGGACCATGTGAAGGGCAAGCCCGCCCCAGCCGCAGCCCGCTTCGACCACCAGCTCGCCCGGTTGCAGGCTCAGCTTGCGGCATACCAGATCCATCTTTTGGGTCTGCGCATCCTCCAGCGTGTCGGTCGGCCGGTTGAAATAGGCGCAGGTGTACTGCATCTCGGCATCGAGCCAGAGCTGATAGAAGCTGTTGGCGAGGTCGTAATGCGCGGCGATGTTCTTCTTCGAGCCGGAGAGCGTATTGCGTCGCGCAAAGAAGCCGAGCATGTAGCGCGCGCGCTCCCACAGCGAGCCCTTGAGCAGGCGCTCCTGCAGCTCATAGCTCATCAGCGCTACGGCTTGCAGATCGCCGTCGACATCGACTTCGCCGCGCGTGTAGGCTTCGCCGAAGCCAAGCGAGGACTTGATGATGATGTCGCGCGCGGCGCGATTGGTCTTGATGTGGATCGTGAAGGCGGGTTGTCCCTGGCCGTGAGTCGCTGTGCTGCCGTCTGGAAGAATGACTCGGAACGGCTGGTCAAATTGCAACGCGTCAAAAGCAGCTTGAAGCCGGTCCCGGTACATGGTCGCCCCTCAATTCGCACCTATCCGTCGCAATAATGAAACAATATCAAGAAATTGGTCAACTGACCATGCAATGGCGACGGCATGGCAGGCGCCCAACCAATGCCGCCGCCCCAGTCTGTCAACAAGGTGAAAGCGGCGATCACCCAGCCGCCGGCTCCGACGACAGCCACCGCATCGTGCAGCACCGGGGTGCGCCGGGTTTGCCGGCGGCGAGGGCGTCGAAGGTCAGGCCGGGCGCGATGGTGATTTGTTGGAGATGGGCATGGAGGTGACGCCGATGCGCGTCCGTCGGGGCCGGCCGTTGGTGCGGGCGGTGGGACTCGAACCCACACGACGTTGCCATCGAGGGATTTTAAGTCCTACCGGGTACACACAAACCAATTGATTTTATTGATAGATTTTCCCGTCATTGATAGATTTTCCCGTCGCGGAATTAGCGTGCTAAGTTCTGTATTATAAGTTCTGTGCTAAAAGTGACGAGCTGCGGCTCATTTTGACCCCCCTCGAATGTGCTGAACAATTGGACGTTCCGCAGCCAAACGGCCTGACTAGGCGTGCCCATCTGGGGCGGGAACGTCGTCATCGTGGGATGGGCGAATTTGCCGAGCCTATTGCCTGCGATCCTTATGGCATCATAAGCGATCTAGACTGTGATCTAGACAAAAGTATTGACATTTGTCTGGATCCTCCCAAACTGAAATATGGCGTTCGACTGGAATCCGGTCAAATGCGCCAAGAATATCGCCGAACGCGGTATCGACTTTGCGGATGTACTGGTGGCTTTCATCGACCCCACCAGGAAGGTGGCAGAAGACAGCCGCAAGAACTACGGCGAGACCCGCTACAACATGCTCGCCAAGGTCGATGGCCGGATCTTCCACGTCACCTTCACCGAACGCGGCAAGATTGTTTGGATAATCTCCGCACGCAAGGCAAACAAACGGGAGCAACGGCGATATGAGCAAGGTTAAGGCACGCGCCGTCCTAGTCAACGGCAAGCCCTATCAAAAGAAAGCAGACGGCAGCTTGGTGCCTCTCAAGGGCAAGACCGACTGGAAGCGTCTTGACCGTATGACCTCCACCCAGGTTGAGGCTATTGCTGCTAGCGATCGCGATGGTGCTCCGATGACTGATGCTGAATGGGCCAAGGCCGAGATTGTTCATCCCCATAAGGTCGCGGTAGGTCTTAAGTTGGATGACGATCTGTTGGGTTGGTTTAAGTCACAGGGTAAGGGCTACCAAACGCGCATCAACACGATCCTGCGGCGCTATTACGAGACTCATCGTAAGGCGGGCTAGCAATTTTTTTAGGGTCGTAGCGTCCGTTCGTGTCGCAATGGCTTCTTTGTGTCTTCGAAGGTTCTTTTTGCTTCTTCTCCAATGCTTGCAAGAGTTTGCGGCTGTGTTCACGTGTGAGATTGGCAAGCTGCGATTTTACTTCAACAAAGTCTGATTTCTTCGCCATTTTTCGTTCGCAATGAGTAGTCGTCATGAGATTATTTGGCGCGGGCGCCCGGACTCGAACCGGCGGATCAATCGAACCGAGGCATTTTTTCAGCTATGGCTTTAGCCGCCTCGCCTAAGCGGCTCCACTTTTGGCGCGTTTGCCGTTCGGGGCCGGCCGTTGGTGCGGGCGGTGGGACTCGAACCCACACGACGTTGCCATCGAGGGATTTTAAGTCCCTTGCGTCTACCAGTTCCGCCACGTCCGCGCCGTTGTTTCTTATAGGGTTTTTGCCCCGGGGCAACGAATGTTTTCCAGGTCGGCGCTCCCGTTTTCCAAAACGGTGCAAAACCTGTTCACTTTGCGTCCCTCACTCGAGTGAAGGCCCGGATGACGTTCGCCTCCGCCTGGACGTGCCGGGTGTAGCGCTTGACCATGCGCTCCGACTTGTCGCCCAGCAGGTCGGCCACCTCCGAGTTGTTGGCGCCGCCGGTCCGCTTCCACCAGGCGGCATAGGAGACGCGCAGGCCGTGCAGGGTGGTCCCGGCGCCGATCAGGCCGGCTCGCTCCAAGTCGCGCAGGTAGTGGCTCGCGCGGGTCTGCCCCGCTGGTTCTTGCGCGTCACGATGCTCTGACCACGGAGCCCGCCGCCGAGCGTCTCGATAGAGAATGTCTCCGCACACTGCACGCGGTCGCGCGGTCGATTATAGGCCGCGAGCATGTCCGGCATGGAGAGCCAGCGGACGTTGACCAGATTCCCAATTCTTCAAGGCCTTTTGGTCCCGCTGGCTCCGGTCAGCCGATCGCGGCCTTTGCCGCCTTGCTGGCGATGCCTACCGATGTCACACTTCCGGTCAAGTCCGACGGCAAAGGCCGGGCAACGGGCATGCGGGACGATAGAGGGAACGATGAAGCTCGCTGCGAACCTGTTCGCCGCCTTGGTCGTGCTGCTCATGGCGCAGACGGCATCGGCGCAATCCAATTATCCAAACCGGCCGGTGAAAATCCTGGTCGGCTTCACACCCGGCACGGCTCCGGACCTTGCGGCGCGCATTCTAGCCGACCGGTTTTCGGAAGTATGGGGCACGCCGTTCGTGGTCGAGAATGTTCCCGGCGCCGGCAGCAACATCGCCACCGATCGCGTCGCCAAAGCGGCCGCCGACGGCTACACGTTGCTGATGGGCGGCAACTCGTCGCTCGTCATCAATCCGAGCCTGTATGAAACACTGCCATTCGACCCCCTCAAGGACTTCGCGCCGATCTCGCAAGTATTCATCGCGGCGAACGTGCTCGCCGTTCCGCCCGAACTGCCGGTCAAGACCGTGGCGGAACTCGTGGCGCTCGCCAAAGCGCAGCCGGGCAAGCTTTCCTATGGCCATGCCGGCGTCGGCACGTCGCAGCATCTGGGCGCCGAATTGTTCAAATACATGGCGCATGTCGATATCGCACCAGTGCCCTATCGCGGCACCACGGCGTTAATGCCGGACCTGCTCGCCAACCGAATCACCATGTCGTTTGCCAATATCGTGAACGTGGTGCCGCTCGCGCGCGAAGGGAAATTGCGCGCGCTGGCCATCACCTCGATCAAGCGCTCGGTCCTGGCGCCCGACCTGCCGACCATGGCGGAATCCGGATTCCCTGGTTTCGAGGCCGTGCCGGTTCGGCCTGCTCGCGCCGATCGGCACGCCGAAGGATGTTTTGGATAAATTGCACGGCGAAACCGTCAAGGCCTTGGCGATGTCGGAGGTGCGCAAGAAGTTCGACGAAGTTGGTCTCGAACCGGTCGGCAACACGCCGGCTGAGTTTACCGCGATCATCAAGAAAGAAACGCCCGAGTGGGCAAAAGTGATCAAGGATGCCGGCATCAAGCTCGGCAACTAACTCAACCTTTCGGGCGCAACACTTTGAAAGATTGTCGACATGTCGCAATTTGTCGGACTGCCCGGCCGAGGGCAAAGCGGACTTTCAGGAGGGCTGTTTCTGGCGCACAGCGGACGTTCACGGAAACACGAAGGCTGCTAAGTGCCAAGAGCACCATTCACGTGCCGAGAAAACCCGCGCGAATGAATTCGCGCGTTCGTGAAATCGTCGCCGCCAGCCCAGCATAGCCGACGTGTAGAGATCCCGCACCTCCCTGTCGTGGGCTCGGTTGGTGTGAGATTCAATTGTCAAACAGCCCGACGTGCATCAGACGCACGTCATCGCCCCGTGCTTTGTCCGGCTCCAGGCCCGCCGGTTCTTCTCATGCATTCCTTGCCATAAGGGGCGTGCGGAACGACTGGGCGAAAAGCCGATCTCTCTGCATCAAGCTGCTAACTTCGATCGAGATCCGTCCGCCGCTTCCATGCGGCGCAATGGCGGGGCCTCCTGACATCTTCTGTTCGCTATGTCCGGCGCGCAGCGTGACGGCGCCGGAGACGAGGTGGACGAGCGCGCTATGACCGCCCGGAGGATCGAACGGTCAGAATGCAGCAGATGCAATCGCCCTCGAAGCCGCCGGTGCGACCGCAAAGCCGTGTGTCGCACCAGGTCCACCGCCACGCTCAGCGTCGTCAACGATCGAGTGATCGACTGAAGGGAGCGGCGCAAGTGGCGGGCGGCCGTTCTAGGGACTCAGAAAAACGGCCGGGATAGGGAAGTTGTCCGTCAGGAGACCGAGCGCTTCCACTTCGGCCCGATGATCGTCTATTTCCAATATGATCAAAATAAACGTCAGCACGACCGCAATGTAGATGAGCGACGGCGATGTCTCGGCAGGCGCGCGCTCATCGTGCGGCGACATCCAGTCGCGGAATGAACGCCTCTCAGCGTGTGACTGATAAGGAATACCGAAAAGCTTGCCTTCGACGTCAAGCTTGACGCGGACCAACCATCTTCAGAACGTACTCGGCGTACAAATCTCCAAGCTGCTCGGGTGTCAGCTCTCCTTTGGCCGAAAACCATTGCGACACGGAAGTACAAAGCGACATGATCGCAACGCGCAAATGTGGAGCACTCCGGAATTGAAACTCGCCGCGCACCCGGCCGTCATCAAGGCAGTCGGCGAAGAGCTGCTTTACCTGCTGGCGTATTGCAACGACGGCGCGCTGTTGGCAACGATCGAGCGCATCAAACTCGTAAGTCGCCACATGGACGGTGGTGTACATGCGCGCATTACAGCGAACGTAGGCGGCGACCAGGGCGCGGAGCCGTTCCGTAGCGGAAGCTTCGACCTCTGCCGTCCGTTGTAATTCCTTCAGCATCGCCGATGCGGTGACTACCGTAAGCTTGAACAATAGTTCGTTCTTGCTTCGGAAGTGAACGTAGAGGGCGGCCGGACTCATCTGGGCCCGCTTGGCGATATCCCTTGTGGTGGTTGCCCGATAACCGCGCTCCGCAAAGCACTCGATGGCGGCAATCACCAGCTTGCGAATCGAATTGTTGCGCTCGGCGCCAAAAAATTCCGACAACACCCCTTGGTTGATGGAGTCGGTAAACGCAATGACGTCGGATCCACTGGATACCGGCAGTTTGGATGTTCGGCGCACGGTCCTGGGCTTGCTCGGCCCGGTGGCGTTCTTCAAATTCCTGGCTTCCATCATCGCCTTATCAAAAATGCGCCGGTGTTGGCGGCGCGCCATCAAGTAGTACACGACGGCTTGTCGGTCCGCATCCGGATAATCGGATGCAACCGCGCAGTTGCAAACCCGGAAGACGTGCGAACCACAAAGCGCGGGCCGCCATTGACAACGCATCAAGTTTATCCCTAGTCTCCAGAACTAAGCAAGCGCTTGCATAGCAAACCGCGACAAATTGAATGCGACGAGGGCGGGGAATGATCAGGGTCAGCCACGACTATCTGGATCCGGGCTTCATTGCGGACCCGTACCCGTATTTCAGGAAGATCCAGAGCGAGATGCCCGTTCACTGGAACGAGCGCTGGCGCGGCTGGATCGTCACCCGCTACGACGACGTATACGCCGCACTGCACAACGATCGCCTGATGGCAGATACGGTCACGCCCTACTTTCAGGCGATGAAGCCGCAGGACCGGGAGAAATACGCGCTGATCTACGACGTCCTGAACAACTGGACGGTCTTCATCGATCCGCCGAAGCATACCCGCCTGCGTCGCCTGATGCAGCGGGCGTTCACGCCGCGCGCGATCGCGAAGATGCGTGAGGTCGTCGAGGCGATCGTGGCGAAGCAGTTGGACAAGTGGGAGCAGAAAAAGCAGATCGACGTCATCGATGATTTCGCCTATCCGCTGCCGGCCAGCGTGATCGCCACCATGATCGGGGCACCGCTTGAGGACGTGCACCTGTTTCATGTCTGGGCGGATACGCTCACCAACCTGCTGCACGGCGGCGTCGGCGCATCCGACCGGCTGACCAGGGCCCAGACCGCGGTCGAGGAATTCAATGTCTACCTGTCCGGACTTTACGCGCAGCGATTGACCAATCCGCGTGCCGACATGATGAGCTGGCTGATGGAAGCACAGGCCGGTGACCCGTCAATCCGCAAGGAGGACGTGATCTATTCATGCATGCTGCTGCTCGTCGCGGGCCATGAAACCACGCAAAACCTGATCGCCAACACCTTGGTTGCGCTGTTGATGTCGCCCGATCAACTCGCACTGCTGCGCCAGGACGAGCGGCATATCCCAACCGCCATCGAGGAGGGGCTTCGTTACAACGGTCCGGCGAAGGGAACGATGCGGGTGGCGGCCGGCGACATGGAGATACGCGGTGCCTCCATCAAGGACGGCGATCGTGTGCTGTTGTGGATGGCCGCCGCCAACCGCGATCCGGAGAAGTTCGCCGCGCCCGATGCTTTCGATGTGACCCGCAGCCCCAACCCGCATCTGACCTTTAGTCATGGAATTCATTTCTGCATGGGCGCGCCGCTGGCGCGGCTGGAGCTGGAAGTTGCATTGACCCATATCCTCCGGCGCTTTCCGAAACTCGCGCTCGCCGGCCCGGTGGTTTATCGCCCCCGCGTGCTGACCCGCACCATGGAAGCGCCGCTTCTCATGGCGGTGGCGTGATGTCCGCGAACCCAGGCAAGTTCCGCGTCGTGATCGACCGCGGGCTGTGCGTGGGCTCCGGACTGTGCGTTGCGACCGACAGCCGGCGCTTTGCGATCGGCGCTGATGGCAAAGCGGAATATTCCTCCGAAACCGTTGATGTCGATCTGGCCGAGGAGGCCGCCGAGCTTTGTCCGCAAGCCGCCATCACGCTCGAATCCGGGGATGGCACATGAGCGCACCGACCTCCTGGCGCACCGCACTGACCGAGGCGACCGACGACGGCGTGCGGATTCGCGGCTATGATCTGCGCGATCTCGTTGGCCGTATCAGCTTCGCCGAGGGCATCCTGCTGATGGCCCGCGGTGAGCTGCCGACCGAAGGTGAGGCGCGCCTGCTGGAGGCCATCCTGGTATCGGTGCTCGATCGTGGCATCGTGCCGTGCTCCGTGGTGACACGCTATCTCGCATCCTCGGGCTCGCCGATTCAGGCGGCCGTCGCCGGCGGCATTCTCTCCTTCGGCGATGTCTATGGCGGCGCTGGTGAGCAGCTGGCCGAGGCGCTGGCGAATAATATTGAGGCGGTGCGCGACGGAACGATAAGTCGGCAAGAGGCCGCGCAACGCGTGGTGCAGCATTTCACCGATCGTGGCCTGCGGGTCCCGGGCTATGGCAGCGCCGTCCACCGTGGCGGCGATCCGCGCGTTCCGAGGCTGTTCGAGATCGCCGAGCAGGGAAACGTACTGGGCGAATTCACTTATTTGGCGATGGAGGTCGAAAAGCAGCTCTCGAACGCCAAGGGGCGTCCGCTAGGAATAAACCAGGATGGCGCACTGGCCGCACTCGGTCTCGATCTCAAGCTCGATTGGCGCCTGATGCGGGCATTGGCATTCATTCCGCGCTCGGCCGGCCTTGCCATGCACGCGCTGGAGGAGATGGCAAGAGAGTCCGGCTGGCGGCACGTTCCGAACGCCGAGGTCGTCTATGATGGACCCGCGGCGCGTCCACTGCCACCGAGAGGCGGAGGGAGCTGATGAGTATCGGCGAATGGATCGTTCGCAGCAGCCAATGGTACCCGGACAAACTCGCGCTCGTGGCCGGCGAGCGGCGTTACACCTACGCGCAATTCAATGCGCGCGTGAACCGTCAGGCCAACGGTCTGATTTCAGCCGGGATGCAGCGAGGCGATCGTATCGCCTACCTCGGCAACAACAATGCCGAAGCGGTCGAATGCACCGCGGCCGCGGCCAAGGGCGCTTTCGTCCATGTGCCGATCAGCTTCAGGCTGTCGAACCGCGAAGTCCGTCAGATTCTGCAACACAGCGGCGCACGCATTCTGATCATCGAGACCGAATTCGCTGACAAGCTCGGCGAAATCGGCGATTGCCCCGATCTCGAGAAGATCATTCACTTCGATCCCGGCAACCTCGCCGCGTCGCCGTTCGAGGCTTGGCTTGCCTCGCAGGCGCACGGCGAACCTGATGTCGATCCGCTGGCCGACGATAATTTTCTGATCGTTTACACCAGCGGGACAACCGGATCGCCCAAGGGAGTTCTGTTCCAGCAACGGCAATCCATCGCGCACGCTCCGATTCCGATCCTCTATTACGACATTGGCGCCGATAGCCGCTTGCTCATGGTTTATCCGCACAACTCCGTTGCATCGATCAATATGTTCTACATCCCCGCCTGGGTGGTGGGCGCGACCGTGGTGATGGCGGATGCCAGAGGGTTCGTCGCCGAGCGATGGCTGTCGCAAGTGGAAGCCGAAAAGATAACGCATTGCCATTTGGTGCCGACGATGCTGATCCGCGTGCTCGACAGCGGTGCCGCGGCCCGCTTCGATCTGTCGAGCCTGCAAACGCTCGGCTACGGGTCGGCGGCGATGCCCCGCGAACGCATCGAGCAGTTGCACAAGACATTCGGCAGTATCCTGGTGCAGGGCTACGGGATGACCGAGGTCAGTTCGCTGGCCGCCGTGCTGACCAAGGCCGATCATTCGAAAGCGCTGGCGGGCGACGGCCGGCAGTTATCGGCCTGTGGGCGGCCGGTGTTCGGTTGCGAATTGAGGGTCGTGGACGACAATGGCCAGGCAGTCCGGAACGAAGAGATTGGGGAGATCGTGTTCCGAAGCCCCCAGGTCACCAGTGGCTATTGGCGCGATGCCGAGCGCACCCAGGCCGCCATTCAGAACGACTGGCTGCACTCCGGAGATCTCGCGACCGTCGATGCCGACGGCTACATCTACATCGTCGACCGCAAGAGCGACATCATCATCAGCGGCGGATTCAATGTCTCCAGCAAGGAGGTCGAGGAAATCATCGGCTGGCACCCGAGCGTGAGAGAGGCGGCGGTGGTGGCGCGACCGGATCCGGAATGGGGCGAGAAGGTGCATGCCTTCGTGGTGCTGCAGCCCGACACCCGGTTGACGCAGGCAGAATTGATTGCGTTCTGCCGCGACAAGCTCGCCGGCATCAAGTGCCCCGATGCCGTCGAGTTCATCGACGAACTGCCGCGCAACGCGCTCGGCAAACTCATTAAATCGGAACTTCGCGGATGGGCGCGCGCACACGCATCTGCCAAACAGGTAAAAAACCATGCGTGAAGCCATTCTCGACGTTAGTTATGAGGACATAAAGCTGGAGCGGCGCGGCCTTGCTGCCTGGATTACCATCGACCGCGCCAGCCGCGGCAATTCGTTCCGGCGCCAGACGCTGGACGAAATCATCGATGCTCTGGAACGCATCACTGATGCACCCGACGTTCGTGCCGTTGTTCTCACATCCGCCGGTAGTCGCTTCTTTTCGACCGGCGGCGATGTCGGCGACTACTGGACCCGCTATCGCGACGACATGGTCGGGATGCGTGCCTACGAACGCGCGCTGGAAAAAACCTTCGCCGAGATGATCCATTGCCCAAAGCCGATTATTCATCGCATCAACGGCGACTGCGTTGGCGGGGCCAACGCCTTTCATCTCGCCGCTGATATTGCGGTGATGTCAACCAACGCCAAGCTTCAGCAGGTCGGGACCATGATTGGCAGTGTCGGTGGCTTCGGGCCGACTCAGTGGTGGCCGCAGGCGGTCGGCGACAAGCGCGCGAGGGAAATCCTGCTGTGCTGCAAGCCGGTCAGTGCCGAACTGGCGCTGCAGTGGGGGGCGGTCAACGCCATCGCACCGTATGAAAAGCTCGATGAGACCGTGCAGGCCTATGTCGACAAGCTGGCGAAGGGCTTCCCCGACGCCATGCGCTACACCAAGGTCGCCGTCAACGCGCCGAAGGAACTTGCGTTCCGCGAGATGACCCAGGCACGCGAATGGCTCTCTTTGCATTTCCCGTCGATGGAATCCCGCGAGGGTTTTGGCGCCCTCTTTGAGAAGCGGGCGGTCAACTCTGAACCGAGCTGGAAGGCCACCGACACCGGCCATGTGACGGTTGCGCCATATGGTGGCTTCAGCATCAATTGCAAATCGTGCGGCGCAACCTACCTGCCGGAGGACCACAGGTTTTGCGGCATGTGCGGCGGTGAATTACCCGAATTGGGCAAGTCGACATGAGCGCGGCCCAGCGCGCGTTCGTGGTGTCGGCCGCGGCGGGCGGCATTGGCGGTGAATTGGTCGGGCGTTTGCTGGCTGCCGGTCACCGCGTGCTCGCCTGCGACATCAGTTCGCGGCGCCTGGCGGCGCTATCGGAGCGTTTCGGTGAATATCGAAATTCGCTGGTGACACACAAGGCCGACGTTGCCGATGAGACGTCGGCCAATCACATCGCCGCGCTCGCCGTCGAGCAGTTCGGTACCGTGCACGGTCTTGCCAACGTTGCCGGAGGGATCGCCGGAATTGGCGAGGACGTGATCGATCGGGACATCGAGCGCATCGGTCTGGAGGAAATGCGTCAAACCTTTCGGCTCAATGTCGACAGTGCGTTCCTGCTCACCAAGGCGCTGGTACCCGCGTTCAGGGCAAGTCGATACGGCAAAATTGTGAACGTGGCGTCGCTGGCTGCCTTCGGCAACTTCGATCACATGGGCAACGCGGCCTACGACGCCGCCAAGGCGGCGGTCATCGGGCTCACCCGCACGCTGTCGCGCAGCCTCGGCAGCGATGGCATCCGCGTCAATGTGGTCGCGCCCGGCTCGATTTATACCGAGCGGGTGCGCGAGGTGTTCAGCCAGGAATTTCTCGACACCCAGATCGCACGCATTCCGTTGCGGCGGATGCCGGGTCCGAACGACGTCGCCGCGTTGATCGAGTTCCTGTTGCAGCCGGAGTCCGATCAAATCAGTGGAGAGGTGATGAGGGTCGCCGGCGGATTGAGATAGCTTTTTGAATATCTGAAAACACATAAATAATTTCCTGGGAGGGAAGCCATGCGCAGATTAGTTTCGCTCGTCTTGTCGGCGATCGCTGCCGTCGTGCTGTCAAGCGGCGGCGCCCTGTCGGCGGAAGCGGTCAAAATCGGGGTGGTTCTGAGCTTGAGCGGGCCCGCCGCCGTGTTCGGAATCCCTGAGCGCGACGCCATCCAGGCGGCAATGGACAAGCTGAAGGCGGACGGCAAGCTGAAGCGGGGAATCGAGCTTGTCATTTACGATGACAAGACCAATCCCACCGAAGCGACGCGCATGGTCACGCAGGCCATCAGCAACGACAAGGTCGTTACCATCATCGGCCCCGGCACCGGCGGCAACATCCTGGCGGCCGGGCCGCTCGCGCTGCGCATGCAGGTGCCGTTGCTCGGGCCGGCCGGAACGATGGCGATCACCGACCACAAGAACGAGTTCTATCCGTGGGTATTCCGCGTGGCGCCGAGCGATCGCGTCGACGTCAAGGTCATCCTCGAGGATATGGCCAAGAGCAAGGCCAAGAAGATCGGCGTCTTCTTTCAGGAAGACGCCTATGGCAAAACCGGTGTCGACTTCGCCAAGGAGATCGGCCCAACGCTCGGCATGGAAGTCGTCGAAACGGTCAGCGCTCCCTATGCAGCGACCGATCTGACGGCTCAGGCGACAAGGCTGCGCAACGCCGGCGTCGAGGCGGTATTCCTTCAGGTTTCCATCTCCTCGCTCGGCGCGTCGTTCGTCAAGGCCGCCAACCAGGTCGGCCTTACGGCGCCGGCCTATGCCAATGCCGGCCTTGCCCAGCGCTCATTTGCCGAGTCGGTCGGTAGCGACGTCGACGGCCTGCGTGTGCTCAGCATCGGCAATCTCCCCTATGATCCGTCCGACGGCGAGGCTGAGCTTGCCAAACTGTTGAAACAGGCCGGCAAGGTCCCGCAAGGCTGGGGTGAACTGGTCGGTACCAACGGGTTGATGACCGTCGTCGCTGCGGTGAATGCCCAAGGCGACAAGGAGATTACCGGCGCCTCGATGCGAGATACCATTGAAGGTCTGTGTGGCTACCAGGCGTTTGCCCGCGGCAAACCGTGCTTCTCCAAGGACAACCACGACGGCTGGGCGGAAGATTCGCTGGTTATCACCGAACTACGCAACAAAGAGCTGAGAACCAGGCGTTAACTCGCGGAGACGGCATTGTACGTTTTGACCGAGTACATTGTACGCGGCATCCAGGCCGGTTCGATCTACGGGCTGTTGGCGCTGCCCATGAGCCTGCTGTTCGCGACCGCGGGTACAATTGACTTCGCGGTCGGCGCCTATGCCTTGCTCGCCGCCGCCGTCGCCACCATCGTCGCGGGTCCGCTTGGAATAGCCATCGCCATAGCGGCGGCGATCACCGCGGCGGCGGCGATGGGGGTCATCTTCCTCGTCCTGACGCGCATCGGAACCAGGGACCATATCGTCTTTGCGCTCGCAAGCTTCGGTCTCGCGGTGGCGATCGCCTCGTTTATTCTCTGGCAGTTCGGAACCCAGGCCTTCGTCAGGGCTTCGTTCTCGCAGTTCTGGTCACTCGGCGGCATTCGGATCAGCCCGCAAGGCGTGATCAATCTCGGACTCGGGGCGCTCGTTACACTGCTGCTGTATCTGCTGCTGTACTGGTCGGATCTCGGTCGTATGATGCGTGCCGCCGCAGCAAATCCGTCCGGCGCCGAGCTTGCCGGCGTTCCCGTCGCGCGGATCCAGTTCGGTACTTACCTCGCAGGCGGACTGCTCGGCGGCCTTGCCGGGATCATGATCCTCTACAGCGCCGGGCTCGATTTCACCGCCTCGCTGAGTCTCACGCTCGGCGGCTTCGGCGCCGCGATCATCTTCGGCATTACCAGTCCACTGCGATGCCTGCTGGGCGGCATTGCCATGGGCGTTGCCGAGGCGCTTGCGGCCGGCTACACCTCGGGAATGGTGACCGCCATGGTGCCGTTCCTGTTCGTCTTGATCGTCCTCTCGCTGAGCAACATCAGAGGTGGAGCGATGGCCGGGGATCGGCCATGATGGGCTTTACGAGCCGCCCGAGCACCATGATCGTGCTGGGGCTGGCCGTCGCGAGTGTCGCTTTGGCTGCCCGCGATCCGGTCTGGACCGACACCTGGGTTATCGTCGGCGTCTATGTTCTGATCGCGCTGTCGACCGGCATCAGCTACGGACAGGCCGGAATCCTGTCGATGTCGCAGGGCGCCTTTGCCGCGATCGGCGGTTATGCCGCAGCCGTTAGCACCCTGCGCTTCAGGTTGCCCCCCGGCATCGATCTGCTGATTGCAGTGGCGCTGCCCGCATTGCTCGCCTACGGGCTGGCGCGCCTTGTCACCCGTTTGACGCCACTGGCAACCGCGCTCGCCACGCTGGCGCTCGGCAGCGTCATCGAGATCGCCTTGCGCAACATGGACAGCATTACCGGGGGCTACATCGGTCTTGCCGGAATACCAGGCATCGGCATTATCGACACGCCGCTGAAATATTGCGTGCTGGTTTGGGCAATGATTTGCCTGTGCGTCTTAATGTACGAAAATCTGGTGAACTCGCCTTTCGGCCGCGCGCTCAACGTGATCAGGCACGATCGGATGCGCGCGCAAGCTGACGGGGTCAACGTTCCGCAACTGCTCAGCGCGGCGTTCGCGTTTTCGGCGGCGATCGCCGGATCGGCCGGCTGGCTCTACGCGCATTACATCAGCTACATCAGTCCGAACTCGCTCGACACCCACACTTCGATCTCGGCTCTGCTGATGACCGTGATCGGCGGTTCCGGCATCATCCTCGGACCGCTCGCGGGAACTGTATTCCTTGACGTTCTGGTTCGTCATTTGCCGGCGCAGGAACTTCAGGGGATGTTCTATGGCGGCGCGTTGATCCTCATTCTGATTCTGGCGCCAACCGGATTGCTCGGGCTCGTGCCGGCCTTGTTGGCAAGGCTCCGCGTCCATCGCGCTCTCCGCGGCACGACCAAGGCGGCCACGGTCAAACCGGAGGCGGCGCAGTGACCGGCGTACTCGCAGCCAGCGGAATCCGCATGTCGTTCGGCGGCCTCACCGCCTTGAAAAGCGGCGCCATCGAGGTGGCGGCGGGCGCGATCATCGGGCTGATCGGCCGCAACGGTTCAGGCAAGAGCACGCTTTTCAATTGCATCACTGGTTACGTCCGTCCGCAGGCCGGCAGCATCACTTTGTCCGGACGCGACATCACCGGAGTTGCGCCGCACCGTATCGTCGAACATGGCATCGTTCGTACGTTTCAAACCCCGCGACTGGATTTCGATGCAAATGTGCTGGCTGCCGTGCTCTGCGGTTTCTACCCGGCAAGGTGCTCGACGTTTCTCGGCGCGCTTTCCGGGCTTCCGGGTGTGCGCCGCGAGGAGCGAAGGCTTGTAGAGCAAGCCGATCACCTCATCGACCGGCTCGGGCTTGCTGCGCAACGCGACCAGCCGCTCGGCACCCTGTCGATGGGCCAGGTCCGGCTAGTCGAAGTTGCACGTTGTCTTGCGGCCGATGCGAAGTTCGTGTTGCTGGACGAGCCCGCCGCCGGATTGACGCGCGAAGAGCAATTGGTGCTTTGCCGCCAGATTCGCGGGCTGGCAGAGCAGGGCATCGGCCTGCTTCTGGTCGAGCACAATTTTTTTCTGATTCATGAGCTCTGCGAACGGGTGACCGTGCTCGATGAAGGTGCGGTGATCTTCGTCGGCACGCCGGATGAGGTTGCGCGCGATCCCGGTGTGCTGCGCTCCTATCTTGGTGCGGCGGCCGAATATGCACGCGGGATGGCTGCAGAATGACGTTCGAGGTATCGAAATTGTCCGCGCGTTATTCCCGCATCGAAGTTTGCCATGACCTCAGCTTTGAGGTCGCAAACGGCGAATTCTTGGCGATCCTTGGCGCCAACGGAGCGGGCAAAAGCAGCCTGCTAGGAGCCATCGCCGGCACGGTTTCCGGCAAAGGCAGCATCCTTCTCGGCGGACGACGCATCGACCAATTGTCATCGCACCAACGCGCGCGCGCCGGCATCGCATTCGTGCCCGAAGGGCGGCGCAACCTGTTCGGGCCGTTGACCGTGAATGAGAACCTGCAACTCGGGCTGCGCTTGAGCCCGGAGTCCCGCCGCGCGTCGATCCGGGACCGGATCATCGAACTTTTCCCGATCCTGGGCCGGCGCGGCAAACAATTGAGCGGCATGCTCAGCGGAGGCGAGCAGCAAATGCTCGCGATGGCAGTCGCGGTCGCGCGAGAGCCGTCACTGCTGTTGCTCGACGAGCCATCGCAAGGCTTGGCGCCGGTCGTGCTTGAGGAAATCGCACTCGCGATCAAGCAACTGCGCGCTTTCGGTCTGACGCTATTGTTGGCGGAGCAGAACCACCAATTTGCTAGTGGTCTTGCGGATCGCTTCGTTGCGCTGCAGGGCGGAGAGATTGTCGATGCCGGTGACAAGGCGGCTCTCGAGAGCCGCGAGCGGGTGGCCGCTGCAATTATGGCGCATTGAGATCAATCCACGCTCGGCGATGGCCGCAGCGCTGTGCCAATGGACGCCTATTTTGCCGGCTTGACCATTGAAACGACGAGCTCGGCATAATACTCGCCGATCTGCTCGGGTGAAAGCCGGCCGCGCGGGGAGTACCACCTCAACACCGACCGGCACAGCGCGACGATGGCCGTCTTCATCATGTCGATATCCTTGATCCTGAACTCTCCGGTCGCGCAACCGTCCCTCAGACAGTTCGCCACGATAAGTTCAAGCGCATCGCGGATCTTCACGATATCCTTGCGCTGAGCGGGATTGAGGAAGTTGAATTCGGTGTTGGCAACGCTGGCGGCCTTGAACATCTTCAGCGGGAAGGCGACATAATCCTGAACGATGCGCTTGAGGCGCTCGGTCGGATTGCCGGCCTCCTGCGACGTGGCGGCCAGCCGCTCCTGCAGCCGCTCGGCCACCACGACGATAATGGTGAACAGCAGTTCTTCCTTCGACTTGAAGTGCACATAGACCGCCGCCGGGCTCAGCTTTGCGCGCTTGGCGATGTCGCGGGTACTGGAGGCGTGGAAGCCGCTCTTCCAGAAGCTGTCGACCGCCGCCAGTAGCAGCCTGCGAATCGAGGGGCTCTCCACGCGACGCTGAAACAGGTCGGGGAGCGTCGATTCGGTGGAGCGGCCGACCGTGGAGGGCTCGAAGGACAGAGTCCTCGACGCGGCGTCTCTGAGACTGGATGTCATGCACTTTCTTGATGGTTTGGTTTGCGGTCGATTCGCCTTCCTAGCACAAATTCCCGCCCCGGAGCTGTTTGGCAGCGCCGTTTCAGAAGGCGCTGTGGACCGGGAAGACCGGCTTTCGCTTTTCCCTGATCGCCGCCATGCCCTCCTTGAGCTCGGGCCCAGTAAAGGCATGAAATTCGAAGGCGAGCGAAGCGTCGAAAATCGGTCCCGCCATGCGCAGCCAGTGGTTCATCGTGTATTTGGTCAGGCGGATCGCGGTCGGCGGTCCCTCGGCAAGCGTCGAGGCAATCTCAATGGCCTTGCCGTCGAGCTCGGAATCCTCGACCGCCATCGAAACCAGGCCGATGCGCTCGGCTTCCTCGCCAGTGATGGTGGTGCACATCAGCAAGTGGTACTTGGCGCGCGCCATGCCGCACAAAAGAGGCCAGATGATCGCCGCATGGTCGCCGGCCGCAAGGCCGAGACGGGTGTGACCATCGATCAGCTTGGCTGTCTTGCTCACGATCGAGATATCCGACATCAGCGCGCAGACCAGGCCGCCACCGACCGCCGGCCCGCGCACCGCACTGATGATGGGCTTGGTGCAGTTGATCATGTTGTAGACAACGTCGCGCGCCTCGCGCAGGTTCTTCATGCGCACCTCGTGGTTCTCGACCATCTCCTGGACCATCTCGAAATTGCCGCCGGCACAGAATGCGTCGCCCGCGCCGGTCAGGATCACCGCCGCGACGCTGTCGTCGTAGGAGATGTCGTGCCAGACCCGCACCATCTCGGGATGCATCACCTCGTCGATCGAATTTTTCTTGCCCGGATTGTCGATGGTGACCCGTAGCACCCTGGGGTGCGGCCGGTCGAAGCGCAGGCGCTTGTAGTTGCTGTAGAGGCTGTCGGACATGAGGTGTGCCTTTCCGGGGAAGCAAATCCTGAGCGATCTTCGGCGGGCCGCAACATCGGCGCAACCGGGTCGGTCGTACAAGGGTGTTGACCGCAATGCAAGCCTACCATATAAGCGAATGCTTAGTAAATACTAAGCGCATGCTTATATGGCTGCGTGAGGAGGAAACGATGCTCACGGTGAATGATGATCTGCTCGATCCCGAGATCATCCAAAACCCATCGCCCTATTACCAGATGCTGCGTGAACAACACCCGTGTTACTGGAACGAGCGCTGGCGCGGCTGGGTTCTGACCCGCTACGAGGACGTCTATGGCGCGCTGCACAGTCCGAAGATGCTGGCCGATCGCATCACACCGTTTTTCAAGACCCGCCTGAACGATGAGGAGCGCGAGCGGTTTGCGCTGACCTACCAGGTCCTGCATTCCTTCGTGGTGTTCCTCGATCCGCCCGAACATACCCATCTGCGCCGCATTTTCAGCCGGGCATTCATGCCAAGGGCGGTGGCGACGATGCGGGGTGTGGTCGAAAGTTACGTCAAGGACTTCTTCGACCAGTGGGAGGGCCGCATCAGCGTCGATCTGAACCGCGACTTCGCTTACCCTTTTCCGGCCAACGTCATCGCTTCGATCATCGGCGCTCCCCGGGAAGACGTTCACCGTTTCCACGGCTGGGCCGACGCCCTTACCACGTTGCTGCTCGCCGGCGTCGGCGAAGATCAACGCATGGACCGGGCCCAGAATGCATTGATCGAGTTCAAGGCCTACCTGCGCGGCCTGTACGATGAACGCGTAAAAAATCCGCGCGACGACATGATGAGCTGGCTGATGGAAGTCCAGCGCAACGATCCGACGCTGACGCCGGATGACGTGCTGCATTCCTGCATCCTGCTGGTCAATGCCGGTCATGAGACCACGCAGGATCTGATTTGCAACACGCTGACCACGCTGCTGCAGACACCCGACCAGCTCGAGCTGCTGCGCGCAAAGCCGCAGCACATGAAAACCGCAATCGAGGAGGGGCTACGTTTCAACGGTCCACTCAAGGGTACGATGCGGGTGGCCGGCGATGATATGGTGATTGCCGACAAGCAGGTGCGCGCGGGCGATCGTATTCTTCTGCTGATGGGGGCCGCGAACCGGGATCCGGCCAAATTCAAAGATCCGGAGCGGTTCGACGCGACACGTTATCCGAACATGCATTTGTCGTTCAGCCATGGGATCCACTTTTGTCTGGGGGCTCCGCTGGCTCGGATGGAGATGGAAATCGCGTTCAATGAATTGCTTCGGCGCTTCCCCAGAATGGAATTGACCAGCAGCATTCGATGGGATCCGCGCATTCTCGGACGCAGTATCGTGCCGCCGATCAACCTGCGGCTGGATTGAGGAGGCCGATGCCACAGCGCAAACTGCTCCGGGCTCATGTCGATGCCGGTCTATGTGTCGGCTCCGCCATGTGCGTCAGCTCGTATCCCGAATCGTTCCGGATGGGCTCCGACGGGCATGCCATTTACGTTGCCGAGGCGGTGGATGAGGCCGCGGCGCTCGATGCGGCGGAGCTTTGCCCGGTCTCGGCCATCCAGCTGATTTACGAGGAATAGATCATGGCAACCAAAGGCCGGTGGAAAACAGCCCTCGCATACGGCGACGGCGATTCGGTGGTGATACGGGGCTACAGCCTCGGCGAGCTGGTGGGCAAGGTGTCCTTTGCCGAAGCCTTTCTGCTGCTGGCGCTGGGCGAGCTGCCGCCGCCCGGCCACGCCCGCACATTCGAGGCCATGCTGGTTTCGGTGCTCGACCACGGCATTGTGCCGTCGAGCATCGTGACGCGCTACCTTGCATCCTCGGGCACTCCGATCCAGGCCGCGGTGGCGGGAGGCATTCTTTCCTTCGGCGATACCTATGGCGGGGCATGCCAGCAACTTGCCGAGCGCCTCGTCCACCATCGGCTGTTGATCGCCAAGGGCACGCAGACCGAGGACGCCGCGGCGCAGGCCATCGTCCGCCACTTCTTCGAGCGCGGCGAGAAAGTCCCGGGCTATGGCCACGCTCTGCATCCGGAAGGCGATCCGCGCGTGCCGCGCCTCTATGCCATTGCCGACAAGAATGGAGTGACCGGCGACTACTCGCGCCTGGCGCAGGCGGTCGAGGCGGAATTACGCCGGGTCAAGAAGCGTCCGTTGCCGATGAACCAGGATGGTGCGCTCGCAGCCCTTGGTCTGGACATGGGACTGGACTGGCAGATCGTTCGCGCCCTGGCGTTCATTCCGCGCAGCGCGGGCCTTGCGGTCCATGCAGTGGAGGAGATGAAGCGCGAGGCCGGCTGGCGTCATGTGCCCAATGACGAAATCGACTACGACGGGCCGCCATTGCGCCCGCTGAACAGGAACTGAGCATGGCCGGTGTGCTCCAGGGCGTGCGAGTCGTCGAGTTCACCCACATGGTGGCAGGACCTGCATGCGGCCAGGTGTTGGGCGATTTCGGCGCCGAGATTCTCAAGGTCGAGCCACCGCAGGGCGATATCACGCGGCGGATGGGTCCGATGGCCGGCGATGTGGCGGCGTTGTACGCCTCGACCAACCGCAACAAGCAGGTCGTCTGTCTGGATCTCACCGATCCGGTCGATGCGGCGGAAGCCAAACAACTCGCGCTCGGCGCCGATGTCGTGATTTCCAATCTGGATGCGGCGCTGCTGCAAAAGGTCGGTTTGGATGGGGCCACTCTGCGGCGCGCCAATCCGCAGCTGATCTGTGTCGAGGTCACCGGCTTCGGTCCCGGCGGGCCGGCCGGCACCGACGGTCTGGCCCAGGCGGCGATGGGCTTGATGGCGACGACGGGTTCGGCTGAAGGCCCATCCTTTCGGACCGGTCCGTCGGTGGTCGACGTATCGACCGGGGTTTGGGCCGCGCTTGGCGTGTTCGCGGCGCTCGAAAATCGGCGCCGCACCGGGCAGGGCGATTTGATCCAGGCTTCGCTGGCCGATACCTGTCTCTATCTGCAGTATCCGCATCTCACGATGTACGCGGCGGCACCGGATGTGGTGCGGCGCAATGGCAATCACTCGGTGGTCGCATGCACGCCGCTGTTCGAAGCTGCCGATGGCAGGCTGTTGGTTACGGTTCTGCATCAGCGGCACTGGCAGGCCTTGTGCGATGTCGCGGGCGCGCGAGAGCTTGCTGACGATGCCGATTTTGCCAGCAACGCGCAGCGCTGCGCGGCGCAGAGCCGGATCGAAACCCTGTTGAATCCGCTGATGCGCCGGCGCACGCGGGCCGAATGGGTATTGCTGCTGCGCGCCGCCAGGCTGCCCTGCGGGCCGGAACGCGATTATGCCGAAGTGACCGAAGACGCCGAGTTGCATGCGCGCGGCATGTTGTACCGCTTGCCGCAAGGTGACGGCCAAAGTCTTCAGGTCGGCATGCCGCTCCAATTCACGACGATGCAGCGGCCGGCGCCGCAACCGCCGCCGGTGCTGCCTGCGTCCGATCCGAAGCGATAGGAGAATTCGATGCCGGCGAAAGACATCGCTCCCCGGTTCGATTTGTCCGCCGGCGAACGCGCGTTGCTGGAACAGGCCGAGGCGATTGCCGCCTCCCACGCGCCGGTTGACGGCGAGAGCATGTCGCAGGCAGCGTTGCGCGGGATATTCCGCGCACTGCAGCCTACGGGCTATCTCGGTTCGGTATTGCCGCCCGAGGCCGGCGGAAAGGGATTATCGCCACTGGCTTTCGCCGCCCTGGTCGAGGGTCTTGCGCCCGACCTCACTCTGCTCGGCAATCACAGTGTGCAGCGTTATCTGCATAGCTTCGGCTCGGCCACCCAATGCCGGCGCTTCATGCCCGGCCTGCTCTCCGGCGACGACGTCGGCGCGATCGCGATCACCGAGGCGCAAGCCGGTTCGGACCTTGCCCGGATCGAGACGGTGGCCCGCCGCGTCGGCGATCGCTATGTGCTGAACGGACGCAAGACCTGGGTCACCCATGGCATGGTCGCCTCGTCATTCATCGTGTTGGCGCGAACCGGGGACGCCAAAGACCAATTCACCCGCTTCATCGTGCCGGGCGACAGCCAGGGATTGCAACGTCACAAGCAAAAGCCGGTCGGACTGACGCATCTGAGTTTTGCACATCTCGAATTTCACGACTGCGAAGTCGAAGCGGAGTTGAGACTCGGCGAAGAGGGGCAGGGCTTGAAGGGCGCGAAGGAGGCCTTTCCGACTGCGCGAGCGCTTGCCGCGCTGCAAGCCCTGCGCGTCGGCCGCGCCGCGCTTGCGCTGGCGTCCGACTTTGCGCGCGCACGCGTCGTTGGCTCCCAGTCGCTGGCCGACAGCAGCCTAGTGCAGCATGGTTATTCGGACCTATCGCTACGCTGCGAAGCCACGCGGCTATTGTGTTTCAAGGTGGCGGCAGACCTTACCGCGCCAGACGCCACCGCGATGGCCTCCGCCGTCAAGGCTGCGGCCGGCGACCTCGCACTCGATGCCTGTCGCTGGGCGTCGGACTGCATGGGCTCGGCCGGCCTCGGCGCGGACAATCGGCTGGTGCGGCTGCACAACGATGCGCGAATGATGTCCGTTGTGGACGGCACCTCGGTGCTCAACCATCTGGTCGCCGCCCGCCGCAGCATCGCGCGCAGAAGCTCTGATCAGGGGAGTGTTGACGCCGGCATGCCGCCGCCATAGCATAAGCAATCGCTTAGGTAAAAATAAGCGACCGCTTACAATGCGGCGTGACCGAACTCTTCAAAGCAAACAAAGAAAGCGGAGGAGACGTTGAGAGTGCCAGCAGGGGTCGATTCATTTGAACATGCCGTGATAGCGGGTGCTTTCGCATGCTGAGCGCGGCTCTCAATGTCGGCTGCCTCGCCGACCTGGTCGGCGTCGCGGTGCGCCGCAACCGCGATACCATCGCGATCGAGTACGATGGCGGACAGCGGACTTATGGCGAGTTCTGGGGGCGGTCACTGCGCTGCGCCAACGCGATGATCGCGCTGGGCTTCAAGCCCGGCGATCGCATTGCTGTCTTCGCGCAAAATTGTCCTGAATATCTAGAGGTCTATGTCGGCTTGCAGCTCGCAGGTCTTGTGGCGGTGCCGGCCAACTACCGGCTGTCGGGTGACGAACTCGCCTACCTCTTGAATGATTCCGGTTCGAGCGGTGTGATCATTGGCGCTGAATTCCTGCCGCTGCTCGTGACCCAGCTGAGCAAGATCAAGATCGGCGCTGCGCAAACCGTGGTGTTCGGCAAAGCGGCCGGCCACGGTTACGCTTACGAAAGCCTGCTCGTCAAGGCCTCCGATGCCGAGCTGCCCCGTGTGACGCTGCCGGGAAACCCCGGCGCGATTTTCTATACCTCGGGGACCACCGGCTTTCCCAAGGGCGCAATGCTCAGTCATCTCGCGTTGCTGACGCGTTTTTGCTCCTGGGGCTGGCGCTTTGGAATTACCGAAGAAGAAGTGACGCTGGTGCCGGGGCCGATCTTCCACCAGTCGTTCGGCTCGGTCGCGCTGATCTCGCTGTGCGTGGGAGCGCGCGTGGTGCTGCGCACCGAATTTCGCGGCGCCCAGATTCTCGACGATCTCGAAAATCGCGGCGTCACCTGGTCGTTCCTGGTGCCCAAGATGCTTTCCACCCTGCTGGAAAGCGCTGCCGGCGCGCGTGTCGGCGCGTGCAAGCAGCTGCGCGGCATCATGAGTTCAGGCGCGCGGCTGCCGACGCCCGTGATTGCCGGATTCGAGGCCATGTTTCCCAACAAGAGCCTGAGCGATGCCTATGGCTGGACCGAGAGCGGCTGGATCACCTATTGCGGTCATGAAGACATAATGCGCACCGACCGTTCGCTCGGACAGGCGTCGTTCGGCTGCGAACTCGCGATCCTCGACGAAGAGGGACTGCGGCTCGGCCCCGGCGAGATCGGCCAGATCCACGCCGCCAATCCGGTGCCTTTCCTCGGATACTACAACAATCCCGATGCCACGGCCGCGATGCGCACCGGCCGCTGGGAAACCGGCGGCGACGTCGGCCTGATGGACGAGCAGGGCTTTCTTCATATCCTCGACCGCAAGCGCGACACCATCATCAGCGGCGGCGAGAACATCTATCCGGCGGAGATCGAGCGTGTGCTCGCCGAACATCCCAAGATCGTCGAGGTCGCGGTGGTCGGTGTGCCGGACGAGAAATGGGGCGAATCACCGAGGGCCTGCGTGGTGCTGCGCGAAGGCGAAGCGATCACCGAGCAGGAACTGATCAGCTTTTGCGCCGGCAGGCTGGCGAAATTCAAATATCCGAAATCGATATTCACGCTCGACGCATTGCCGAGAAACAGCATGGGCAAGGTGCTGCGCCGGGATCTCCGAGAACAGTTCTGGAACGAACGGAAGGAATCATAAATGAGCAGCCGTCATCTAGGTCGCGTAGCCCGCGTCGCGGCGTTGGCGCTGGCGGGCTTCGCCGTTGCGACGCCCGCAGGTGCAGAGGTCGTCAAGATCGGCATGGTCAACAGCCTCACAGGGCCGCATTCGAGTTTCGATCTGCCGGCCAGCGAGGGCGTCGCGATGGCATTCGACGAACTCAACAAGCGCGGCGGCATCACGGTCAAAGGCAAGAAATACACTTTCTCGCTGGTATCCGAAGATGCGCAGTCCAAACCCGAATTCGCCGTCAGCGGCGCGCAGCGATTGCTGCGCGACGATGACATCAAGATCGTGTTCGGCATCCTCACCAGTGGCCCCGGCGTGCCCACCGCCACGCTGCTCGCCAAGAACGACATCCTGTATTTCGGCGGCTTCACGCTGATGGACACGCTGCTCGGCAAACCGGGCTTCGAACTGGCGTTTCGCACGCTGGATGCCGACGCTATCGTCGCCAAATCCTTCGTTCCCGTCGGCGTAAAACAGCTCGGGGTGAAGAAGGTCGGCATCCTGCTGCCGAACGAGGATGTCAGCCGCAGCATCGTCGCAGTCTACAAGCCGCTGCTGGAGCAAGCCGGAATCAACGTGCCGATCGTCGAGTATTTCCAGCCCGACACCTCGGACTTCGGTCCGGTGCTGCGCAAATTCCAGAATCAGGAGATGGACGGCCTCCTGACCGGCACCAACGACGCCCTCGTCGAGGCCATCGTGCGCCAGAGCACCGAGCTCGGCGGTCTGCCGAAGAAGTTTCTCTATCGCGGCGGCTCCGGCGCGCCCGGGATCAAATACGCCAAACAGATCGACAGCTTCATCTGGCAGATCCTGACGCGGGATCTCGAGCATGGCGACGATCCCAAGGTTGGCGAATGGATCAAGCGCTACAAGGCGTTCACCAGCAAGGACGCCTCGCCGAACACCTATTGGGCCCTGACCTTCTACGACACCGTCTTCATGATGGCCAAGGCCATGGAGGAGGTTGGTTCGGTGACCGATCTCAAGCCGATCGCCGCCAAGGTCAAATCGATGCGTTACGACGGCGTTCGGCTGATGCGTTACGACAATGACGGCCGCGCCAATTCCGATATCGACATCGGGATTCTCAAGGATGGCAAGATCAGCTCGGTGCGCGCCAGCCCCGAGTAACCGGTATCCGGCGGCACCACAAAACTTCGATCGAGAACGGTCTGGGGAAGGCATGTCATGTGGATTGACGTAGCGCAGACCGTTTTCGATGGCCTGATGGTCGGCGGTCTCTATGCCACCGTTGCGGTCGGAATCACCCTGGTGTTCGGCATCATGGGCATCTTGAACTTTGCCCATGGCCAGATGGTCATGCTCGGGGCCTACATCGCCTTCTTTGCGGTGACGGCCGGTTTCGGTTTCTGGGTCGGCCTGCTGCTGGCGATGGCGGCGATGGGCCTGTTCGGCCTGATCCTCGAACGCCTGATCTTTCGCCACACTTTGACCGACCACATGACCGGGCTAACGGTGTCGCTGGGTATCATCATGGTGGTCGAGAATCTGGCCGCGGCGCTGTTCACGCCCGACCACCGCAACTTCGATCCGCCGCTGTCGGGCAGCGTCCAGGTGCTGGGCATCACGCTGTCGGCGCAGCGGCTGTTGGTCCTGGTGCTGGTGGTGGGCCTGGTCGGTGCATTCTATATGTTCCTGCAGAAGACAAGTTTCGGCAAGGCAATCCGCGCCACCGGGCAAAACCGTACCGGCGCCGCTCTGGTGGGGGTGCAGATCACGCAGATCACGGCGCTGGTCTTTGTTCTTGGCAGTGCGATGGCGGGTGCGGCGGGCGCGCTCTATGGCAGCCTGTTCGCCATCACGCCCTACATGGCCTCCGGTCCGCTGATGAAGGGCTTCATCCTCACCGTGCTCGGGGGTCTCGGAAGCGTGCCCGGTGCGGTGCTGGCCGGCTTCCTGCTCGGTTTGGCCGAGAGTTTCGGCTCGCGCTACTTCTCGGCCGCCTTCAACGACGGCTACGGCTTCATTCTGATGATCATCACCTTGCTGTTTTTCCCGACCGGGCTGTTTGGTGTCCGCGGCAAGGCCCGGGTATGAACTCGGCGGCTCCACCATTGGCACAGACCCACGAGGCGGCAGGCAAAGCCGCGCGCGTCCCGGCGACGCCGCGCCTGGCTTTGCTCGCACGCTGGCTGCCCGTTGCCGGATGGCTGGTGCTGGCGGTGCTGATGGTCATCCCCGCGATCGGCGGCTCGCGCTATTTGCTCTATCTGGGAACGCTGATCGCGCTGCAGGCGGCGCTGGCCACGTCGCTCAATCTGGTGATGGGTTATGCAGGCCAGTTCGCGATGTCGCACGCCGCGTTTTACGGCTTCGGCGCCTATGCGTCGGCGTTACTGGTCGGTAGCGCCGGCCTGAGCTTCTGGATCTCGATTCCGGTGACGATGCTGCTCGCCGCGGTGCTGGCCGCCTGCATCGGCTATCCGGCGCTGCGTTACACCGGCGGCGTACATCTCGCGCTGATCACGTTCGCGTTCGGCGAACTTGCCCGTCTGCTGGCCGCCAACTGGCACAGCGTGACCGGCGGTCCGATGGGCATGCGCGTGCTGTATTCACCTGAGCCGCTGCTGGGCTTCAACTTTGCCAATTCCAGGGGGTTGTACTGGCTCGCCGCCGGTATGCTGCTGGTCTCGCTGCTGGTCGTGTTCCTGGTGCAGCGCTCGCGCTTTGGCCGAGCGCTGGTGGCGGTGCGCGAAGACGAGGTGCTTGCCGCGTTTCTCGGCATCAACGTCGTCGGCCACAAGCTGGCGGCCTATGTGATGAGTTCGATGATGGCCGCCATGATCGGCACCGCCTATGCGCCGTTCATGAGCTTCATCTCGCCGGAGCTACTCAATGCCCACGAAACCATTTCCCTGATCGGGGTCTTGATCCTCGGCGGCATCGGCACCTTGTCGGGGCCCATCATCGGGACTCTGGTATTCTTCGGCATTCCCGAGCTGTTGCGGGTGGCGCAGCTGTACCGGCTGGTGATCCTCGGCGCCGTCATCATTGTCGGCGTGCTGTTGATGCCCCAGGGCATCGCCGGCCTGATCCGTGAGCGGCTGAGGCGCTGGACGCGCGTTGCCGGCACAGCCACTGGCGATGCGGTGAAGCGATGAGCATGTTGCGGATTGAAAACGTCACCAAACAGTTCGGCGGTCTCGCGGCCATCCGCGACGTGTCCCTGGAAATTCGCCGCGGCGAACTCAGCGGACTGATCGGCCCGAACGGCGCCGGCAAGACCACGCTGTTCAACGTCGTCAGCGGCTTCCTCGCTCCGACAAGCGGCCGTATCTTCTTCGACGGCGACGACGTCACCTCGCTGTCGCCGCACGTCTTGGCCGCGCGCGGACTGGTGCGCACCTTTCAGGGCGCCCGGGTGTTTCCGAAGCTGACCATTCGCGAAAGCCTGCGGATTGCGAGCCACATGCCGCAGGGGCGCGGCGCCCGCCGGCAGCCGGTGATTGCCGACGTGATGCAGGAATTCCATTTCGAGCGCTATGCCGACGAACCCGCGGGCTCGCTGCCGAGCGGCGTGATGCGCGAACTCGGCATTGCCATGGCGATCTCGACCGGTGCCGTGATGTTGCTGCTCGACGAACCCGCCGCCGGCCTCAGCGCCGAGGAGGTCGCCAACCTTCAGCGCGTGATCCGCCGCGTTCATGCCGCTGGCGTGACGGTCTGGGTAGTCGAGCACAACCTGCACTTTCTGATGGGTCTGGTTGATCGCGCGGTAGTGCTCGATGCCGGAATCATCATCGCAGACGGGCCGCCGCGCGAGATCACGCAGCAGCCGCGGGTAATCGAGGCCTATCTTGGAAGCGAAGCCCATGCTGCAAGTTGACGACCTTCACGTCACTTACCAGAGCGTATTGGCCGTACGCGGTGTTTCGCTGGCGGTGAACGAAGGCCAGATCGTCGGTCTGGTCGGGGCCAATGGCGCCGGCAAGACCAGCACCCTTAACGGGATCACCGGCCTGGTCCGGCGCCGGGGCCGTATCAAGATGGGCGAGCGCGACCTGAGCCGGCTTTCGACCGCGGACATCGTCCGATGCGGCTTGGTGCAGGTGGCGCAGGGGCGCCAGCTGTTTCCGGAAATGTCGGTGATGGAGAACCTCGAGCTCGGCGCTTTTCTGCAGAGTGCAGCCAGCAAGCGCGAACAGGCCGAGAAGGTGTTCGCCCAGTTCCCGCTACTGCGAGAGCGGGCTTATCAGCGCGCCGGCACCCTGAGCGGTGGCGAGCAGCAGATGCTGGCGGTGGCCCGGGCGCTGATGGCGAGGCCCACGATGCTTCTGATCGACGAGCCTTGCCTCGGCCTGTCGCCCAAGATGGTCACCAGGTTGGGCGAAGTAATCCGTCAGGTCAACGCGGCCGGCATTTCCATCCTGCTGGTCGAACAGAACACGGCCTTTGTGTTCGGCATCACCCAATACGCCTATGTGATCGAGAACGGCCAGATCGTGCTGCAGGGAACGCCGGCCGAATTGCGCCAGAACGACATGGTGCGTAGCGCCTATTTGGGAATCTGAAATGTCCGCTGCAATTCGCTTTGAGATCGATGGCGACGGTGTGGCCACATTATATTGGCGGCCGCAGGGTGGGGCCAATACGCTCGGCCCCGGGGCGATCCGGGATCTGGAGGCCGCGGTCGAACGAGTGGTGGTGACATCAGCCATCAAGGGCGCGGTGCTCACCGGAATCGGCAACGCGTTCGTCGGCGGCCTCGATCTCGCATGGCTGCTGGATGCCGCGTCGCCCGAACGCGGCGAGGCCGATCTGCTGGCCGAAATACTGCGCCTGAACGCGGTGCTGTCGCGCATCGACACTTCGGCCAAACCCTTCATTGCCGCGATCAACGGCGATGCGCGCGGCGCCGCGCTGGAGCTCGCTTTGGCCTGCCATAGGCGGATCGCGATCACGGGGCAGAATCTTCAGTTCGGCTTTACCGATGTGAGGCTGGGCCTGCCCCTCGTCGCGGGGGGCGCGTTGCGCCTGGTGCGTATGGTCGGGACATCGCAGGCTGCGGCCTTGCTGGAAAACGGCCAGCTTGTGTCGGCCATCGCCGCGCACAAGGCCGGTCTGGTCGACGAACTCGTGCCTGCGGATCAACTGCTTGGCGGTGCGCGACGTTGGGTCCTGCTGTCGGCAGCGCAGCGCACGCAGCATCCGGCCAAAACCGCGATCAAGGCGGTGCTGGCCGAAGACCAGGGCGTGCCGATGGACGCAGCATTGCGCGCGGCGGCCAACCGCTTCGTCGAGGTAGTGCGCGGGCCGGTCGCGCGCCAGATGACGCGCACTCTGGGCCTGAGCGTGGCGCGCGCCAACGATCTCGCCCGCCGTCCGCCCGGTTTTGCCAGGCGAAGTTTTCGCAAGGTCGGCGTGCTCGGTGCCGGACTGATGGGCGGCGGCATCGCACTGGCGGCGGCGCGCGCCGGACTGGATGTGGTGCTGCTCGACGTCAGCCAGGCCGCGGCAGAGCGGGGCCTCGCAAAACTGCGGCAACAGGAAGAAGCTGCGATTGCCGCCGGCCGGATCGATCGGCAGGCCGGCGAAGCAGCGCTGGCGCGCATCGTGGCCACCGACAGCTACGAGGCGCTGCGCGACGTCGACCTTGTGGTCGAAGCCGTATTCGAGGACCGCGCCGTGAAGGCCGAGGCGACGCGCCGCGCCGAAGCCGCGATCGGCGCAGAGGCGGTGTTCGCGACCAACACCTCCACGCTGCCGATAAGCGGCCTGGCCCAGGCATCGGTGCGGCCCGCACAGTTCATCGGCCTGCATTTCTTCTCTCCGGTCCCGCGCATGCCGCTCCTGGAAATCATTCGTGGTAATATCACCAGCGATGCAACGCTCGCCATTGCGATGGACTTCGCGCAGGCGATCGGCAAAACACCGATCGTGGTCAATGATGCGCGCGGCTTCTACACTACCCGCGTGGTGATGGCCTACCAGGCCGAGGCGTTCGACATGCTGGCGCAGGGCGTAGCGCCGGATCTCGTCGAACTGGCTGGTTCTGCGTCCGGCATGCCGGTGCCGCCGCTGGCGCTTTCGGACGCAGTTGCGCTCGACCTGATCCATCAGATCAATTTGCAGGCGGCCAGGGACCTTGGCGACGCCTACCAGCTGACACCAGGTTACGCGATGGTTGGGCGGCTGGTTGAAGAGCTGGGCCGCAATGGCAAGAAAGCGGGGAAAGGCTTCTACGACTACCGCGAAGACGGCAGCAAGCAGCTGTGGCCTGGCCTGCACGGGATGGCGGCCGAGGGGGCCGTGCAATTGGCCAGCGTCGAGGACCTACGCGATCGCTTGCTGATGGCGCAGGCACTGGAAACCGTACGCTGTCTCGAAGAGGGCGTGATCACCGATCCCTCGGAGGCCGATGTCGGCGCGCTTCTCGGCTGGGGCTTCGCGCCGTGGACCGGGGGCCCGCTCTCGTACATCGATGCGCAGGGCCCTTCGGCGTTTGTCGCGCGCTGCGATGAACTGGCCGAGCGCTACTCCAGCAAGCGGTTGCGGCCGCCTGAGGCGCTGCGCCGGATCGCTGCCGACGGAGGCACGATCTACGGCACAAACTGGCAAAGCTGCGGCTGAACTGATCTGGCTTGCGCGAGCGGTCAGTCGAAGATTCCATAACATTTGCGGTTGTCCGTTGTTGGCGCGTAAGCGACCACCGGCGTGATGCCGGTGGTCGACAATTAGAGCTCGATCTGTTCGGCGATATTTAGAGCGTCATCTACCTCAATCCCTAGATATCGGACAGTACTCTCCAGCTTCGTAGGGCCGAGGAGGAGTTGCACGGCGCGCAAGTTGCCGGTCTTACGATAGATCTGAGTGGCCTTCGTCCGCCGCATCGAATGGGTGCCATATGAGATTGATTCCAAACCGATGCTATCAACCCAGCGATGTACCAGCCGGGAATATTGTCGGGTAGATAGGTGAGGGCGTGCATGAAGTCGGCTCGGGAACAGATATCGAGAGCCGGTCGTCCGGATCACTCGTAACCAAACCTCAAGGGAGGCCGTCGTCTGCTCCGTTATCTCAAATTGCACCGGTCGGCCCGTCTTCTTTTGAACGACTGTCGCTCGATCCCGGACCCTCGCGCCAGAGTATATTTCGTCGATGCGAAGTTTGACCAAATCGCACGCGCGAAATTTGCGCTACTTTGCTTGCGACCTCGATCGGCTTTCCAGTCGCTATTCGACGCTAACGGGATCGCTGCGGTCGAGTCGTGGCTGGTGGCGTCTAGTTCCGCGGTACTGCACGCGCTCAGCCAGCACAGCAATGCAGTACTCGATCGAGAAAAATTTGACGAAGGCGAATTACATGAAAGTTGCCAGAATCAGACGCAGTGAGTGAATCTCATCGCCCGTCATAGTTACTCGCCTTTTGCGTACTGAGAGCTCCTCATGTGGGGCATCCTTCAACCGCTTCCACCTTCTTGACTGTCGGCGGACCGACTGTATGCCTGTCGTAAATCACTGCTGCGTCGTTCCACATCGACGATGGCGCTTAGTCGACTACGAGCGATCTGGCGTCTGCGAGTTGATAACCGCCCCGCAGGGTGCCGCAGTTTCGCACGCGCTGCGCCGCTCCATCGCGCGTGTTGGGCTGAATTTTTTTGGAGCGGATTCCGGGCGAAGCGGCACCCTGCTGTCGCCAGGGACTCGTGCAAACGGCCGGTCCTCACCTGCTCCAAGTCGCGCCCGATTTGCGCGGCAATTCAGATATGCTCAAGGCCGGTCCTCATGATGGACTGGTTGCCTAATCTGAACGAAGGGCTGCTTTCGGGTTCTCTGAGCGCTAGCATTAACGGCGTAAGTGGGCGCAAAGCGGTCGGTCGTTTGGGGGAGACGAGGGTTTCCTGCGACCGAGGTTGCCACTGAGCAATGGCTGCTGCGCAGTTTCCGGTTTTGTTCTGGAGTGGTAGCGATTCTGGCGCACCCGACACGATTCGAACGTGTGACCTTTGCCTTCGGAGGGCAGCGGCCGACCTATCCTTCGATGATACCATGCCGCCGCTGCAGCCCGGGTTTGGTGCCAGTCGTGATCTCTGCTTGCTTCATACGGCGAGGATGCGGAGCAGAGAGCCGCCAGGAAAGGGAGCCAATCGTTCGATCGTGGAAACGGATAGGGCGGGATAAAAAAAGAAATGCGATGATCTTGGCTCAGAGCGCGAACCCTTCGGTCGATGGAAGCCGGCGAGATCGGCTCATCCCTAGGTCATCAATCGTTCCATCACAGCGACAGTTTGCGGACGTCGATCGTGCGTGACGTTGCCAGGACCGTAATTTCGAAATGATCTGTCTGCACAATGTCCGTGATGTTGCGCGGGCGGTGTGCGACGACGTGACACCAGCTTGACGCCGCAGGCTGTCGTAGATCAGTCCCGCGCCACCCGATGCGCGAACCTCCCCGCCAAGTTTCTGCGAAGCGTCGTAACGCTCGCTTGCATACGGCCATTGTAGGCATGCGTACCTCTTGCGTCGCTGCAACACGCAGCGACGGCAATAGGCCCGCCTTTTAATCATCAGTGAACAAGATACGGACAGGCACCGCCCAGCATCTGTGCAAGTCGGCATTAGAGCGCCTTATTCCTTCAATGAGAACTTCTCATTTCTTGCCGGCTCACCTCGCTGTTAGCGTCCTCGCCCAGTGAGATTGACGCAACAGCCATCGAATTGTTTGCAAGGAGTTGGATATGGGCAGGGATACCGACAAATCAGGCAAGAGAAGCGTTGCGAAGGGGCATCTGCCCTCTCGCCGACAGTTACTGAAGGGCGCTGCGGCAGTCGCCGGATCGAGCGTGATCGGCGCACCCGTGATATGGGCGCAGGAGATCAAGGACATCGAGCTTCGCCACGTCGGCGTCTCCTACTCCGTGGTGAAGGCGATCGGCGACCAGGCCGCCAAGGATCTGGGCTTCAAGGTCACGATGCAGAACCTCGACACCTCGGCCGCGATCAATCGCTTCATCACCCAGCCGAACACCGTGGATATCCCGGATCTCGAGGGCTGGCAGGCCAAACTCGCTGCCAAGCGCGGCGTGATCCAGGGCATCAACATCAAGAAGATCAAGGAATTCGACAATTTCCTGCCGATTTTCACGAAGGGCGAACTCGACGGGCAAAAGATTCCGCGTCAGGGCGTCTCGCCCTATGAAGCGATGTACGTCAAGGAAGCGGATTCGACCGATCTGCACGACGGCGTCACCGACTGGGCGACATTCCTGCCGCAAGTCTACAACGCCGACTCCATCGGCTACCGGCCCGATCTGGTCGATCATCCGGTGACCGAATGGAAGGATCTGCTCAATCCCAAATACAAGGGCAAAGCCGCGATCCTCGACGTGCCGGCGATCGGCATCATGGACGCCGCACTCTGTTTCGAGAGCGCTGACCTGATCAAGTACGGCAATAAAGGCAACATGACCAAGAAGGAGATAGACTTCACGATCGAAAAGCTGATCGAACTGAAGAAGTCGGGCCACTTCCGTGCTACTTGGACCACCTTCGACCAGTCGGTGCAGCTGATGGCGGCGGGCGAAGTCGTGATCCAGTCGATGTGGTCGCCGGCCGTCGCCGCCGTCCGCGTCAAGCAAATCCCTTGCGTCTATGCGCCCGTCAACAAGAAGGGCGACAAGGAAGGCTATCGGGGTTGGTGCAACGGCCTCGGCCTGATGAAGCATCTGAGCGGCAAGAAACTGGAGGCCGCCTACGAATACATCAACTGGTACTACACCGGCTGGCAGGGAGCCTTCGTCAGCCGCTACGGCTATTACAGTCCGGTGCCATCGACGGCGAAGAAAAACATGACTCCGACCGAATGGGCGTTCTGGTACGAAGGCAAGCCGGCGCCGGAAGAGATCAAGGATCCGTACGGCGTTCCGATGGAAAAGGCCGGCACCATCCGCGATGGTGGCTCCTTTCTGGAGCGCGTCAAGAATATCTCGTGCTGGAACACGCTGATGGACGAAGCCGCCTACATGAACAAACGCTGGAACGACTTCAAAGTCGCCTGATGCATGCGTAACAAAAGCCTGAGGCGCTCGCCGTCTCGGGTATTTCATTCTGTGATGTGGCGTTGGTGGATTCGAAAAGCGGATGGAAAGCAAAGCCAAGGGAGGACGGAGCAACGTAGGTTGGCTGCTGATCCTTCCCCTCGTTCTCATTCTGGTGCCGTTCTTTATCGTACCGATCATCGGCGTGGTCGCCGCCAGCTTCGTGCAGAGCGACGGCTTCGGCGGCATCATTCCCAGCTTCACGCTCGACAATTACAAGGGCGTCTTCACTTCCGGGCTTACCTATCAGCTGTATTGGGCGACCTTGAAATTCTCGGTGTTTGCCTGGTTCTTCTCGCTGCTGATCGGTTTTTGGATCGCCTATTTCCTGGTATTCCATGTTCGCAACCCACTGCTGGCGCTGGGGCTTTTCCTGATCTGCACGGTGCCGTTCTGGACCTCGAACATCATCCGCATGATTTCGTGGATTCCGCTGCTGGGCAAGGAAGGGCTGATCAACAGCGCGCTGATCGAGACCCATGTCATCGACCAGCCGCTCGACGTGCTGCTGTTCTCGAGCCTCGCGGTGGTGATCGCCTATGTTCATCAGCTGACGATCTTCATGATCGTGCCGATCTTCAATTCGATGGCCCGGATCGACAAGCGCACCATCGAGGCGGCGCGGGACGCCGGTGCATCGCGGTTCGAAATTGTTCGCTTCATCGTACTGCCACTTTGCAAGACCGGCATCGCCCTCGGATCGATCTTCGTGGTCTCGATCGTGATGGGTGACTTCTTCGTCGTGAAGGTGATGTCCGGCGGCGGCTCGGCGTCGGTGGTCGGCGCCTTTTATGAAGACATCGGCGTGCTGCAGTACCCGACCGCCGCGGCCAGCGCCACCATCCTGACAATCATCGTGTTGTTGCTCGTTGTGGCGATCCTGCGCACCGTCGACATCCGCAAGGAGCTGACGCGGTGACCGACCATCCGCTCGCAGCCGCTGACGCCGATCCGGTGCCGATCCGGCGCGGACGCGCGTTGGCACCTAGCCGAGATGGCCGTCCCTGGACGTTCTACGTGCTGGCGACCTTGTTCGCCCTGTATGTCATCGCGCTCTATGGACCGATGGTCTGCATCTATATCCTGTCGTTCCAGGACGTGCGTGGTGGCCTAGTGTTTCCGATGCGCGGAACGTCGCTGCACTGGTTCGTCGATCTCTTCACTCAGGTGCGCACCGGCGACGTCAAGGGTGCGTTCAGCCGCTCGATCCGGCTGGCCGTGGTTGTGACCATCATCACCGTCGTGATCTCCTTCATGTCGGGGCTCGCGTTCCGCAAGCGCTTCGCCGGCGACAGCGTGGTGTTCTATCTGATGATCGGCAGCTTGGTCGCACCCGGCCTGGTGCTCGGCATCGGCGTCGGCCTGATCTGTAACGTGCTTGGCATCGAGACCAACTGGTACACCACCGCGCTCGGCGCGCAATTGTCCTGGACGCTGCCGTTCGGCGTGCTGGTGATGTTCGCCGTGATGTCGCGGCTCAACAACGCCTGGGAAGAGGCGGCGCGGGACCTCGGCGCCAGCGCCTGGCAGACCACCTTTCTCGTGATCATCCCGATCCTGGCGCCGGGCCTGGTGGCGGTCGCCCTGTTCGGCTTCACGTTGTCCTATGACGAGTTCACCCGCACCCTGCTGACCGCAGGGTCGCTCAACACCCTTCCACTCGAAATTTGGAGCATGACGCTGAACGTTACCTCGCCGTCGTTATACGCGCTCGGCACGGTGACGACCCTGATCTCGTTCGTCATCATCGGCGTTTGCCTCGGTACCATCGCGCGAATCCAGAAACGGCGCGCGGCCGGGCCGGCGGCACACTAGGGAATCAATAGAGCTATGGCTGTCGAAAACGGAAGCATCGAACTGGCGGGCATCGTCAAAAGCTATGACGGCACCACCCCGGTCGTCGACGGCGTCAACCTCAAGATTCCCGACCGCGCCTATTGCTGCTTCCTGGGTCCGTCCGGCTGCGGCAAGACGACGATCCTGCGCATGATCGCCGGCCATGAGGATCCGACCCATGGCGAGATACTGATCGGCGGCCAGGACGTCGTCGGCCTCGCGCCGGTCGAGCGGCGTACCGCGATGATGTTCCAGTCCTACGCGCTGTTTCCGCATCTGAATGTACGCGACAACATCGCCTTCGCCTTGCGCGTGCGTGGCGTGGGGGTGCAGGAACGGCGCAAGGCTGCCGATGCCATGATCGAGAAGGTCAGGTTGACGGAGTTGGCCGATCGGCTGCCGGCGCAGCTTTCGGGCGGTCAGCAGCAACGCGTCGCACTGGCGCGCGCCGCCATCACCGGCCCGAAAGTGTTGCTGCTGGACGAGCCGCTGTCGGCGCTCGATGAACAACTCAGGGTGCAGATGCGGCAGGAACTCAGGCGGATGCAACGTGATCTCGGGATCACCTTCATCCACGTCACTCACACCCAGCTCGAAGCGATCGCGATCGCTGACATCGTCGTGGTGATGGAAAAGGGCAAGATAAAGCAGGCCGGACCGGCCCGCGACGTCTATGACCAGCCGCAAGACCGCTACGTCGCCGAATTTCTCGGTGGCCAGAACGTCCTCACCGGCCGGATCGAGCGGGTCGAAGGCGACAGCGCGATCATCGTGTCGCAGGAGATGCGCGACGTCGTGGTGCCGCTTGGCGTCCGCCGGACCGCGTCAATCGGGGATCGCGTGGATTTTGCGATACGCCGCGACGATGTCGATCTGGTGCGGCCCGAGATCGGCGGCGGTATCCGACGCGCCAAGGTGCCGAGCCGGGTTCGCGCCATCGAATACCAGGGAAACTTCGTCAAGGTCATCCTGGACAAGATCGGCGACGACGAATTGATCGCCTATGTCCCGGATCGTGTATTCTACCGCGACCCCTTCTCGGTCGGAGACGTGGTGATTGCCGGATGGGAAAAAGAAAAGACCCGGATGCTCACTTGAAACAGACTGCCGGTCGAAAGATGCAACAGGAGAAACGCGCATGAATCTCGAGATGACGGTCAACGGGAAGAAAGTGAAGGCAGATACTCCACCGTCCCTGCTTCTATCCGATTTCCTCCGCGAGAGCCTCAATCTCACCGGCACTCATGTCGGCTGCGATACCTCGCAATGCGGCGCCTGCGTCGTCCACATCGACGGCGTCTCGATGAAGAGCTGCACGCTGCTGGCGGTCACTGTTGACGGCAAGTCGGTCACGACCATCGAAGGCCTCGCCAAAACGGCCGATGCCGACCTGCATCCGATGCAGCTGGCCTTCCACCACAATCACGGCCTGCAATGCGGCTTCTGCACACCCGGCATGATCATGAGTGCGGTCGATTTTGCCAATCAGACGCCAAACCCCACTGAAGGCGATGTGCGGCACTGGCTCGAGGGCAATATCTGCCGCTGCACCGGCTATCAGAACATCGTCGCGGCGGTGCTTGCCGGCGCCGCCGCCATGCAGATCCAGGCGGGAGGCTGATCATGAATGTTCATACAGGCATTGGCGCCTCGATCCTTCGCAAGGAAGACCGCCGGTTCATCACCGGCAAGGGCAACTACGTCGCCGATATCAAGCGCCCGGATATGGCGATGGGCGTATTCCTGCGCTCGCCCCACGCGCACGCGCTGATCGAGAGCATCGACATCAAGGCGGCTGCCGCACTGCCCGGCGTCGCAGCAATCTACATCGGCGCGGATCTTGCCGCGGACAAGATTGGCGGCCTGCCATGCGCCTGGGGCGTCAGCAACGCCGATGGCACGCCAATGAAGGAGCCGCCGCGCTCGGCGATGGCGGTCGACAAGGTGCGATGCGTCGGCGACGCGGTGGCGTTCGTGATCGCCGACACGGTCGAACAGGCGCGCGAAGCGGCTGACGCGATCGAGGTCGAATATAAGGTTCTGCCGGCCGTAGTCGGTGTGCTTGACGCGATCCGCCCCGGCGCTGCCGCCGTGTTCGACGACATTCCCAACAACACCTGCTTCGACTGGGAGTGCGGCGACGCCAAGGCGACGGCAGCGGCGTTCAAGAATGCGGCTCATGTCGCCAAGATCAGCCTGGTGAACAATCGCCTGGTCGGAAACCCGATGGAGCCGCGCGCGGCGGTGGCGGAATATGATGCCGGCCGCGACCACTACACGATGTGGACCACCAGCCAGTTCCCGCATGTGGTGAAGGTGCTGATGGGCAACTTCGTGTTGAACATCCCGCAGCACAAATTGCGCATCGTGGCGCCCGACGTCGGCGGCGGCTTTGGCGTGAAGCAGTTCCTGTACGCCGAGGAGATCATCACCACCTGGGCCTCGCGCAAGGTGGGTCGTCCGGTGAAATGGGTCAACGAACGCAGTGAGGGCTTCCTGTCCGACGCCCATGGGCGTGATCATGTCAGCGAAGCGGAACTAGCGCTGGACGAAACCGGCAAGTTCCTCGGCCTGAAGGTGCGCACCATCGCCAATATGGGTGGCTACCTGTCGACGTTCGGCCCGAACATCCCGACCAACCTCTACGGATTGCTACTGGCCGGCGTCTACACCACGCCCGCGATCCATTGCGAAGTCAAAGGCGTGTTCACCAATACCGTACCGGTCGACGCTTATCGCGGTGCCGGCCGTCCCGAGGCGACCTTCCTGCTGGAGCGTCTCGTCGATGTCGCGGCCAGCGAGATGAAGATCGACAGGGCTGAAATCCGGCGCAAGAACATGATCGACGCGTCGCAATATCCCTATCAGACGCCGGTGATCGTCAAATACGACAGCGGCGACCCGAAAGCCTGCCTCGAAAAGGCACTGGAGATCTCCGACTGGGGCGGTTTTGCCAGGCGCAAGGAAGAATCGAAGTCGCGCGGCAAGCTCCGCGGCATCGGTCTCTGCACCTATGTGGAGGCGTGCGGCCTCGCGCCTTCGCGCATCGTCCAGTCGCTCGGCGCCCGTGCCGGCATCTTCGAAAGCGCCACGGTGCGGGTCCATGTCACCGGCGATGTCACGGTGCTGATCGGGACGCATAATCACGGCCAGGGCCATGAGACGACCTTTGCGCAGATCGTGTCGGAAAAATTGTCCATTCCCACCGACAAGATTGAGATCGTGTTCGGCGACACCGACAGGGTGCAGTTCGGATTGGGCACCTATGGCTCGCGATCGCTGGCCGTGGGTGGTACCGCGCTGTCCAAGGCCACCGACAAGATCATCGCGAAGGGGACCAAGATCGCCGCGCATATGCTCGAGGCGGGTGAGAGTGACATCGTATTCGAGAATGGGTCGTTCGCCGTGCAGGGCACCGACCGGGCGAAATCGTTCGGCGACGTGGTCGGCGCGGCTTATGGCCTGGTGAATTTTCCGATCGACGTGCTTGAGCCGGGCATGGAAGCCCAGGCATTCTACGATCCGGTGAATTTCACCTATCCCGGCGGAGCCCACATTGCCGAGGTCGAGATCGATCCGGACTGCGGCTCGGTCGATCTCGTATCCTATGTAGCGGTGGACGACATCGGCACTGTGATCAACCCCATGATCGTTGCGGGGCAGTTGCACGGCGGCATCGCGCAAGGGGTCGGCCAGGCCCTGTTCGAGAACTGCGTCTATGATGAGACATCCGGCCAGATGCTGTCGGCGTCATTCATGGACTATTGCATGCCGCGCGCTGACAACATGCCGAACATGGAAATCGTCACCCTGTCGACGATGTGCGCGCATACCAGCTTCGGCGTCAAAGGCTGCGGCGAAGTCGGCACCATCGGGTCGCCCGCGACCGTGATCAATGCCGTGGTCGATGCGCTGTCGCATCTCGGCGTCAGTCATGTCGACATGCCGGCAACGCCAAGCCGTATCTGGCGCATCATTTACAATAGCGCCAATCAGCTGCGCGCAGCCGAATAGGAGCAGGCGATGAAGGACTTTTCATACTACAAGCCATCCACGGTGTCCGAGGCTGTCGCCCTGCTGGCCGCCAGCGGTGAGAACCGGCCCCTTTCCGGCGGCATGACACTGCTGCCGACCATGAAAATGCGGCTCGCATCGCCAACCGCCATAGTCGATCTGGCCGCGCTGCCTGGGCTGACCGCGATCACGGTCGGTGGCGACAGCGTAACTATCGGCGCGATGACGACACATGCCGAGGTCGCTGCTTCGGCTGAGATCAAGGCTGCGATCCCCGCCCTCGCCACGCTCGCCGGCCTGATCGGCGATCCCCAGGTCCGGCATCGCGGCACCATTGGCGGATCGATGGCCAACGCCGACCCTTCGGCGGACTATCCGGCAGCAGCGGTTGGCCTTGGAGCGACGATCATCACGGATCGTCGTGAGATCGCCGCGGACCGCTTTTTCACGGCGATGTTTCAGACCGCGCTCGAACCCGATGAGATCATCTTGGCCGTCCGCTTTCCGATCCCGGATGCAGCCGGCTATGCCAAGTTCAGGAGTCAGGCATCGCGTTTCGCGCTGGTTGGCGCCTTCGTTGCGCGTTTCGGCGGCACCGTGCGCGTCGCGATTACTGGGGCTGGGCCGGTGGTATTTCGATCCGGGGACATTGAGGATGCGCTAGCGGGCAACTTTTCGCCCGAGGCGCTGGCGCGGATTTCGATTGCGCCGTCAGGATTGAACTCCGACATCCATGCTGACAGCGAGTATCGCGCCCATCTGGTGGTGGTGATGGCCCGCCGGGCTGTCGGACAGGCCCTCGGACACAAGCCATCTTGACGCCGCCGCCGCGCGACGTGTTGCCCAACGAGGCGGCAGGCGATGATGGAGATCGCGCCTTATTCGGCCGCCTCCGGGAGAGCAGGCCGCATCGAGGCGTTCGCCGTCTCGGCGGCGAACTCGAGACGGCTGGAATCCGAGCCAAGATAGCTCTCGAGATAATTATACAGCGCATCGATGGCCGCGAGGTTGCGGCCGGCCGCCCGGTAGAGCAGTAGATCGACCGGTGGCAATAGCGGAAAACCCTCATTCGCGCCGATTTCGCGCAGGCCGGGCGTCAGCGCGCTGCGGCCCAACACAGTCACCGCCATGCCGGCGAGGGCGGCTGCCTGCAACCCGACGGCGCTGGCGCTGACACAGGTGATCTTCCAGTTGCGACCGATCCGCTCCAGTTTGTCGATCGCATGCTCCCGATAGATGTTGCCGGCCGGCAGCACCGCCAGCGGCACCGGATCGACCCAATGCGCGTCGGAATCAGCGCCGACCATCCAGATCAACTGCTCCTGGCCGACGACTTTGCCGCCGGAGAAACCTTCCATCTTGGTGACCAGCGCAAGATCGATCTCTCCGCGGCGGACCAGTCCAACCAGCGGTGTCGACAGTTCGCAGCGCAGCTCGACCTGCACTTTTGGAAACGCCTTGCGAAAGCGGCTCAGAATCGCGGGCAGAACGAAGGCTGCATAAAGATCAGGCGTGCCCAGGACCACGGTCCCCTCGACGTCAGGCGAGGCCAGCCGCTGCAGCATCTCGTCGTGAAGCCGGAGGATGGATTTTGCGTAGGACAGGACGAGGTCACCGTCGTCGGTGAGAAGTTGGCGGCGCCCCTCGTGGCGCAGCAGCGTCGTGTTGATCAGTTCTTCCAGTCGCTGCAACTGCAGCGTGATCGCGGGCTGGGTCCGCCCAAGTTGCCGCGCGGTAACGGTGATGCTGCCGGTCTGAACCACCGACACGAATGACCTCAGCATCCGAATATCGAGGCTTAACAATGGCATATCCAATCGCCTCCCTTATGGTGGACGATGCAGTTCTTGTGCCATTGGAATACGGTCGTAGAGCTCGGGTGCCGGCCCCTATGCCCTGAATGGTCGAATTGAGGGGCTCGTGGGTTGATAGACGTCCACGTTGGATCAGATGCGTCGTCTTGCCCCTGTCTGGGCCATATCCGGCCAGGGCAGAAAACTTCCGTGATAACCCTGAGGGGTGAGGAACGCCGTTATTTCCGGGCCGCTATTCCCGCGCCGATTTTGGGCATCGCCCTTCGCCCCAACAGCGCTGGCGCACCAGGTGCCAGGGCGCAAATGCCTACGACTGTGTGCGGCGCTGGCCGCGCCGAGAACGTTCATCTGGGCTTTCAGCTTTGCCCAGGGGGGCGGACCGCAGCGATGGGCAAGTGGCTGCATCAAGGCCCGAGACCGCGAAATAATAAAGTCTATTCATCAAGCGGCGGCGCCGAGCTGAGCATAGCGCCCTGATGCCGCAATGGTCATGTCGTGGGGAAGGCAGCGACGATCAATATGGATTGGCTGATGTGGGCTTCAAATTGCAGTTGACCGCAAATCTAACCTGCCAAAGTCCGATAGATGCCCTTGCGCTCGCGTGGACGTTCATGCACAGCGCGTCCCAGCGGCTGTAGATCCACACATTGTACGAAATCGGCGCGACCCAAAAATACCAGTTTGGATCATGGGTGCACCCGAGCGATTTTGACTGTCAGCAGCTTCCAGCACGGCCACGCCTGTGTGCCAAGTGACGGATGATAAATGCGCCGATCAAACGTGATGCTCACGCGGTGACCTCATTACTGTGGTCGCGCAAACCATCCCGGAAACGGTTTTCCAAATCACGTTTTGTCCCATCGGTTTCTATCGTCTTTGGAGGGCGCGTTTTCCAAAAAAGATGAGGACTTTCAAAGAGCGCAGAGAATTTTAAGTCCCTTGCGTCTACCAGTTCCGCCACGTCCGCTTTGGTCGTCAGATCAGATACTTAGCGCGTTTCCTGGCGAAGTGGAATGAGCTTTGGCCGGGAGGGCGCGCTCCTTCCATAGTAGAGCGCGTCTGTTAAGGCAAAGCCTCAATGCCGACACCTGCCGGTGGTTTACGCAACCTCAATGTTGTCCACTTACGAAGGTCGCATGATCGCTCGCATTTCCTTTTCCCGGCCGTTGCGGCGCGCTGCTGCGGCGCTGGCGCTGCTCGGGCTCGCCGTCGGGCTGAACGGCTGCGCCAACATGAGCGACAGCATGACCTCGGCTTTCGCCGATCCAGCCAAATACGATCTGTACGAGTGCAAGCAACTGGAGACCGAGCGCAAGACGCTTGCCACGCGGTCTGCGGAGCTGCAGGGCCTGATGGCGAAGGCCGAAACCGGCGTCGGCGGTTCTGTGATCTCGGAGCTCGCCTATCGCAACGACTACATCGCGGTCCGCGGGCAAACCAAATTGGCCGAAGAAGTCTGGCAGCGTAACAAATGTCAGGCGTCTGCCTCGGCCGCTGCGGGCGCACCGGCGGCATCCGGCGCGGCACCTGCAACCGCCAAACGTGCGAAGTCGCCGATGCGGTCGGGCAGCGCGGTCCAGTAGGCGCAAAGCGCCAACGACCCCCGCCTTACGCCCGCCAGTCGTAGATCCAGTCCTGCCGCGCCAGCACGCGCTTTGCGCCCATCGCCTTGATCGCGAGGTCGCGTGCGTAGGCCGCGGGGCCCGTGAGGTGATAGATGCGCCCCGATTGCCGCGCGGCGCGCTGCACCCGTGCGACGCGCGCGCGGCGCAGCCGCGCATAGTGTTTCAGCGCGGCCGGGATACCGGCGGCGGTTTCTCCAACACCCTGGTTGAGACATTTTGCCAGCACCGCCGCGTCCTCGATCGCCATTCCCGCGCCTTGCGCCGCAAACGGCAGCATGGCGTGCGCGGCATCTCCCAACAGCGCGATGGCGCCATCGGCCCATTCGCCGCCGTCGGGCATCGTGAACAGCGCCCATTTCCGCCAGTCATCGACCGCGCCGATCATCATCCGGGCGGTTCCCGGCCACCTCGATGAGGCGAACGCGTTTTTGATCTCGCAGGTCTCGCCGGGCGCGCTCCAGCCCGGCCTGTTCCAGGTTCCCGGCACTACCGCGACGACGTTGATCTGTCGCGCGCCGGATATCGGATAAGCCACCAGATGCGCCTCCGGTCCCATCCAGAGCTGGACCCGGCACGAGGCATATTCGCGCGGCAACTGCGAGGCGTCGATCGTTCCGCGCCAGGCGATCAGGCCGGAGAATTGCGGTTGTACCTGCGGAAACAGGTGATGCCGGACCGCGGACCAGATTCCATCGGCGCCGACCAGCGCCACCGCCACCACCTGCTGGCGCGTCGTGCCGCTGCGCTGGACCACGGTCAGTCCCTTGGCGTGGGGCACGACGTCTTCGAACTGGCAGCCGAGCCGCAATTCGATGTCGGGATGATCGTTGACCTGGGCTTGCAGCGCCGCCTGCAGGTCGGCGCGATGCATCACCCAATAGGGCGCGCCGGCGCGCAACGTGGCGGCTTCGCCGAGCGGCAGGCGGGCGATCTCGCCGCCTCGCGCGCTCATGATGCTGATGGCGTCGGGCGTGACGGCGCGTGCGGTGAGCCGGGGTTGCAAGCCGAGGTCGATCAGCACGCGGCTGGCGTTGGGTGAGAGCTGCAGGCCGGCGCCGGCTTCCTCGAGGCGCTCGGCTTTTTCGAGAACGACGACGCGAAAGCCTTGTCCCGCCAACGCAAGCGACGCCGTCAATCCCCCGATTCCGGCACCCGCGACGACGATCGTGCGTGAAGCGGCCACCCGGCCGGTCAGGCGACCTTGTCTTTCAGCACGCATTCGGGCGGCCGGGCTTCGCCGGCCTTGAGGTCGGAGGCGTAGCGATACAGGGTCGAGCAATAGGGGCAGATGATCTCGTTGTCGTTGCCAAGATCGAGGAAAACATGCGGATGATCGAACGGCGGATTGGCGCCCACACACATGAATTCCTGCGAGCCGATCTCGATGACGGAAACGCCGGCATCGTTGTGGAAGTGCGGAACGACATGATCGGACATTGTATTCACCTTGGGTAGCAATGGAGGCGGACGCAATCAGCTACGTGCCGCAGGGTCGAAGTGCGGTGAACCATAGTGGCGGGTGTTGGTGATTCCCAGAGCCCCCGAGCGCTCATTTGCTCATGCAAATTCGACACAATATTGTCGTCGAGAGAAAGCCCTTCTTTCGTCGGGGCGGTTGTGTCTTAAAAGCGGCACACCATCTTGAGGGAAGCGAAAACATCGGGGTTCCCGGCATGAATCGATGGCGGCTCGGATCGGCAGTGGCTGGCGTGGCAGTGTGCGCGATCGCGTGCGCATTGTTGTGGCCGCGTGCGCGCGACGCCGGCGCCATTCTGGCGGCACAAGACGACCCGGCGGCACTTTCCGACGTTCAGCTTAATGCTGCCCTGCGGAATAATCAGGCCGTGATCGAGCAGAATATCGAGACGGCACTTGCCGCAGAAGACGCCGACCTCGCCAACAGCTTTGTCGATCTAGCCAGGGAAAAGAACATTCCGGTCAACGATGAGTTGTCGCGGCGGGCGGCTGCGGCCATCGTCGAGGAAAATTCGTCATCGCATTTTGCAAAACGCTTCGCCACCGGGCTCGTCACCGGAAACGCCGACGATGTCGCGAGCCTGTCGGGCACGGTCGCCGGCGACCTGTTCGTGTTCGGCGACATCAGGGACGTGGTGCGTGAAGGCAAGCATATGGCGATGGGCGAGGACACCGATCGGCTGGTGCTGGGTCTCGCCGCTGCGGGCCTTGCGGTGACGGCGGCGACCTATGTCTCCGTCGGCGGCGTGGCGCCGGTGCGCGCCGGTCTCACCCTGGTCAAGGATGCCCGCAAGGTGGGCCGGCTGGGCGAGGGGCTCACGCGATGGGCCGGCCGCTCCGCGCGCGAGATGGTCGACGCGCCGATGCTGCAACATGCGGTCGCGTCCGGCTCGGTGATGCGGCCGGGGCAGACCATGTCAGCGATAAGAGCGGCGTTTCGCGCCGAGAAGGCTGGCGCGCTGGTCCGCCTCGCCAAGGACGTCGGACGCGTCAGTGAGAAGGCGGGGATTCGCGCCGCGCAGGAAACGTTGAGAATCGCGGAGGGCCCGAAGGACGTCGCACGGGCGGCGCGGCTCGCGGAGTCCAAGGGCGGCCAGACCCGCGCCATCCTGAAGGTGCTCGGCCGCGGCGCATTGCTGCTGGCGGCCGGTGCGTTCGATCTCACGCTGTGGGTGTTCAGCGCATTGCTGGCCCTGTTCGGCCTGCTGTCATCGATCAAAGCCACCACCGAACGCCTGACCATGTCTTGGCTGCTTCGCAAGAAGGCCCGGCGGCTAAGAAAGCAAATAGCGGCTGCGGCTTTGCCGTCTGAGCCGTCCCTGGCGGGCGCGGTCACGCACGGCTAACTTGCGACCGCCATCGCCGATCCCCTCTCCCAAAATACGGATTAACCGATGCCGAGTTTTCATAACGGCGCTGTTGAGATTGCCTACCTCGACGAAGGTGAGGGCGATCCTATCCTGCTGGTGCACGGCTTTGCGTCGAGCAAGAATGTGAACTGGGTGTATCCGACCTGGGTCTCAGAGCTGAAGAAACACGGCCGCCGCGTCATCGCGCTCGACAATCGCGGCCACGGCGATTCCGCCAAGCTCTACGATGCCGAACAGTATCACATCGGCACGATGGCCGGCGATGTCAGTGCGCTTATGGATCATCTCAACATCGAGCGCGCCGACATCATGGGCTATTCGCTCGGCGGGCGGATGACGGCCTGGCTGGCGCGAAGCCAGCCGCAGCGGCTCCGGTCGGCGATTTTCGGCGGCATCGGGATGGGCTTGATCGAGGGCGGCGGCCCCGGTGAAAGCGTTGCGATCGCGCTGGAGGCGTCCTCGCTCGATGAAGTGACCGATCCGGTGGGGCGGACGTTCCGCGCCTTCGCGGACCAGACCCGCTCCGATCGCCGGGCGCTGGCGGCGTGCCTGCGCGGCTCGCGGCGACTGATGACCAGGGACGAGGCCGCCGGGATCACCGTGCCGGTGCTGATCGCGGTCGGCACGTCAGACGAGATCGCGGGCTCAGCCGCAGCCTTGGGTAAAATCATCCCGGGCGCGCAGGTGCTCGACATTCCCAACCGCGACCACATGCGGGCCGTTGGCGACAAGGTCTACAAAGAGGGTGTGCTGGAATTTTTGTCCCGCCGCCCCTAACCGCTGGCTTGATTTCCCGAAATTCCCGACCACCTTGAGCCGACGCTTTGGGCCAAGGGTGGGTTTCGGCTGACGCGATTAAAGTGTGCGACTTCAACGTTTTAGCGCGCATTTGAAGCTAAAGCCGCGGTTCATTTTTGACAAAGTCGCGCTAGGACAGCCGTCCGTCCGTCGTGCTATAATGCCCGGCGAAACAATCGAATTTGCGAGAGCAGCACATGGCAATGCATCAGATCAATCCGCAGGGTGCGAAATTGGCGGCGCTCGATCCGATCTGGGATCGCGTGCGCGGCGAAGCGGAAGACATCGTTCGCCGCGAGCCGGAGCTGGCTTCTTTTATCTATTCCACCGTGCTGCATCATGAACGGCTGGAGGACTCAGTGGTGCATCGCATCGCCGATCGTCTCGACCACTCGGCGCTGTCGGGCGACTTGATCCGCCAGGCCTTTGACGAAGCCCTGCGCGACGAGCCCGATCTCGGCAATGCCTTCCGCGCCGACATGGTGGCGGTGTACGACCGCGATCCCGCGACCACTCGTTTCATCGACCCGCTGCTCTACTTCAAGGGTTTCCACGCCCTCCAGACCCACCGTCTCGCGCACTGGCTCTATCAAAAAGGCCGCAAGGATTTTGCGTATTATCTGCAGAGCCGCTCCTCGGCGGTATTCCAGACCGATATCAATCCCGCCGCAACAATCGGCCGCGGTATCTTCCTCGATCACGCCACCGGGTTCGTGGTCGGTGAGACCGCTGTGATCGAGGACGACGTCTCGATCCTGCATGGGGTCACACTTGGCGGCACCGGCAAGGAGAACGAGGATCGCCATCCGAAAATCCGCCACGGCGTATTGATCGGGGCCGGCGCGAAAATTCTCGGCAATATCGAGATCGGCCATTGCGCCCGTATCGCCGCCGGTTCCGTGGTGGTGAAGGCCGTGCCTCACAATGTGACCGTGGCGGGGGTTCCCGCCAAGATCGTCGGCGAGGCCGGCTGCGCCGAGCCATCCCGGACTATGGATCAGATGATCAACGCCATCGGGCTTTGATTTCCAGCGGGTAGAATACGCTCAAGTTATGAACTAACCGCTTGAATCGCGTTTGTGATTTGTGCAGATACGGCTAGCAGTTCGCTTCGTCTCGCCCTAAAAACTTGCCGAAACCTAAATCGTATTGGAGATTGCCGTGGACGTTCAGGAAGTCAGGAAACTCGACGCCTATCTCAAGCGCCTGTTCGGCAATCAGAAGATTCGCGTGGTGCCGCGGCCGAAAAAGGATGATTCAGCCGAAGTTTATATCGGCGAGGAATTCGTCGGCGTGCTGTTCGTCGACGATGAAGACGACGATCGCTCATTCCAATTCCAGATGGCGATCCTCGAGGAGGATCTGGTCGAGCAGGGCTGAGTTTTTCGCCCGTCGCTTACCACGTCATTGCGGAGCGTAAGCGACGAAGCAATCCAGTCTGCGTCATTCCGGGATGGTGCGTTAGCACCAGACCCGGAATCTCGAGATTCCCCGATGTGCAATTGCACATCTGAGGTTCGATGCTTTGCATCGCCCCGGAATGACAGCTTAGCAATGACAGCAGACTAGCGACGACGTTTATCCCCCTGGCCCATGCAATTGCAGCGTCAAGCGGTCCATCGCATTGGCCACGTCGCGCCATTGCGCGAGCCAGCTGCGGGGAAAGCGAAACGTCAGATCGGCCCCGTCGATGCGGCGCTCGCTCAGGCACATGCCGGGGGTAGCAGCGTCGCGCGAGCAGCGCGCGCTGAGACCAGGTGTGTTGGCAAGGAACAGATCTTCATTGCCGTAAGGCGTGCCGTCCCGAAATGCGCGCATGGTCAATCCGCCCTGTCCGGGCATCGATGCTTGCTCCAGGTAGCGCGGATAGATGGTGCGCACGCGGGCATCCGGCGCCAGCGTGTCATGATGCGCCGATATCGACAGGAAGATCCGGTCGATCGGCTGGGCGGTTTCTTCCACGGTGTCCGCGCTGACATGCTTCGGTGCATCGGAAGCCTCGAGCGAGGGAAAAGCGAAGCTGAGATCGATGCGTTCCTGCGGCCCGGAGTGGCGTTGAATTTTCATCCGAATGGCCGCCGTCGGCACATTAAAAAGTGTCGCGCCGATGCTGACCGGCAAGCGCGCCGGACTGCTTGAAGCATCCGGCCCCCAGGTTGGCCACAGCAAATAGGCGATCAGCGCAATCGCGCCGGCGGTGACCGCGCTCGCCAGCCCGATCGCTACGATGTGGCCGCGGGGATCCTGGCGCGAACTGCGCGCGATCTGCTGGGCGGTCGAAAGGAATGTCATGGGCGAAGCATCGTCAGGGACGTCCAAAGGCGAACTTCGGAATCGAAGCACTAGCGCCGAATCAACCCCGAATATGCCATGCGTCATCGAATTTCCGCACGATTTCAGGCAACGGATGCCGCGCGGGCCATGTGCAAGCCGCGGTTCCCGTCACCGCTGTTAACCTTTCCTTAAGGATAGTGTGGCGGCGGACGGCCAATTTTGCGAAGCAGGGCAAGTTCCATTGCAGCGGAAGACCTTGCGATGTCGCCTGAAGCGTTGAATTCCCTGTTCTCCCTTTGCATTGGGTTTGCACTGGCCGGCGCGCTGGCCAGTGGATATCAGGCAATGGTGCAGCGGCCTGCGGGTTTTGGGCTGCTGCAGGCGGGGGTGGCGCCGATGACTTTCGCTGCCGTGCCGTTCCTGGTTTTTGCCGCGCCCTTCATCATCATGCGCAACACATTGCGCGGTGCGAAGATCGAGCGCCGTCGCTTCCAATTCGTTATGATAGCGACCATCCTGGCGGGGTTCTGGAGCCTGATGTCCGGCACGTTTTTCGTGATGACGCTGCGCGCCGCCGGAGTGCTGGCCTGAACGGTACGGCTATGCCAAGGTTCTCCGCGAACAGGAGATCAATGACGCATGGCGATCTACGAATTGGACGGGCAGGCGCCCGAACTCCCCAGTGACGGAAACTATTTTATCGCCGATACCGCCACGGTGATCGGCAAGGTTCGTTTGCGCAATTCAGCAAGCGTGTGGTTCGGCGCGGTGTTGCGCGGCGACAATGAGTGGATCGAGATCGGCGAAGGCTCCAATGTGCAGGACAACTCAACCTGCCACACCGATATGGGTTTCCCGCTGACGATCGGAAAAAACTGCACGGTCGGTCATAACGTCATCCTGCATGGCTGCACCCTCGAGGATGGCGCGCTGGTGGGAATGGGCTCGATCGTCATGAACGGTGCACGGATCGGCCGCGGCAGCATCGTCGGCGCGGGATCGGTGATCACCGAAGGCAAACAGTTTCCCGAGCACTCCTTGATCATCGGCGCGCCGGCGCGGGTGATCCGCACACTCGAGCCGGCGCAGGTCGCGGCGATGGGAAGTGCCGCGAAATTCTATGCCATCAACGGGCCGCGATTCAAAAAAGGCCTAAAGAAGGTCGGCTGACGCTCAACGACGGTCGGTCGCAGGCGCCGCGACGCGGAGAGAATTCTACGACGCGCTTGATCCTCGATGATGCACCGAAGGAGGCGTGCGCCGAAATTCGGACAGGCCCGCCGGAACTGTCTCGGTCAAGATCGCCTTCAGGCGCATCGCCGCCGGCGTGAGCGGCCGGCCGCGATCGTAAAGCGACAGATCGACCGAAGGCAGTTTTGGAAGCGTGTAAGGCTTGCCCAGGACCCTGAGCCAGTTCGGCAAGTGCGCCGTGGTCCGCGGACTTATCCCAAGGCCCGCCTCGACCGCTGCCCAAAGACCCGCCAGGCTGGGACTCGTAAATGCGATCCGCCAGGGGATTCCGGCGGCATCAAGCGCTGCAATGCCCGCTTTCCGGAAAACACAGGGCGCTTCAAACAGCACCAGCGGAACCGGCTCGGTCGGATGCCAGGCGCGTTCCGCATTTCCGATCCATACCATCGGCAGGGTCGCCAGCCGTTCTGCGCCTTGATGCTCACCGTCACTAAAGAACATCGCCAGATCGAGTTGGCCTTTTTCCAGGCGTTCGAACAGTACGGCGTTTCGGTCGACACTCGCGTCGACGCGGATCAGCGGGTGAGCCCGCTTGAATTGTCCGAGCGCCGCCGGCAGCCAGGTTTCGGCAAAGTCGCTCGGCAAGCCGAAGCGCACCACGCCTTCGAGACCGGAACCATGTAACGCGGCAATCGCTTCGTCGTTGAGGGCCAATATTCGGCGGGCATATTTGAGCAGCAACTCCCCCGGTTCGGTCAGCACCAGGCCGCGACCCTGCTTGCGGAACAGGCGTTGCCCGATCTTTTCTTCCAGCTTGCGCATTTGCTGGCTGACCGCCGATTGGGACCGGCCGACGCGTTCAGCCGCGCGGTTCATGCCGCCGAGATCTTCCGCGCTCGCCAGGGTGCGGAGAAAGTCGATATCCAGGTTGGTCGTTACAACAGTTCGTTTTTTATGAACCATAGCATCATATATATTCGTTTTTCTTCTCTATTGGAAGAACCCATATTGCTGGCAACAAACCACCCGCCACCAGATTTGGGAGCGTTCCATGCCTTTTATTCGAGTGACAGTTTCAGGACCCACGCTGGCGCCGAAACAGGTCGTGCTTTTGCACACGGAGATAACGCAGCTGATGGCTTCCGTTCTCGGCAAACGGGCTGATCTCACCAGCGTGCTGGTGGAGCAGCCGGCGGCGGCCGACTGGGCGATCGGTGGCACGGCGGTGAAGGTTGCGGTTCATGTCGAGGCGACGATCACCGCCGGCACCAATTCGCCCGAGCAGAAGGCGCGCTTCATCGAGAAAACCATGCAACTTCTCACCAGCGTCCTTGGTTCCGAACTCAATCCTGTGACCTACATCGTCGTCAACGAAGTGCCGGCAAACGCCTGGGGGTATGACGGCCGAACACAGGAAAGCCGGCAGCTGGCAGTCTGATATGGCGGCAGATGCCGTGACATTTGCGCGCGGAACTGACGCGCCATGGCGCGGTACTCACGGTATGAAAGGAAATTCCCAATGCCACTTGCTCGCATCGATCTCGCCCCAGGAAAATCGGCGGACTATCGCAAGACGATCGGGGCGGTCGTCTACCAGGCGATGCTCGAGACCTTGAACGCTCCGAAGGACGATCGTTTTCAGATCATCACCGAGCACCCGGGAGACGATTTTATCGTCGATCCCAATTATCTCGGAATCCAGCGATCAAAGGACTGCGTGATTATTCAGTTGACGCTGAACGAGGGCCGAACCGTCGATCAGAAGCGCGCCTTCTACAAGGCCGTGGCGATGGGATTGCATCAACATTTAAATCTCCGGCCGCAAGACGTGTTCATCAGTCTTATCGAGGTGAAGAAGGAAAACTGGTCGTTCGGTAACGGCGAGGCGCAATACGCGCCATAGGCTCCGCCACGCATCCGCGATCGCTTCGAGCGAAGCTGACGAATGCCTGCTGCAAACTGCGCTTGGGCTGAACGCGGCCTGCGTTCAAGTCCCTTCCGACTCGTTGGCTTCAGCCTGACCGGCGACTGTTTCGTGACCGGCGGCCCAGAGCGAATGTTCGTCGCTGCCGTCCCGATACGGATTGCTTTCAGCGGGAATGTTCTTTCGCGCGGCGCGCTGGCCTTCCTCGAATGGATCTGGATCGGTCGTCATGATTTCGGTTTCCTCGATGGATTCGATCTTGCGTTCTTTGGTGCCGCCGTCTTCGGAAGCGATGCGCTCTTGCGCAGCGCATCCTTCAGGTCGACGGGTATGCCGTGCTTTTTGAGGAGGTCGGCGAAGGCTTCATCCGCCAGTTCCTGGACAGTCGCCATTCGATCACGGGAAAGCTGCTTCAGCTTGTCGAAAGTGTCGTCATCGAAGTCGATTAATTTGCGCACGACCGGACCATCCCCCCTGCGTCGCAACGGTGCTGGTTCAATGGCGAAAGACAGAAATCGTTCCGGCGCGGAACCAGTGATACACGCAGTCGTTAAATCTCAAACGGAGATTTGCTGCAGTGCCGTGGGCTCGCCGCGATCGATCGCAAGCTGAAGAGCATTTGCCGCGGCTGCTGACGACCGGGCGAAAACACTTCGCACGGCGATCTCACGTGGGAGTGTCTTCGAACGCTGCAAGTCTAAAGAAGAATTTAGCGAGAGTTTCGCTGCGCGCTATCAACTTCCTCTGAAGCCGCAACTATCTCTCGCTGCATGGGTTGGCGGCTGGGAGCAATCAATCGTACGGAGTAAAATCATGTTGCGCAAAACGATCATAGCTTTATTGGCAGCCGCTTCGGTTGCCATTTTGGCGCCGACAGTCGCCTCGGCTCGCGGCGGTGGAGGCGGAGGTGGCCACGGTGGCGGGTTTGGCGGTGGCGGCGGTTTCCATGGCGGCGGTGGAGGTGGCTTCCACGGTGGCGGCTTCGGAGGAGGCGGCTTTCGTGGCGGAATGGGTGGCGGCGCCGCCTTCCGAAGCGGCGGGATGGGAGGTGGTTTAGGAGGCGGCAGCTTCCGCTCCGCGGCGATTGGAACGGCGGCCGGCGCTGCAGCGGTTCGCGGCAGCCCCATGGCAGCTAATGCGTTCGCACCCCGTGGTTTCCAGGGCGGCAATTTCCACGGCGGCCGTTTCCATCATGGATTCCACCACGGCCGCGGATTTGGGATAGGCGCATTTGGCGTCGGGCTAGGCTACGGATACTACGACGACTATTATGGTTATCCGGATTATGCCTATGACGACACCTACTACGACAACGGCGATTGTTACGTGGTGCAGCGGCGCGTGCATACGCCCTACGGCTGGCGTCTCCGTCCTGTCCAGGTTTGTAACTGATCCCGATGCCGGCCTTTGATGCCCGGTAATGAGCGCCGGTCCAGTCAAATAAAGTTAAGGACGGCGGGATAATTCCAGCGGCCTTGGTGTATCCTGCACTGAGGCCGCTTTCTTGCCACGCGCTGGTACGGCGTTTGCTTTGATTTATGGATGTCCACCATGCTCACAGCTCCGGCCCTGACGTTGCTGTTTTTGGGCGTCGTCGTCAGCTTGGGCATCGCGTTTGTGTGGATGCTCTGGGAGATCGAGCAGATGTCCAAACCACGTCGCAACAGCGATCGGTTCGGATAGGCTGAGCGGCATTTTCTTGCCGCCTGAGAAAGAACGACAGCGCACGGCACGAGGCCGCGCGCTGTCGGTTAGGTCGTGCCTTAGCCCAGCACTTTGTATTTCTTGAGCCAGCCTTGCATCTGGCTCCATGCATCGTCGGCGGCTTCCTTGCGGTAGCTCGCACGATAGTCGGCGTGGAAGCCGTGCGGTGCGCCCGGATAGATCTTGAACTCGGCAGGTTTCTTCGCCTCCGCCAGCGCGGCCTTCAGCGCCTCGACCTGAGCCACGGGTATGCCGGTATCGCCCTCGCCGTAGAGGCCCAGCACCGGCGCCTTCATCTCAGGGGCAAGCTGGGTCGGGCTCTTCGGCCAAAGCGGATTCGGCGGATCGACCGGCGGGCCATAAAACGCGACGCCTGCCTTGAGCGCGCCAGAGTGGGCGGAATATTCCCAGACCGTCCGTCCGCCTCGGCAGAATCCGATGATGCCGAGCCGGCCGGTGTCGCCGCCCTGCGATTTGGCCCAGGCAACGGTGCTGTCCATTCGGACAGCAGTTCCGCATCCGGCTTGGAATTCACGAGCGGCAGCAGCTGCGGAATATCGGTAATCTTGGTGAGATCGCCTTTGCGGAAATAATAATCCGGCGCGACCGCGAATGCACCGAGCTTGGCAAGGCGCCGTGTCACATCCCTGATGTATTCGTGCAGGCCGAAAACCTCCATCGCCACCAGCACGACCGGCGGGTTGCTGACGCCATTCGGCCGCGCGAAATAGCCGGGCATCTCGCCATCGGCCACTTTTATTTTTGCTTCACCCGCGGTGAGGCCGTCGGTGTCGGTCTTGATGACGTCGGCGCGCACCGGCCCGGCGGCCAGTGTATAGCCGGCCGTTACGGCGGCGGTGGCGGTCATGAAGCCGCGGCGCGAAAACGGCGCGACTTTTGTCAGTCCGATGACATCGGACGTCTGCATGGGTTCGGCACTCATGATCGATTCCTCTGGCGTGTGGTGGTTCAGAAATTCCCTTCATCCGTGCGGCTAGTCCATCCAGCAGAGCTTCCGGAGCAGAACCGCGCTGAAATCATGGATTTCCAGGGGTTTCTTGAAGCCGAATCTCGCAAAGAAAGTGGACGCCGCCGAACGTTAGGTGGGAGCCGCATCCAGCAAGCAATTGCCGCGGAACGCAAATCACCAGCCTGCGAGGATGCGGCTGGTGTCACGGCAGCTTGCTTGGGGAGGAGGTCGGGGATACGGCGGGCAAGAAAAGAACAAGGCCGTCGGCGCAGTATACCGCTAACGGCCTTGCCAGCCCCGGACATTAAAATCGGCTCACGCCGCCCGGTAGGGTGCATAATGCCCCGGGATTTCGCGGCCATATGTGATCCATTTCACATTCGTAAGAAAAAGTTGCCGCCCGCCCTTTGGCGGCGGAATAGCCGCGCTCCGCTATAGCGCCGCCGCTACGTTCGCTCGGGCCGGACACCTGATGTCGGTGACAGCAGCCGCATGCGCCGATGCGGTAACCCTGATCGGTTAGGTTAAGATCCAAAATGCGTTGATCTGTGTCCGGTTTGTGCACAGCATGCTGCCATGATCGACGACGATGAAAATTTCCTGGTGGATGCCGGCGGCAATCGCGTCCTGATTGGCCTCACTTTGGAGGAGACGCTGGAATTCGATCGTCTCGAACGGCACATCAATGAGACCGGTCCGTTTCCGCATATCTCGAAAGATGAGTGGCATCGCTCGGAAGAAAAGCGCTGGCTTGAACTTTGGGACAAGCATCAAGCTGCCAGGGTCGCCTTCGTGCGAGGCACCAAGACGCGCCATTGAATGCCGCGATCTGTTTCATGGGTTCGTTGTAACGTCAAAAGCCGGATGGGCGATTGGCCGGTCCCGCAAGAGAACGCCGTCAGTCTGTTTCCTGTTAGAGCGTTTTCGAGCGAAGTGGAATCCGGTTCGCGTGAAGCCGAAAAGGCTCTAATGCGAGCCAAGTTCAGCGTCGGCCGCCATCGCCGATGATGGTGTAGGGCGCCCAGAATAGCGGATGAGCGTACGCGAACTCCGTCTTGCCTGATGCATCGGTGTACCCCTTACCATCCACCAGCGCCATCATCGCCTGGCGTAGCGCCTCACCGCGCGTCACCTTGGCGTCATCGGCCTGTCGCTTGAACAGATCGGTGACGAGATCCTTGGCCGACTGCGAATGCACCGACCAGTTCGTCACCAGCAAGGCCCGGGTCCCCGCATAAAAGAAGGCGCGTCCCAGCCCCGATGCTGCTTCGGCTCCCGCGCCCGCGCCAGCTCCCGTGTTGCAGGCTGATAGCACGACCCAGTCGGCATCGAGCTTGAGCGAAAGAATCTCTTCCATCGTCAAAAGTCCATCGCCTTCAACGCCGGCGACCGCGGGTGCCGACAGCGCCAGCGCGGGTTGGGTCAGACCGTTGAGTTCGCCCGGCACCAAACCATGTGTTGCAAAGGCCAGCACCTTGAACCCGGAGAGGTCCATGGTCTTCGCCGCTTTCTCATTGGCGTCCTTTCCGAGATAGAGCACCTTGGATGGATCGGCTTGGAGCGCCAGTGCGATCGACTTCAACTCGTCGGCTGTGTCCGGCAGGCGCGGCAGCATCGCCAATTCGGCGCTATCTACCCCCTCAAGCTTCGGACTGTTGCGCCGCTTCAACGCCATTCCGCGGGTAACAGCGGCTCCGGCGTCGGCGACCCGTATCCTCACCGAGCTATCGAGTTCGACTTTCGCCGCTTCCTCCGCCTGTTCCACGCTGAACAAGGGATCGCCAAACGCGACCAGTTCGCCGCGCCCCGGTTTGCCCGGCGGTAATTGCCGCAACGTCTTCAGCGCCGCCGATGAAGGCACCATGGTCACGGCGTAGTGACGCGCAAGCCATGGTACCTTCCGGTAGCTCGAGAACAACACGTCTTCATTGGCGGCGGGTTCGGCGGGCGCGGTCGGCAGTAGCGACAGCGGGAGCAGGCCGAGCGCGCCGTTGGTCACCACGATCAGGCTCTTCGACGATTTCCAACCCGCCTCGACCGGTTTGAGCAGCAGCGAATAGAGTTCGTAGCCGAGATTGAGATCGAACGGCGGGATGTCGGAAATCATCGCCGCCTGCGGCGCCAACGCCTCGCGCAATTTGCGCACCTTGCTTTCGATGTCGCCACTGGTGGCCTTGATGGACGCGAACATGACAGGCGCGTCCCTCGAAACCACCCATACAAAACTTCCAAGCCGGCCGAAATAGAACGAGAGCATCGCCTCACCATCGGCCAGTACGGTTTTGATCTGTTCGACGGTCGGTGGTTTCGGGTCGATCAATTCGGCGTAGCTCGGGAAGCGCTTGTTGATTTCGTGCCGAATTCTGTCGCGATCGGCACGCAGCTTGTCGATCGACTGTCCGGTTGCCTTGACAACTTTATCGTCTCTCGCATTTGAAGACAGGGCGTTGTTGAGCGCCCCAAGCTGCGCGTTGATCTGCTTTCCGAAATCCTGTTCCTGGCGGACCAGGTCGGCAAGCGCGGGATCCTTGGCAACGCTGCGCGCGCTGGAGGCGGAGAGCGCCTTTTGCACATTCTGACCGCGAATGGAATCCGCCAGCGCAAAGGTTTCCAGGGCGACTTCACCGGTAGCATTGTCGTTGGTCTGGGCAAGCAGGGCGATATAGGCTTCAACGATGCCTTGCAGCCGCTGGCTGCGCGCAGCGCTGATGGTGTCGTCCTCATCGTCGGCGTTTTCCCGCGACGCAGCCATCAGCACCGGAATCGCTGCCTTGAATTCCCGGATCGCGTCGGCGCTGCGTCCCGCGCGGGCATAACCAACGGCGAGCGTGCCTCTGGCGGCTGCGGTATCGAAATGTTTCTCGCCAACACGATTGTTCTCGCGTTTGAACAGTTCCTGCGCCGCTGCCAGTCCTGCTTCGATCTGGCCTGAGGCGAACAGCGCGGTGATGCGTGACCCGTTGAGCTCGAGGACCTGTTTACGGGCCGGCTCCCAGCCGACGATCGCCTTGTCGAGTTCGGCATAGACCTCCGCCGCTTGCTGCGTCTTGCGCTGGAAGGTCAGGACAGCTCCGAGTTGCGACATGATCTGGGCGCTGAAATGACTGTCATCTTGAATTCCCAGGGTACGCTGGATCTCGAGCGCCGTTCTGATCAGTTTCTCCGCGTCCGCATAACGGCCCTGTTCGACCAGGACTTGAGCCAGTCCGATCACGAATTTTGTGGAAAGTGGATTGTACTTTCCCTGATCCTTCAGTCGCGCCAGCAGTGCCCGGCGCGCATCGACCTCGGCTTCGGCCAGCCGTGCTTGCTTGGATTTCATACGGGCGACGTTGAGCGCATCGGAGTCAGCCGCATACCGTATCTGGGTTTCCGGCGGCGCGTAACTTATGTTCTTCAGATCGGCAATAGCTGCCCGTCTATAATCCTCCGCACGCTTGTAAGCTTTTTCCGCCTCCGGATACTGACCTCGCGCTTCGAACAGGATGGCGCGGCTCGCTTCGATATCTGACTCCCAAAACTTTCCGGCAGACTGGTAGGCCGCCCGCATTTTGGGAAATCCGCTGGTCCGCGCCTCCGTGATCATCGCAAGACTTCGGCGCATATAACCCTCGGTCTGGGCAACGTCGCCCGTGGCCAGGAGAATCTGCATTGTCAACCGGTTCGCATTGGGCATCCAACCCTTAAGACCCGACACGTTAGTTTCACTGGAAATGTCCCGAAAGACTTTCAGGGCTGACTTCAGGTCGCCCACTGCCTGCTTCTGCAAACCGATAAATTGCCGAACGCGATAGAGAAATTTGGGATCCAATGCATTGCCGGCGACTGCCATGGCTTTTTCGCCATCGGCTATGGCCTGCTTGCTGCGACCCAGTAGCGCGCGCGCATTGGCGCGGCCATAATAAAATTCTGCCAGCTCCGCCCTGGATAATTTGGCATCCGGCTCATCGTCCGCCTTTTCTTTCAGCTTGGCCAGCGTCGCTGCATCGGGCTTCTCGCTGTCGAGAATCGCCGTGATGTCGGTGATGGTGCGCGGCGGTGCAACAAAGCCGGCGGGCAGCGAATTACCCGGCGCGATGATCTCGCCCTTCGGCTTTACAAGTTCGATGGCGACGTTGGCGCGCCCATTAGCCTTGTTGAGCGCCGCCATGACGCAGGCCTTCACTTGCGGCGCAGCACCAGCTCGGCAGCTAGCGAGGTTGGCTTCGCGGTTCGCGCCGCCCCCGCCCATGCTGCGCATACAAGCCTGTACGATTGGTCGTCCGACGGACTCTCGGCAACTCGCCACCGCCTGTTCTTGCGAGAGCGCGGCGGCGGTGGTGACGCCGGCAAAGAAGGCCAGCAAGGTTAGCCCAATGGTTCGGATAATTACGATCCGCGACACCGTCAGCGGCGCGATCGAGGCGAAATGCAACGCGACCCCTGTGCCCGAAAACATGAAACGCTCCGCGGCAAAATAAAAAAATACGACATGCAATATCTTAAATCGAAGTCAGTATGTTTTCAGCGACGCGCCCGGTCAATGGTTCTGGCCGGAATCGTCGTTATCGAGGGCTCGCAGCCGTGGCGTTGCGCGGTTCGATTGTCGTTTCGCACGGTAGCGGCATACAGATCCGGCAAAACGCCAAATAGCGCTGCTCAATCACTCTCGCCGCATGTCCGCAAGCTGGCGAGTGCCGGTAACGGCGATCGCCTCGCGAACGATCCGGAAATCATCGCCCAAGGTGTCGTTGCGAGTTCGCGGCAGGCAGCTTGATAGGCGCCCTCGAAAGGCGGCTCCAGCCGTGCGCGGTCGTTACGCCGGAGCCTGATCTTCCTTGTCGGCTCCGCGCGCGACGATTTTCAATCCCCAAGTTGAGGATGAAAGAACCGGGGCTAGCGCAGCACGGGCATCGGCGGCCGCGGCACCGGTGAAAGCTCTGGGTCGGCCTGCGGCTGGGCCGTGACTTGCGGTGGTAGTTCAGGTTGCCGCGGCACGTAAGGTGCGGGGGCCGGTGGCAACATGGGAGCTGCGGCGGCTTGCGGGGGTGGATATGACGGCGGCATCGGCCTGCGCAGCGGCGCGGCAACCGACGGCGGCGGAAGCGCTGATATCCTGGGCCGCAGGTTCTGCTCGGAAGCCTTGGTCTGGGAAGCTCTGGTCTGGGAGGCCCTGGCCAGGGAAGCCTTGGCCTCGTAAGCCTTGGCTTGGGAAGACTTGGCAAGGTCGCGGGACATTTGTTCCTGGCTGGCCTTGAGCTGTTCGATCTCTTGCCTTGCGCTTGCGAGTTCGCGGGCCATCGACTCGAGCAGCACCGCCGATTCGGGAGCGGCGGCGGCGGCAGGTGTGACGCCTTCCGGGGCAGCCTGAGCCGGCGGTGCCGGTTGTGGAGGTACTGCCTTCGCCGCGTTCGCTTGAACGGCAGGCGGGTTCGGTTGCTCGGAGAGTCCCGGGTTTTCCGGCGGCGGCGATGAAGTCGCGACGAGCTGCGGCGTCCATCTCGCGATCATCTCTTTGGCCCGATCACCGTAGGCCTGCCAAACAATGCCGGCGACACCGATGCACACCGCCAACAGGAAGCCGATGAAGGCGCGTACCGCCCGCATGCCGAACGACGGCCGGAGGCCGGGGACTCGGGCATTGTTGACGGCAGCAGCGCGAAACGTCGTATCGACCGGTGGCACCGCTGGCCCAGCAGAGAAGTCGGATCCCACATGGGTCTGCGGATTCAAGGGATCGCGCATGGCGTCGTGCGCCAGCTTGGACAACTCTTCGTCGATGCGCGCGACCAGAACGTCGTCGTGCGGATCGGCGTGCGGATCGGCTTGTTGTGGATTCAGCGTGGAATGCATTGCCGCTCCTTAATTAGTCTAATGTCACCCGCAGCAGGGCGGGATTTACGCTTAAGTCGACAAGGTTCTGCCCCACCCTTCAGCCCGGTTTGACCAAAGCAAGGCGGTACGATGGAGAGTATCGGGCCGCGGGAACTCGCCGCTGATTTACGCGGCGGTATCGTGTCACCAGGATTCAAAATAGCGTCCTGGATTCGTCAGAACCGACCACCCACTGCAAAATCGTAGAACGCAGCAGCGGCCATTTCTGAGTCACCTCCCGCGTTCACACGGTCCAAAAAAGTTGCGGCCAGCTCTTGGGGAGAAAAGTCTATCAATTGATTTGATTGACGAATTTCATTCGTTGGCGGCTTTTCCCCGGCCAGTCCCCATGTCGGGCAGGTTATCCACGCGCTCCCATTCCTCGCGCGCGACCACATGCGCATAGCGCGCGGCGCTGCGCGGATCGCGCCAGTTGCCGGTGGAAGCAAGCCCTTGAACGTCAGTGCCGCCATAGCGGCGCATCCATGTCGCCCAACTGTGCCGGAAGGTAATGGCGCAGAATGAGGCAGGCGAGCTGTGAGTTTTGTATTTCGCACGTCATAATTTTAAGCTTAAAATAATAGACGCGGGTTGGGGGCATGATCCTTAGCGGGTGACGTCATGCGCGCTCGTAACCGAAGAGACCGCAGAGCCCGGAGAGGGCGCTACTTTCTGCTCGATCTGGCCGGCTTTGCCGATATTGAGCGTTTGCTCGCCGCCGACATCATGGGCGAGCGGCTCTCCCCTGACGTTGCCGATGATGATGCGCCCGCCGACGTCACTGCGCCGTCGGCGGCTCCTCGACCGCAGCCAAGAGGCGGTTTGCGAAGGCGGAGGTGAGCATCTGGCCGATTTGCTCCAGCATCGTCGATGCCAACGATCGCCCGGAGATAGCCGCCCGCACGGGGCTCAGTATTGGAAAAGTCCGGCGACTGCTTGACTTGCCATCGGAGTGCGGTTCGCAAATTGGGTCCGTCGTCAAGATCCCAAGAACTTGAGGACAGCTACTGACACCGTACTTTTCCGGTTTTCTTTGGTGTCGACGAATCAGCCATAATGCCGACCGATCACCTCTTCCCGAAGGGCGCGGCAACAATGCGCGACAGCCAGCCAATGATCGCGAACAAGCTTGAACTGTCGCCCTGCGCCGTCAGCGTCCTCGGTCAGTTGTTCGTCGAGGGCCCAACGTCGGACGACAACATCACGAGTAAGGCTGGCCGTTGCGACCTGGTAAGCGCCGGCCTCGCATTCCACGAAGCCGGCTTGTCATCGCTGACGCCCGATGGCGTGCGCCTGGCCAGGGAATGGGACCTGTGTTCGCTGTATGCGCGCCGCGATCGACGCTGGTACTTGAAAGTGCGAGCAATCGCGCGTCCTCAAGGCGCGGCGGTCAGCCATTCGGAATCAGGCGCCGCCGTCCGGTAGGCGCCGCACCCGAAACATCAGAATCAATCTGCCTTCGGTCCGAACTTGAGGGTGACGCGGTCACCCTTGGGGAGCGGGGCTACTTCTGTCAGGGCTCTGACGTCGTGGTCGTAACGCTCTAAACTCATTGACCGCCGCGCCCACCGGGAGCCAAGGCTTATGCTGGGAATTTCGACGACCCTATAAAGAATTTCTGCAGTCAATATCGTGGCCGGCATGGCCATTGCCAAGAGAGGCAGAAAACCAGGAGGCGAGGAAAACAAAGTTATCCATAGCCACATCACAGCAATGATGACAGGAAAGTGGCCAAGATAAATTGAATAGGAGCGTGATCCAAAATAGGTCGCGAGGTGACTTTCCAGAGCGAGGCGATACCCTTGCACGAGAATTCCGTTCACTGAGGGATGGAGGATGAATCCCAAGTAGACTATCGACCATACTGCCAGAGGTCCGTTGCCCACTAGCGCATAGAAAAGAACAATCGAGGCCAGGATCACATTCAGGTTCTTGATTTTGCCAGCAAGGGTCGGATAAAAAAGACGACTGACTATGCCGACAGCAAAATAACCGATCGGGTCGAATATAAAACTAGGTTGGTGATAGCTCCCAAACCCCTTGAACAACCAATGGCCAGTGCCGATCAGCACCACCGTTAAACACGCCAACAGCGGATATTTCGGGGCGAGCAAAATCAAGGGCGCCAATAAATAGAACTGCCATTCAACTGAAATGCTCCACGCCGGCGAATTAAAAGCGTAGTCTGACCAAGGTAGTAGATTGTTGCTGATCGCGCCGTGCAGCATTGTGAGATGCGCAACAACGTGTTGCCAAAAATACATCTTGGACGAGGCAACAATACTTCTCCAGTCGGATGCAAATTGTTGGTCCCCAAAAACGTCGTGCGCAAGCAATTGAACATGCAGATAATATCCCGCGATACAAGTCACCGCAAAAAGCGGGAATATCCGCATAAACCGCCGCACTAGATATGTGCCGTACGGTTCAGGTCGCTTGATCAAGAGATGGGTGATAACAAAACCGCTAACAATCATGAATACGAGCACAGCCGGCAGTCCCCCGGCTTTGAAAAAGCGGTACCAATTCTCCGGCACACCTGAGAAAGACGCAATATGATAACATACCACAGCCCAAGCTAACCAGCCGCGAAGTCCTTCGATCGCGGCGAACCTCGTTTTGGAATTCATTCGGGAGCACCCGCTACAATAAGCAGAGTCAATAGACGCAATTCTTTTTCACCACGATGCACTGGGTGCCGTAAGCGGGTGAGTGCCGATAACAGGCTGGGCACATTCCCTTGATAGCAGCGGAACCCAGCGGCTGTCAAAATATTCAAATATTCCACTGGGTTAGCGGCTTGTGCAAATCCGCTGAGCTCTGTCCACTGCCGACCGATAGCGCCATTTGCCGATCCGCCGCGGGCACGCTTTGATGGGCGGATGGCGGACACCCGAACACTCTTCCGGCTTGAAGCCGAGGGTTATCCTTGGATCGGGTGCGAGTGCTGCAAGGACGCCTTTCGCGCGTGATCCACAACACCTGGCTCGAACTACTGAGCCGAAGCTTCCCAAAAAATTGCGTGTGCGATCATCTCGGCGCCGACGCCAAAAAAACGCAAATAATCAAGAACAGGCCCGCTGTGAATACCAAGAGGAATGCATCATCGATAATCGCCATGAAGCCATCTTACGCGAAACACCCCAGCGGGTGAAGCCGGAACCCTGCAACCGCTAGATTTTTAGATCCGTCCACGTGTTGAAATCCCCCACGTGATGAAAAGTTCCATTGAGTAAGTGAGGGTCGCGACTTTCTGATGCATGCAAGCATTGGAATGATGCGGGCGTTGAACTATGGGGCCGCAGAGAGCGGAGGCCGTGAGATGACGCTGTCTGGAAAAGTCTTCGGCCATGAACGAGACGCTGCAGGCAAGACTCTTGATCGAACTGTTTGATTGTCATTCTGATCGTAGTTGCTGCCAGCTTTTACGCTTGCCATGGCTGAAGCAGCGGTCTCATGACAACTGTCTGGATTCATGTCGATACCGGCGGCAGGTTGGCGACAGCAACAATTAAGGCTTCAGAAGCGGTGGCGTTTGCGGGCTGCAAAAAAGTTGCGGCCAGCTCTTGGGGGAGAGCTGGCCGCGCGCGATCCGGTCTGGGACGGGGAGGGGTGGGGATGTGACCGGGTCGCGTGTCTCCTTGTTTCTTTGTCTAGTTACTGATCGCGGGCGCTGGCGGTGGCCACCGCCGGGCGGCCATCGCCAAGCGAGACCCATACGTTGGGATCGCTCTGCGACTGACGCTTGACGAAGCGGTAGCCGCTCTCGGTCCAGGCCACGACGTTCTCATTCTGATTGTCGAGGACGAATTCACCCTTGTCGGTCTTCACGGTTAGCACAGCGTGGCCTTCGCCCTTCTTGTCGCGCACCACCGTGATCAGCAGCGCCTCGCGCGGCCAGCCGGCGTCGATCAGCATCTTGCGCTTCAACAGCACGTAGTCCTCGCAGTCGCCGTAGCCGTCCGTCGGCAACGACCATTTCTCGATCACGCCCCAATGATCCATGTCGGTCATCGGCTTGACGGTTTCGTTGACCCAGCGGTTGACCCGCAGCAGGTCTCGCCATGCCGTCTGCGACATCACGATATCGCGCGGCTGGGTGGCGCCGCCGCGGCACTCGCCGGGATTGTCGGCACAGAATTCGACCCAGCCGATCGGCGAGCGGGCGGTATCGCCCAGGCTCGCATAAAGAGCTCGTTCCTCGCCGGCACTCGCCGGAGCGCTGATCCCCAACAGGATGGCGACAACCGCCAACCGTTTCCCCTGTCCCCTGAACCCAAACATTGTGGCCCCCGTTTCTTGTTGGGACCACGTTTCGCACAAAGGATTTTCGCCGCTGCTAAGTGCGGCAAGTACAATTGAAGCTAATGCAAGTAAAGCTTTCGGCTAATTCGATCTATACTTGAGCCAAATTAGACTAAAATTTTAGACAACTGCAATTGATTCAAATTTTACACATTAACGCGGCAAGGCCCGTCAACCCTGCGGTTGCGGCGGCGGAACCCGGCGGCGTTAACCAAGCCGGGCCGCGGCCAAAACTGTAAAGGCGGTATCCGGCAACGCGGATACCGCCTCAGGACCTGGGGAACAGGGGGAAAAAGGGGGAATCGGAGGGGGCGGCTGTTTACCGCGCGGTAACGCTGTCTTCGAGCGTCTCGGCCAGCTGCTCGTGAAGGAACTCGAGCGCGAAGCCTTCATCCAGGTTTCGCACCACCCGGCACTGGACCTTGCCGAGCGACACCAGGGATTTCAGCGGCGGCCGGTTTTCGGCGGCGATGGCGGCGCCGGACAGCGACATGTCGATCACCCGGCAGGTCATCTTGGTGCCGTCCTCGAGCGTGAGCAGGGCAATCGGGTTCCGCGGGATGATGCGGTCGTGGCGGCGGTCTTCCGGCAGATTGAGGATGTCGCGGTTGGCGAGCCAGGTCAGCTGCGCGGCGAGCTTGTCGCGCTTGCGCGCGGTCGCACCGACGCTCATGGCAAAGCCGTTGTCGATAATGCGGGTAATCTTGCCCTCGACCCGGCCGATATGGTCGAGATAGGCGATCACGCGGTCGCCGACACTGCCGATGCCGGGCGCCAGCAGGGCCAACCCGCCGGGGGACATATTGATGATCTGGCACGGAAATTCGCGGCGGTCCGGCAGCATATAGCGGCCCAGCAGATGAACCCTCACCCGCTGAAAACGCCGTCGCTCTTCGGCGGCCGGAGGAATCGATTTTTTGTGCGCCAAAGCCATCTTCGCCACCCGACAACCGGCTCTCGGTGTCGCCTGACCCTACGGCCAGCAGGGTTAATGAGTGGTTAGCGGAGGTTGAATCAAGTGCGGATCACGCCAGCTTCGGCACTGTCTGCGGAATCCGATTGAAGCCCCAGAGAATAAGAGGGCACAGCAAAAGCACCACCGCGCCGAAATCGAATGCGGCTGCGGCGCTGCCGGTCCATTTGGCGCAGGCGCCGGCGACGGCCGGCCCTAACATCATCGTGGCATAGTAGAGGGTATAGAATACGCCCATGCCGATGGCACGCGTCGCTGGTTGAAGTACGCGCGCAGGCAAGCTCAGGATCGGCCCTGCAGGGAGGCCGCTGATCAATCCAAGGGCTGCGACGGTCAGGAGCACCGCGCCGCTGCGTGGCAAGGCGAACATCAGCATTGCGAACACGACGCAGCCGGCGACGAGAATGGATAGGGGACGTTTGGTTCGATCCGCCAGAAATCCGCCTGATGGAACCGAGACCACCGCCAGCCATAGCACGATGCTGATGGTCGATCCCGCCGCCGCGATCGACCAGCCGCGCTCGACCAGCATCGAGGGACCGAAACTGAAGATCATCGCAAACCCGACATTGTAGAGGCCCCAGATCAAACCCGCCGCGATCACGACGATCGCGGCGTTGCGGTCGAGCCGAACGGGTGTCGCAGCCGTGGTCACGGAATTCGCTGAAGGTTGATACACCGCGGCAAGAAGAACGAACGCTACTCCGATCAGTGCCGCCACCGCGAGATATACCGCGCTTACGCCATAGGCGGTGCCGACAGAAGGAAGCGTCAGCAGCGCGATCGCGACGCCGGCCGGCCATGAGTTGACGAAAATCGCCATCGCGGTTGCGATCTCGCGGCCGGCAAACCAGTCGGCCACCATTTTCGTCATCTGAACATTGAGCAGTACGCCGCCGGAGCCTGCGACCAGCCGTCCCGCGATCTGGATGGTCCAGGAATCGGACAGCGCCATCCCAAGGCCGCCGATCAGCATCAGCATCAGGGCCGCAAGCACTGTTCTCTTGTCGCCGAACCTTTGCCCGATGGCCCCGCCCGGCAAGGCCAGTGCGACGCCCGGTGTAAAATACAGGCCGATCAGGATTCCGATGTCGGCGAGTCCAACGCCGAAGTCGCGGCCGAGCAGAGGTGCTACGGCGGCGACGCTTTGAAATTGAAAGCCCATGGTGAGGCGAACCGCGAACAGGACGGCAAGAATAACCCAGCGATTGCGCAACACCTCACTCCATTGAATTTACCGCAACTTGAAACGCAACGGTGCGCCTGTCAATCGCGGTGCAAGTTCGACGACACCGCGCATTGGCATCGCCGCTGAGTTCACATAACCTTGCGGTCGCCCACTCAACTCAAATCAACAATCGCCGAAGGGCCGGAGGAAATTTCATGGAACAGATTCGGGTTTGCACTTATGACGGTCCTGGCGCACAGCCGGTCATTCGCTCGGTGCCTTGGCCCAAGATCCCGAAGAAGGCGGCATTGATAAAAGTCGGCGCCTGCGGCGTGTGCGGCACCGATCTGCATATCCTCAAGGGCCACTGGCCGAAGCCGTTGCCCTGGCCGTTCACGCTCGGCCACGAGATCGGCGGCGTGCTGGTCGAAGTCGGCTCCGAATTCAGCGAAGACTTCATGAGCAAGAAACTCAGCGTGGGATCGAAGGTGATGATCCCGCCCTTGATGCCGTGCGGCCATTGCTATTACTGCATTCATTATCCGGAAAGCGCCAACAAGTGCCTGACGCCGGTGTATTACGGCCGCTATCTCGGCTTCGACAAGGCGCCGCATCTGTGGGGCGGCTGGGCCGAATATGTCTATGTCGATCTCGAGATGTTGCCGGGCACCAAGATCTACAAATTGCCCGACGACATGTCGCTGCGGCTCGGCGCGCTGTCGGAGCCGCTGACGTCCTGCATCCGTGCCTTCAATCGCGCCACGCGTGCCGGCGGCTTCAAATGGGGCGACACCGTCGTGATCCAGGGCTCCGGCCCGATCGGGATTTTGGCGGTGGCCGCAGCGCAGGAGATGGGGGCAGGGCGCGTGATCTGCATCGGCGCGCCGGAGACGCCGCGGCTTGCGCTGGCGCGCAAGTTCGGCGCGGAAGCCACCGTCGATATCGAAGAGGTCACGACGCCGGAAGCGCGGATCAAGAAAGTGCGCGACATCGTCGGCGGCTTCGGCGCCGATCTGGTGATGGATTGCTCGGGCCATCCAAGCGCCGGCCCCGAAGGCATCGAGATGCTGCGCGACGGCGGCACCTATGTCGAGATGGGCCAGTTCACCGATGCGGGCTCGATTGAGACGTCATGGCATCGCATCTGCACCAAGGACCTCAACGTGCTGGGCTCGTGGGGCTTCACCGGCAACGACCTGCCGCTCGGCGTCGACATGCTCTATCGCACCCGCCACAAATATCCCTGGCTCGAGATGCAGACGCTGTATCCGTTTTCCGAGGAGGGCATCGGCCGCGCGGTTGCGGACGCGATGGCGATGAAGACGGTGAAGTCGACCATCATGCCGTGGCCGGAACTGGCGGAGTGATTTTGGCTTTGAACCGCCGAGCAGACCGCCGATGACCGGAATTATGAAAGAAGATGCGAAGAAAGGGAGACGATGCCAGTTTTGAAACCGCTCATTGCGCTGTTCTTGATCATGGGCTTGCCGGCCACGGCCGCGGCCGATGGTGACTACCCATCCCGGCCAGTGCGGATCGTTGTCGGCTTCGGTCCCGGTTCCGCCGCCGACCTCACGGCCCGGGTGGTGGCGCTGCGTCTGTCCAGGACAATGGGGCAGCAGTTCATCGTTGAGAACAAGCCCGGCGGCGGCAGCACGGTGGCGGCGGACCAGGTCGTGCGCGGTTCGAAAGACGGCTATACGCTGTTCATGGGGACGGTAGCGAATGTCATCAATGGTGTGATGCAGCCCAATCTCGCTTTCGATTTCTCCAGGGATCTCGCACCGATCGTCTGCGCTACGTCATCGCCGAATATTTTGGTGGTGCATCCGTCGACCGGCGTGAACAATGTGAAAGAGTTGATCGCGGTGCTGAAGGCAAAGCCCGAACAGGTGTTCTACGCTTCGTCCGGCGTCGGCACATCGCCGCATCTTTCAGGCGAATTGTTCAACATGATGGCGGGCACGAAGATGGTGCATGTGCCGTATTCGGGAAGCGCGCAGGCGGTAACTGATCTACTCGCGGGCCGCACGCAAGTGATGTTTTCTCCGGCTTCAACCGTCCTGCAGTATGTGGAATCGGGACAGCTTAAAGCGTTGGCATCCTCGGAACGCACGCGCGCCTCGGCTGCTCCGGATCTTCCGACCGTGGCCGAGGCGGGCCTGCCCGGATTCGACACCAGCGTATGGTTTGGGTTCATGGGCCCCACGGGCTTGTCGCAAGAGGTCGTCGAAAAACTCTCGCGTGCGATCGACGAAGCGCTTGGGAATGACGAGGTGACAAAGCCGTTGCATGCGGCCGGGCTCGATATCAAGGGCGGAACACCGGAAGAGTTCGGCACCTTTATTGTCAGCGAAACAAAAAAGTGGAACGGCGTCGTCACAGCCGCCGGCCTTCGTAATTAATCTCGAATGTGAATCGGAATCTGACATGGCAAAATTGCGCGCGGTCGAGTGCCGCGAATTCATCAGGGCGGCGATCGAGAAGGCGGATGAGATGGGCGTTCCGGTTTCGATCGCCGTGGTCGGCCCGGAAGGCAACCTGATCGCGCTTGAGCGTATGGATGATGCGGGGTTTGTGACGCCGGAGACGGCGTGGGCCAAGGCTTATACGGTCGCCGCATTTCGCTCGATGTCGCCGCGTTTTCCCGACGGGCTGGTGATCCAGCAATGGTTCAAGGAACGCAATCCGCAACTGATGATCGCCATGGCCGTGATGACAAACGGCCGCGTTGCTGCGTCCGGTGGGGCGGCGCCTGTATTCAAGGACAACGAGATGGTTGGTTGCTATGGCATCAGCGGCGCGACGTCGGATCAGGATGAGCTGATTGGGCAGTATGCGCGCACCAAGGCCGGATGGGCGCATCTCCCCGCTGACGACACCACGCCCCCTGACGTCAAGAAGCACATCAACGAGCTGTACGCGAAAGCCGGGATCAAGGGCCGCGAGCTTTAGCTTTTCCTCGACCGCCTCATCGCGGAGAAGGGCGTTTCGGCATTCCGGAGCCGACCCGCCACTCTGATTTAGGCAGCGGCAGAGCCATATTCATTGTTTTCCCAGGCGAGTTTCTAGCGCAGTCCCTCATAGACCATGAAGCCGCGCGCGACCGCCAGTTTCCGCAACGCGCGCGGAACGAATTTTTCCGGCTGGTGGCCGAGATAGCGCCACGATGTCAATTTGAAATCCTTGAGCTGACTGTGTTCGCTTTCGAACGGCGCCAGCAATCCGGTCAGGCTCAGCGGCGTGTGCGCGCGGGCGTTGAACGGCAGCAGCAGCAATTCCAGATGCGCCAGCGAACCATCTTGCGATGTCGCGGTGATGCCGGCGACGGCGGCCAGCATTTCTTCGGCCACCACGGCGATGATGTCGTCGATTTCGCGCCGCCCCTCCGGCGCAAACAGCGCGGAGAAGCTTTGATCCTTCAGATCGCGGCCGAGCAGGGCGCAGACCCGGGTCCCGGCGACGCGAAACGGATGGCCGGCGGCTGTATCGCAGGACAGCACGAAGATATCGCCGAGCAGTCCGCGCACCGCGCCTGGCTCGATCTCGCTGCGGTCCGGCGCACGGGCGCCGGCGCGCTTGTCGTCCCAATATGCGAAGAACTCGCGGCTTGACGGATGTTTCATGGCTGACCTCGTCCCGCGTCGGGCCCGGTGGGACATCTCTGTCCCGCTTTCGTCCACGCGCCTTCCCTTTGTTGTTTTGCAAGACGGGCTTTGCAGCGTCCATGCCGCGCAGGCGTTATCGGGCGATCGCCGGCGCCTTTGCGATGTTAAGGTTAAGTTAACTACGCGGTTGGCGACCGGCGCGGGGCTGCTACTGTCCGCGCACTCCATTGCTCGCTGGCCGGTTCGGCGCGGCGAGGTCATTACACGAGGCGGCGTCAAACAAGTTTGGTCGTCACGCGGGGAGGGGTGGGATGTCACCCCGGGCCTTCGCGAAAAAGATCAGCACGGACGAGGGAGGGCTTTCTCAGAGCCCTCCCTTTTTCTTATGCCGCGCCGTAAGGGCCGCGATGGCGTTGATGGCCGGGGTTACCCTGGAAAACGGTCGTTCGTTGCGGCGCGAGGGCAGTCCGAAAAGTGCCGGTAGCAGACAAGCCGGGGGCCCATAATCGGTCGCCAAATCAAGCACAGAGGTCGCTGGGTAGTTTGAGCATCAGGTGTCCCGCATACGGTTTCCCACTGTTGCCGACCGGTGACAGTCAAAGGTGAGCCCGCCTGATACTCAGGCTGCATTGAATTCTGTGCCCGGCGTCCAGGTTATGGGTTTGACCGCCTGACAGGAGGGGCTTTTGATTTATCGATTGCGAACGATTTCCTTATCGGCGTGCTTGATGGCTGCGGTGCTCGCATTGACGTGCAAGGACGCAGCCGCCGGATTTGGTCCGCCCGCAAATCCGGCTTTTGGCTCGAACGCCGCGAACGCCAGCAGTTGGTTGGCTGGCGCCCATGCCGGTTACAACTGGCAACAGGGTGCGGCGGTGTTCGGCTTTGAAACCGATTTGCAGGCAACGCATCTCAACAGCACGATGAGCGGCGGACTAACACATAGCCCTCCGATTATTCCGCTGCCCGCCAGCGATTTTGCCAGCACCACGGCGTTGATCGAATACTACGGGACCGTCCGTGGCCGTCTCGGCTGGAGCGCGGGTCAGTGGATGTTTTTCGGCACCGCGGGTGCCGCTTACGGCAATGTCGAACTGAGCAGCACGTTCAGCACCCTGGGACTGCGAACGTTTTCGCAGACGTCTGAGCAGAAGATCGGCTGGGTGGTCGGCGCGGGCTTCGAATATCTGCTGCGGCCGAATCTGATGCTGAGTCTTGGCTATCAATATGTCGATCTGGGGAGGATCGGTATTTCGTCGACGACGACGGGCATCTCCGGTCCCAGTTCTGTCACGCTAAGCCAGGCGGCCACTGTCCATGCCCAGTTCCAGACGGTGATGGCGGGAATGAGCTGGCGGTTTGCGCCGGGATCATCCTCGCCATGGGCGGGGGGATATGCCGGTGGCCAGGGCGGCGGTGCCTGGGGCAACAACACCGCCGCCACCTACGCTTCGAGTCAATTCACTCCTTCGGATATGCGGCTTAAACGCGATATCGGCTTGCTGGCTCGGCGCGACGACGGGCTTGGGCTCTATAGCTTCAAGTATGTGTGGAGCGACACTGTCTATGTCGGCGTGATGGCGCAAGAGGTGGCACTGTTGTATCCCGATGCGGTCCAGCGGGATGACCTCACCGGCTACATGGCCGTCAACTATACTCGACTAGGGCTGCAGCCCATGATCCTGCGGTAGATCACTTCGCCCGAGCGGTTTCCGCAAGGGTTTCGCGTGAAAGTGCTGGACTCGTTGCACGAAGTCGGCTGCTTGAGCCCTCGCGCTCTCCTGTTGGTGGAGGAGGCGAAGGCTGCGGCGTTCGCCGGGCCGGAGGGTGAGGAACGCGAGCGGCGGGCGTATGACGATACGGCGCTTGTGTTCCTTCGGGCGCGGATCAGGGAGAAAGCTGCATGAAGCGACGGCATGTGCTCGCGCTTCTCGGATTTTTCTCGCTTGGCGGGGCGGCGGTGGCGTGGCGCCTGCTGGCTTCGTTCCGTCGGCCGGACACGCGCGAGCACATCGCTCTTTCCACCGCTGCCATTGCCGACGTCATGTTCCCGGGTGACGGACTTGCAAGCGCGGCCGCGTTGGGACTTCACCACCTGGTACTCGCCATGCCGGATCTGCAAGACCAGATCGCAAATGGCGTCGTGTGGCTCGACAAGCGCGCCGTATCGCAAGGGGGATCGAATTTTCTGGCACTTGACGAAGCAGGCAAGCTCGCGGCCCTCGACGCTGCGTTCGCGTCGCATGACGATGGAATTCAGTCCTTTGTGCTGACGCTCCGATATCACCTGGGCACGGCCTATTACTCAGCCCCTGCCATCAAGTCGGCCTTTGCCTATACCGGTCCGCCGCAGCCCGACGGCTTTGCCGATTTCCAAAAACGTCCAGCATGAGCGACGACCCGGGCTGGGATGCGATCGTGGTCGGCGCGGGCGCAGGCGGGGCCGCGGTAGCGTACGGTCTGTGTAAACGCGGACGATCGGTGCTGCTGATCGACGCAGGACCGCGCTTCGATCCGTCGATCGACTATCCCCTGACCGAGGCCGACTGGGACGCGCGCGAATTTCCGCAAAAGGCGGGCAGCACGGGCAAGGTCACATTCGCGCCGGGCCAGAAGCTCGGGAGCGAACCTTTGCTCGCTTCGGGAAGCCGTGGACTAGGACCATTGGCGAACGGCGGAACGCGGCTGATGGACAGCTATCGGCACGTCCGCGGCATTGGCGGCAGCACGTTGCACTTCACCGGCGAATCGCATCGCCTCCACCCGGCGGCGATGAGAATGCGAACGCGCTTCAGCGTGGCAGCGGACTGGCCGTTCGATTATGGCGCGCTCGAGCCGTACTATGCCGAGGCCGAGCAATTGATCGGCGTGGCGGGCCCCGCGACGCAAGGCGCGCGCTGGCGCTCAAGCGCGTT